>Ga0123356_10001291_pt1 | contig 27765 bp, 22 predicted proteins | sample TergutEmb28metaG_2_FD_92546 | JGI IMG/M metagenome (GOLD analysis project Ga0123356, IMG submission 92546) | Embiratermes neotenicus P3 segment gut microbial communities from Petit-Saut dam, French Guiana - Emb289 P3 | ecosystem: Host-associated > Arthropoda: Insects > Digestive system > Gut ...
CAGGGCCTCAACCAGGTCGCGGGCGTCACTCTCGGGATCACCCCCGCTCGCGCGGGGAACACAGCGCCTCAGCGATGGCACACAACTCACGGAAGGGATCACCCCCGCTCGCGCGGGGAACACCCCCGCCCGTAGCGCATCCATGGCCTCACGCTGGGATCACCCCCGCTCGCGCGGGGAACACAAACTGGCCGCCGCCAAGGTTATGGCTAAACAGGGATCACCCCCGCTCGCGCGGGGAACACCACGGATCGGACAGGCTCAATTCTTGGCAGATGGGATCACCCCCGCTCGCGCGGGGAACACATTATCGGGATCGTACTTGCGGCCCTGATGACGGGATCACCCCCGCTCGCGCGGGGAACACGGCCTCACGGAGTCCCTTGAGGTCGCCGGGCAGGGATCACCCCCGCTCGCGCGGGGAACACGCGCGCTCAGTCTGGCGGTTGAGGCAGCCGGCGGGATCACCCCCGCTCGCGCGGGGAACACATTTCGCCGGGCACACCTGTGTTACCTGGGTCGGGATCACCCCCGCTCGCGCGGGGAACACAGTGTCGGGGCCGTGCCAGTCGCCGTCGGGCTGGGATCACCCCCGCTCGCGCGGGGAACACTCGGGGTGGGCTTTCAGCCAGAGCAGATTCTGGGGATCACCCCCGCTCGCGCGGGGAACACCTGGACCGTCCACAGGACCGAAGCCAGTCTTAGGGATCACCCCCGCTCGCGCGGGGAACACTCGGCGTCCCGTGCCGATATTGTGGCAATAGCGGGATCACCCCCGCTCGCGCGGGGAACACTGCGAAGTCCACTTCGATCCTTACTTCTGGTGGGGATCACCCCCGCTCGCGCGGGGAACACATCACGACATCGCCCGGTTGGAGCTGGAAGACGGGATCACCCCCGCTCGCGCGGGGAACACATCCACTGGGCATACCTGTACCGCTTGGCAGAGGGATCACCCCCGCTCGCGCGGGGAACACTTGGAGACTGCCCGTAGCGGGCTGGATCGGACGGGATCACCCCCGCTCGCGCGGGGAACACACCGTGAGGCCGTTTGCTGTGGCCCCATTCTCGGGATCACCCCCGCTCGCGCGGGGAACACACTTGCTCACTTGGGATCCTAGCGCGGATCACTATCGGTTAGATTCACTTCACTTTCGTCGGTGGAGGGTCGACAGGCTTTGCCTGGCTCAGCATGGGGCGAGTCCGGGTCCATCGCGTCCGAGCGGCGCGACTCCACGGCTGTTCGATAGTCCCGATGCTTTCGGGCATTACTCGTCGGAGTGGTTACAGCACCACCGGTTGGTTCAGTCGACCGGTGGATGCTTCCTCCGGGTTCGGGCCGGTGTCGGCGCCTGGATGCCACTGTTCGGCGCATTAGGGTCAACCCATCGAGATCGACCGTCTCCCATGCGTGGTTGTGAGACCTGAAGTCTAGGCCTTGCTCTGATCGACAGCTCCACACCATCAAAGCGCGACCCTGGCTAACGTCTTCGATTATCCTCTCCCAGAGCCGTTCCCGGACTCGCTTGGAGGTATGGCCGACGTAAACGCCGGGGGCGATTTCCAGTAGCCATCGCGTCAAGGCTCCTCGCAGTCTGCTGGGTGTGACCGAGAGTACAACTGCGATCATTGCCAATCCTTGGCCATGCCGTAGGAAGTGCCGGCAGGTACGACACCGTCGCGGCCGTCCCACAGGCTTACGGTGTCGTCCGAATCGCCACTGGAATCGACCCCTGATTCTCCCGTGAGCAACCACTTTATGTCCCCGACGCATCGTTCCAGTAATCCATCGGCAAACATGCGGTCGCGCATGGCCCTACGAACGCGCCCGGAAAGGTCACTCGGGTTTTCCGCTGCGGCACCGAAAGCCACAGGGATTGCGGTCTCGGCCTTGTACAGGTCTGCGATGTCAAACACAAAAGCCCGCTCATGGCCCGTGTGCACGAACCCAAGACCCGGCGAACACCCGAGCGCGACAACGACGGCGTGAACCGCGCCATAGAGGCACATTGTCGCCGCCGTCAATGCCTGGTTGACGGAGTCAGAAGCCGCGAAATCACCCGGCCGGAAGTCGCGCCTTGACCAGGTCAGACCAGCTTGGGCCGCGTTGTCTCGATAAGCCCTGCGGACTCGCGCGCCTTCCCGACCTCGGAGCTGCTGCATGGTAAGCCCGGAGACATCCTCGTCGGGAAACCTCATCGCGTACATCGCGCGGGCGACTGCCAGTCGGTCACCGCGACGTGACACCAGCCGGGCCTGAGCTTCGAGCAGCTTGGTCGAGGCGGCGAGCGACCGGCCGTGGGCGTAGTACCTAACGCCGCTTTCGCCAACCCAAACGACGGATGCGCCACTCTCCCCTAGCAAGGCAATTGCCTGGTGGGTAACTTTGGTTCCGGGCCCCAAGAGCAAGGCCCCCACGGCGGCGACGGGAACGTGAATCCTACCCTTTTCGTCTGTGGCGGTCACTGCACTGTCTTCGCGGGAAATTGTGCAATGCTCAAAGTACGCGAACGTGAATCGGCCTTGCGCCCGGACGAGCTCAGTGCGCCGCGGAGGCCGAGCACCTGGAATGCTGGTCATCGGTTGGTCACCGTTTTGCCGCCGACCGGGCGAGGGTAATCAGTCCGCAGCCGTAGGCCTTTCCGTGGCCGGCGCCGTTGACGAGCACCTCACGTAGGGAGGCTACGGAGGCGACTTCAAGTACACCATCGAAGGTGGCCTTTGCCAGTGTCACCTGTTCGCCACCTCTCCGGAACCTTTGTACAACTCGGTCACGAACAACCAACTCGCGCCGTCCATTCACAGCTGCGATGTCAAAGCCCCAATTTGACACACGATCCAACAGCCACTGCTCTTGCTGTGCCGCGGTGACGTGGCCAAACCGACGCCCGTCTCTCGACGAATCACTTCTGCTCGGGTTGGCGGCTAGCCGAAAGGCCCATTTCTGACCAACCGCGAGCCGGTCTAGCAGAGGACCATACCGCCGCGTGACACATTCATCATTTGATGTCGTCAGACCTGCTTGCTCGATGATGTGGGAGAACTCGGGCGGGTAGCGGCTCACCACGTAAAGCCAGGTCAAATTGGGATCGTTGTCGACCCGCCACAATACCCTCCCGAGCTCGGGTTTCGGCTGCTGAAAGGAAGCCATGATCGCTCCGTGCATTAGGTGAGGAGAACCAAGAAGCCTGCGGGCGCCACGCCTGGCACGGGCGACTCTGAGCCTTGACAGATACATCACGCACCTTCCAGGGTTGCCATCGGGTCATGGGCCAGCGGAACGGCTAGACGGCCGTCCGGGTTTGGCATCGAAACGTAGCTTCGGACAACCGAACGCGCACCCCACTTCCGGAACCGGGGATCGTAACTGACCGGGCCATCGTTTTCGGTTGTCTTCCATTCACCGCGGATGTCGCCAGGAGCCGCTTCGGCATCACCGCGGATCTCGACGTCTACAGTCCCCGGCTGATGTCGCCGCCACCAACGGGCAGCTTGCCAAGGCTCTTCTTCTAGCGCCTTCCACAGTGGTGTAGGGCGGATGCCCAAATCAAACGGTGGTTGCGGAACGCATGACCGTCTGCCTAGATACAGGGGGAAAACTGGGCACCTGATTGCGTCATTGAGGGTACTAATTAGGCTGCAAGGCCCTTCGACTCCGGCTAGGAATACTGCATCAGTCAAGTAGAAGCGATGTGTAAGGGGATACGCGTGGCACCCATCAACTGACCTGGCCGTCTGAAGGTCTTCTTCGATTCTCCCCGGTTGGTCGATTCGCACTCCGAATCGCAGGGACAGGAGCTCTTCCAGAGGATCTGAGCGACGCAACCCTCGTGCTGCGGCGAGCAGTCCCACAACCCCGCTTTTTGTTGGCGCGGCGTCGGTGAGCCGGCGGGTAAAGCGAGAGGATCCACCCCACGACTGCAAGGGTCCGGCCAGCCGAAGCAGGAGCGTGCTCACGACGCCGCCCCAAGAAGCCGCTGCTCCAGGAGCTCCTCCAGGGCCCTGACGGCGTTGTCAAGCGGGAGCGAGTCGCCCAAGACTGCCACAGTTTCGCCAATTGTGCCAATGCCGGTGGTGAAACAAGCCACAGGTGGTGACCCGTATGTAAGGTCGACCGCCTTTGCGTATTCCACCAGTCTGGCAGTAGACCGGCTTACGTAGCCGCCCTGCGTAGATGCCACAACAGGCTCTTCAAAGGCGCCGACCCATGACACCGGCCTGTCGTCCCGCAAACAGACAACTACAAGCTCAGGCAGCGTACGGTTAGCAAAGGTGTTTTGCTTGCCTGTTGGCATTGATTTGACGAACGCCTGTAGGAAGGCGGAAGCCGCTCTGACTGTGGCCCGTAAGTCACCGAGACTTGCGTTCAAGGAGTCTATATCTAGGGTTGCATATCGGTACAAGGTCGCTGAATTGAACTCAACCGTGCCGATCATTCCTGCGCCGGCATCCTCTTCCGCCGTCCCAGCCTTGACATCATCAACGGCCGTGAAGTAGTCGTATTCGAATTCCACACCGTGGGTTGACAATGCGTGGGCGACTTGGCATGAGGCATCAACATTCAGGTCAGACACATCCGCCACCATTCGGCCAAAGAGAGCCAAGTCAACAGAGTTCTTGCCCTTGATCAGTCCTTGGGCTTCCCGCCTGTCGACCTCGGCCTGATCACGTAGAGCCTCTGAAGCAAGTTCGCCAAGAGCAGCAATCTGCTGGTTCGACAGAAATAGTAGGTAGCCGGTTTCTTTGGGTCCATCCTTCCCACGCGACTCTTTGACCTTTATCCCGGTCGCGGTGAGCGCCTTTTCTGCAAACACAAGGGCTTCTTCTTCCGTGGCGTCCGGTGTGGCGTCCAAGACGCGCTCGGCAATAAGCTCAACCACCCGCTTGGTGCGAGTGCCGAGCTCTGAAAAGTCGAGGTACCCCCTAAACGCCTCACGTGCCGCGTGTTTCCAGGCTTGCGACGACACTCGCGCTCGTCGTACTCCGCCAAAAATGGCAGTTTTTGGTGAGCCCGTGTCGTCGCGGTTGAGGTTGGATGGAGGGACAGTATGAAGCAAGTGAAGGTCAATTATTGTCCTAGGCATTTTGGTCCTCCGAGTTTGAGCTTGGTGAATCGGACTGTGTCGTAGTGGGACTAGTGGGCTGCCGATAATATTGGCGAGCCCAGGCACGCCGTACGTCGTTGGTTCGACCGGGCAGTTGGAAGAAGAAGAGGTCATCTGCAAAAAGCCCGTAGTCAAAGGCGATTTCGAATCTGCGGAGTTGTTCCACCGGTGATCGCAGGTGGTACGAAAGCTCCGCGAATGATGTCGCCGTCACCAGCGCATTGAATCGCCTGCGAACGGGGCCCGGGCCATCCCCGCCTGAACCGACTCGGTCGTTGAGTTGTCTGATCGCCTGACCAAACGCGAGACCGCGCCGATGCATCGGAATCGCCGTGCCCCGCTGATGCAGCGCGAAAAGTGTGAGCGCCGCATGGATGGCGGATTCCTCGGCGGTCGGAGAGTCGTCTTGTGGCTTACCAGGAGCACCCGCCATCGTCACGTCCCAAATGGTCGCGTCAACACCCGGAGCACGTCCGATGTTCGCTCTCAGTCGGGCCAGCGTTGCCACCGTCGCGGGCCTCGCGCTCGTCGCCAGTAGCTCCTCGACGCACTGCGTTACGAACCTGCCCACCGGTCCGGCAAAGGCGACCCGCCGCCTGCTCACATTTGGTCCCTTCGTACTTGTGTGGCTCATGCCACGCCTTCCTTTCTTGTGCTGGAAAGATCTAGGTAGGCATCCGGCAAAACCCTTCGCAGGTTTTTTCTGAACCGGGCAATTGCCAGGCCTGCGTCGCGAAATACTCCGCCGGCTTCTCGACCGACCAGAGCAGCGGGGCCAGCTTCATCCACCGCCCGATCTGCGAGTCGGGTCACAATGCGGCGCACGGTGATCTGCCACGCTAGTCCCCACTCAACTGCAGATGCCGTATCGACTAGGCCTCGCAGCTTTTGACGGAACTCGCCGTCAAGCGCAAAGTAAGCCCATGCCTGCACTTGCTGTCTTGAACTGCCAGAATCCTGTGATGCTCCCGAAGCGAGGGCGATGTCCCTGGCCAGTGATCCAAGCAGTGTCACTGCTTCGATGGCCTTCCCAGCTGCGCTGACGGCCTCATCGGCCAGGTCTCGCGAAGCAGGGGACAGCAGCCGTGACGGGAGCTCCAGCTCGTCGTTGAACGCCTCGTCATAGGCCGATTCTTTAGTGCCGTAGGTCATTCCAACGGCCCGGACACGGACCAGTCGCTGATCAATCGCGCCGAGCTCTTCCAAGCGCGCTGCCCATTCGACTATGGCCGGCACCCGCCGAGGGGGCGGCCCAGAACCGCTGGTCCCGGGCAGCCCGAGCGGTAGCAGCCCTGCCAGGCCACGCCAGAGCGCCCTGCCTGGCTGGTGCCTTGCTGGCATGTATGTGTCCCGCTTTGCCGTTTTGCTTTGCGGGTCGGAATAGCGCCAACCGCTCATGGGCTCGAACGAGTAGCCGTTGTGCCCAGTCAGTTTGTCACCCTGGCAATTCACCACCGAGGTTGACCGACTGGCCGTTCCTCCCAGAAGGATTCGTCGACTTGCCCAGGTGTAGACGTCAAGTGGGCCACTCGGCGGCCGGTAGGCGGGAAGCACGGCGTCCTCGGGCCACCCTTGCGGCGCCGGTGTCAGAGGCGCGCGTTCCCAGATCGGCAAGTCCTGATTGGTGACCTCTATGCCGACTATCGAGGGCACTAGCAGGTTGAGCATCAGCGTTTCGGACAAGCTGTCGCCCACCATGTGGACCCCGCCAAGCTGCCCAGCCCAACCAGTACCGATGCCATAGCCCTTGCCGCCTTTCACCCTAGGGTCGCCCTGTGCCCCGGAATGAATGCCCGCGACGTCGAAAGCTTGGGCGTGGATCAACCAACGGGCCGCCTCTGCCCAACCCAAGCTCTGCCGGTGTTCCCCAAGGCGGGTTGTCAGGAATGACGATGAGCCCGAGCCATCACAAATGATCTTTGACAGGTCAGATGTCTCGCTCTTGCTGGTATGTAGACCAGCAACCTGCATGAAAGGACACTCTGGGTGCATCAGCCAGAATCGGTCGCGAAAACGACTCAAGTAGCCTGCCACATCCGCAGCGGCGCTGTCCCAGTCAGCCTTTATCTCACGCCAGTGGTCTAGATCCTGCGGGCCGCCAACCGCACGATGCAGGACTGCAAGAAGCACCCTAAGGATGGCAAAGTCCTGGGTGGGCAACTCACCGGAAATCCCCCTAATGGAGCCCGCCCGGCGAAACACATCAAGCAGACTCACTTCAGTCCGCTGACCCGTGTCATCGAGAACTGCCAACCAAGGTTCATCGATCAGGCTAAAAAACGTTGGCGGCGCCGCATCATTCATTGGGACTCCTCCTATTCACCTCGAGCCCAACCTGAGGGCCGTAAGTCATGTCATAGTCTGTACCCGACCACCGACACGCCTCGTCGAGTGGCAACACCAACTCTCCAACCAGGTCTGGCGACTGCTGCCAAGCAGCAGGCATTTGGCGCTCGAGTTCGCTTATCAGGTGGTCGCCCGCCTCACCCTCGCAGACCCAGTCCGGCAAGTTGACACTTGTGCCAGCCAGAGCCCTTCGAACCGCCGGGGACGGCACCTCTCCCATCGGAACGCCGCGCCCGGCAAGTGCGGACAAGCTCAGCCCCGCGCCAGCCGTAAGCCAGTCCGGCAACCGCCATTGTCCTGCGCTGTCTGTTTGCACCACCAGTACGGCGAAGCCTCCTCCGGTGTCCCTAACTTGCGCGCGGGCGCCGTCGACATCGGCCTCACCCAAGCTTGCGTCTAGCCATCCAATCAGGCCAGTGTTTTCGGCGCCTGGGGCCGCCAAGCGAAAAGCACTCGCCGCGCTTCGCTTTGCGGCCTGTTTTGCCTCGCTGGCCAACCGGGCTCTGGTCATCGCCTCCTGCCAGCCTTCCGGTCCCAATGGTTCCTCACCATAGGCTTGTTGCACCAGCGGGGCGATGTCATCCGGCAGCCGCATTGCGTTGTCCGAGCCGGTCAAGTCCAATACTTGGGCAGCGGCTCGAAACAGCAGATGCTCCCCGTATACGGTTCGACTACCGGATGCCACGACTGGTGGTGCTGCTGCCCAGTCTTCCACGCCCACAACCACACAGCGGGGAGTGCCAAGCCGGCCCGGGCGCTGATCAAGTGGCCGGTCGTGGCGGTGCAATCGCCCGATCCGCTGAAGCATGAGGTCGGTTGGCGCCAAATCGGTGACCAACAGGTCGAAATCCAAATCCAAGCTCTGTTCGACCACTTGGGTTGCTACGACAATCAGTCTTTCCGGCCTTGATCCGCGTGAGCCGTCTGCCGGATGCCTGCCAAGGCACCTAACGAGACTCTTTTCGCGTGCCAGGCGATCTGCGACCAAAAAGCGCGAATGCAGAAGCACCACCTCCACCTCACCAAACGCCTTGGCCAAATCACGAAAGGTGGACTGAGCACGCGCGACAGTGTTGCGCACGACCAGGGCGCATCCTCCCAGAGCCAGGGCTTCGGCCAACAGACCTGAGACCGCATCATCGCGTGCGGTTTCAATCCGGACATTCCGAACCCTTGATGACGGCATAACCGGTAGTGAGATAGTGGCCCCGTCCTGGAGAAACGTTGCGACTGTGGAGGCTGGCTCGGTGGCGCACGATGGCGCTGGCACGGTCTCCAAGGCACTGGCCTCGACCTTCCACGAGGCCGGTTGACGCCGCCGAGGCCTCGAGTAGTCGAGTCCACGGCGATAGGCTTCTATCAGGTCCTGTCTAAGCCGAACTGGGAGGGTGGCCGACAAAGCCACGACGGGAACGCGATATGCGCCCAACCATTCGATGGCTCGGGATAAGTAGGTGTTCATGTAGGCGTCAAAACCATGGATTTCGTCAAGGATTACTACCTTTCGGGCCATTGCCAGGTGTCGCAGCGCAACGTGCTTGGCTTGCAGCGCAGTGAAAAGTACTTGATCGATCGTGCCCACCACGAAATCGGCCAGGACCCCTTTGCGACGTCCCGACAGCCACGAGTCGACGTAGGCGCCGCCAGTAATGGTCATTCCCCTAGCTTGGTCATCTCGGCCGACATCCAAGACCCGGGAACCAGCCCGGAGAATGTTTCTGAAGTCTGGATTCAGCCATGCCTTTCCGTGAGCCAAGAAAACTGACCGGCCGCCTTTGCCCGGCAGGCCATCAGGCAGCACTGCCTCACCGTCGGCGGTCGCGGGTTGGCAGGAGATCCATTCCATCAAACGTCTGAACATTGCATCACTTGTGGCTTGCGTGGGCAGAGCAATCATCACGCCACCGGCACCGCTCCTACCGGCCAAGATTTCGGCCGCCAGCATGGCGGCTTCAGTCTTGCCCTCCCCCATTGGGGCTTCGACGATAAGGATTCCGTTGGGATCCATTGACCTGGCCACCTCGACAACAGTCACCTGAACCGGCCGAGCCACGGTTCCTGCAGGCAAGGCAAAGCGGGACCCAAGCAATTGGTCGGCGGTTCCGTGGACCTCGGAGGCGGTCCATGGTCTCGGCAAGTTCACGCTGGCCCAGGCGATGTCCAGCCGCTTTCTATCGTCCTGCACTGGCTGCGGCAGCGGGCGATCATCGCCGATCGGCACACAAGGAAAGAGATCATCGTTGGAAGACAGCCAATCCGAAACCACAATCAGGCTCAAAAGCAGCGCTAGTGGGGGCTTGGCTAAGCCACGCCAAGACTTGCCGGCCAAATAGGAATTGGCGTCAGTCACGCCAGCCATGTGGTCGAGAAGCTCGTGTTGCAGACTCACCCACAGCCCGGCACCGAGCAGTGCCTGCTGGCGCTCACCAGCTCGCCTTGCCCAGTTGAGTTCTTGGACCCCTGTCGGGATGCCGTGATGACCGCTGATTGCTGACGCAAGTCGCCCGCCTTCGGTGCGCGTATCCCAGCCAAACCGCTCAGAGAGCCAACGCTCCAGTACCACCTGACCCGCAAGACCGTGCGGCATCCTTTGCCGATCGGTCATCTCCCTGTCAGTTCTTGCCATAGCCAAACCGCGCTGTGCCATTTCGTCGCGGAGCGTCGGAACTTGAACGGCAAAAGCCGGAGTTGCTTTGCCAACGTCATGAACCCCGGCCAGAAACGCCACGAGAGCGCGAGCAGAGGCCTCACCACCGACGGCGAGCGCCAGTTGCTCCTTTACGGCTGCCGGTATCCACTCATCCCATAACCGACCGGCCACGGCAGCCGCGTCGCGCAGGTGGCGCCAGAGCGGGTTCCACAGCTCAACCGCGGTTCCCGGTGGCCCGATTGGCCAGCTCTTCCCCCAGGCTGTCCGTGCAATGTCACTTAACACGCCAACCTCCAATTGCGTTCAGGCCGACATAGACCCAGCACCGAGGCTACTCGGGCCGCTCGCGCTTTGCGCGTGGCGACCCCTTGGTTGCCGACAAATGTGGCGGCACCGAACCCGGCGCGGTAAGGGGCGCGGCTAGTCGCTGCCCCCGAGATAAGCCGCCGGGCTCATGACCCGGGGATGAGTCAACTCGGCGTCCAGCAGATCCTTGTCGCCAGTGAGGATGACATCCGCCCCAGCCGCGACCGCGGCTCGCAGGATCGGCTGGTCTTTCGGGTCACGCAATAGGACTTCGCCAGGTTGGCCCCGCGCGGGCGTCGCGACGAAGGACACCCCCTGGGCCAGGTAGGCCATGAACTGGGGACCAGATCCAACCGGTCGGGAAACTTGCGGGCAAACACGTCGCTGAATTCGGTCACTGTGTAATCACAGACCAGTGCCTCGTCCTCACCGCCAAAGAGGGCCACCAGCGCCATGCGGGTCTGACTGTGCTCAAAAAGGGCGGCCGACACCAGCACATTCGTGTCGACAAGGATTCTCACTTGGCACGCTTTTCCCGTCGCAGATCAGTAACAAAGCTTGCCACCGCGTCCTCGTCAACAAAGCCAGCTTGCTCGGCGTCCCCTGCGACCAGGTCACCGAGCCATTGCAGGGCGTACACCGCCGGGTTGATCATGACGGCTTTTTGGCCGTCCCAGACCATCATCACGCGATCACCGGTCTCAAGCCCCAGGTTGCGGCGGATCTCGATGGGAATCGTGATCTGGCCTTTTGGCAGGATCTTAGCTGTCTCCACTATCGGCGCCGTCATGGCTCAATTCTACCGGATGACTCCTGCAATTCCTACATCTAGGAGTTTCGGGCCGCAGCCGCCAAGCGCGCCGGTCGGCAAGGACCCGCCGCGCTCACCGAATGTGGTCGTTAGGCCAAAACTCCCCATCGAATGGTGTCGTTAGGCCGTTTCGCCTTCGCGGCCAAGGGCGTTGTCCCTCGTGGCTGACACGGTGCCAATCCGCCAAACGGCGTAACGACACCGCAGGATTCGCCGAAACGTTGAAAGTGCCACATTCGATGCGCGACTCGCCCGACCTCACACCCACCCACAAGAAGGCGCCCGCACTGTGACAAGGGGCAGTGCTCGAGTCGAACAACTAAGAGCAGAAGCATCCGGGCTCGTAGACTTGGGGGGTCCTGGTGACCCAACTACAGGGAGGGAGCCAAGCCGGCATGACAAACGTCCATGACCTGGCCGCCTACATTCTTCGCCAGCACGGCGAAATGTCCACGACCAAGCTGCACAAGCTCTGCTATTACGCCCAGGGCCACTCACTGGCTTGGGACGGCGAACCGTTGTTCCACGAGGAGCTACAGGCCTGGTCAAACGGCCCGGTTTGCGCCGAGCTGTTCCACCGTCACCAGGGACGATTCAACCTCGAAACCTGTGACCCTGAAGGTGACCCCGAAGCCCTGAGCCAAGACCAGCGCGAAACAATTGACGCTGTCTTGGACGCCTACGGCCACCTCACGGGTTTCGAACTGTCGGTGCTTGCCGCCAGCGAACGGCCCTGGCGCGAGGCTCGCGGCGACTTGCATGGCGCCGAGCCATCCCACAACCCAATCGACCTCGACGTGATGCAGCAATTCTTCGTAGCCGAGATCGCCTCCGACGTCCCGGCAGACAAAACCCCACACCACGGCGACCACTGACCGTGAGCTCGAGCCACAAAAAGAGGACGCGGCGGTCCCCCGCCCCAACGGCCAAGCGCCGCCCTCCTGTTGCGCCTAACACCCGACAGCCTGGCGCGGCCAATCAAACCGACCGCGGCCAAATGTTTCGCTGGAGCCCCAGCGCAATGATCCGGAACGACAAGCTGACCAAGTCGATTCCCGGCGCCAACTGGGACCTCTCCTTCGACGAATGGCACCGGCTGCTGACCGTGTTGCAGGAGGCCACCAAGCTGACCTGGCGGGAGGTTTTGAACCAGGGGTCGCCAGGATCGCCCAGAAATCACCATCACGACGTGACGGCATTGCACCACGACGTCAAGCCCTTGTTCCACGGCGTGGCGGAAACAGCCTTCCGGATGCGACTTGATGGTGCCGAACGAATCTGGGGTTACACCACCGGCACCACCTTCTGGATCATGCTTTTCGACCGTAACCACCAGGTCTACCAAATCGAAAAGCGCCACACCTAGATGTGCCTCCAACCCACCTAGCCCCGCCGGTTAGGCTGAACGGCGTGAGCAAAACCGGCGGCGAACCAGGGCCTATCCGGGACCAGGCCGGGAACGGGTCTCCGACCCGACCGGATACTCCCGGCACGGCGCCCGCAAATCCGCCGGCACCTTATGCGGCGCCCAAACCCTCCGCCGCGCTTGAGCCGATTCTGGAATCCGCCGCCAGGCTGCAGCAGCTCGTGCCTAACGCTGTGCTGGTGGGAGGATCAGCGGCTGCGTTTCATGCCGGCCACCGGGTGTCCTTCGACCACGACCATACCCTGGCTGACCTGCGAGAACGGTTCGACCAGGTGCTCGAGGCAATAGAGGAAGACCCCAGCTTCCACCGCGCCAGGGTCCAACCCAAGAAGATCATCCTGGGCCGGCTGGGCGACATTGAGGTCGGAATACGTCAGCTGCGCCGCTCAAGGCCGCTGGAAACCGAACAGATCGAGCTACCCAGCGGCGCGAGGCTGACGGTGCCGACCTTGCCGGAGACGCTTCGAGTCAAGGCCTATTTGGCGGTGACCCGCAACCAAGTCCGTGATTACCTAGACATCGCCGCGCTATCAGACAAAATTGGGACCCCTGAGGCGGCCGAAGTCCTGAACCTGATTGACGAATACTACCCGGATGAAACCGCCGACCCGGCAGACCAACCAGTGAGGACCCAGCTCGTCACTCAGCTGGCCGCTCCCGCGCCATCGGACAAGAAAACCATCGACCAGTTGTCGCAGTACAAGTCGCTGCGGCCACCGTGGAACAAGTGGGAGCAAGTGGCGGATCGCTGCCTGGCGATCAGTCTGGCAATGGTGGGAAAGCGGGGTTGACACAAATGCCTCTGGTTTTCCGCAACATCGATGTCGAACCATCCGAGCCGGTTGCGAATTGGGGGGTCGAGGGGCTCCTAGCCGCCATTGAGCGGGGCCACGCGCCAGACTGGGAGAGGATTGCCGGCGCACTTGACACCGACACGAATGGCGCGGTGGCAGACGCGCTCGACCAGGCGCTTGGCTGCGCTAGGCCGTCGGGGCAAGTGGCTTTGTTCCGGGCTCTGCTTGCTCGGTCAAAACGACAATAGACACCTGTTGCTGCGGCGGCGGCCTGTTGCCCGATGCCGCCTTCCGGCCCCATGCGCAAGCGTCACCTGCCGGATTCGCCGCCTGGGCTGCTGCCTTGTGCCCGATCTTGTGACTGGCCTGTTGCCCGATGCCGCCTCCCGACCCCAAGCAAACGCACCGCCTGCCGGGTTCACTGCCAGACCCTCCGCCCTCGCGGCGCCAACCCAAAAACGCATGCCACCCGGGAACACCTTGGCCCTCGCGCGCCCTACTCTTGGCTCAGGGCCTCAAATAGGGTGGCTCTTGCAAAATTAGGCCCATTGGGAGGTACACATGACAACGATCTTCAAGCCGGTGCGCTGGGAAGTGCAGAAACTTGTTGACGGTGTCGAGCAAGGCACCATCAGCCTCCCCGATCTGCAGAGGCCGTTCGTCTGGCAGGCAACAAAAGTCCGGGATCTGTTTGACTCGATCTACCGGGGCCATCCCGTGGGCGAAATCATGTTTTGGGACGTCAGCGCCGAAGGCTCGACCAAAAGCATCGGCCTCGACGGCAAGCTGGCCGCGAAACATCAGATTGTCGACGGCCAACAGCGACTCACCAGCTTGTTTGCTGCGATAAAGGGGGCGGAAATCACTGACTCCAACTACCGCTCCCGACGAATGAGGATCGCCTTCAACCCTGGTACCGAACGATTTGAGGTTTGGTCGCCTTTTATCCAAAAGAATCCCCAATGGATTCCCGACATCGCTGGCTACTTCGCCGAACCCTGGGCGAGCACGGAAGCCTACAAGGAGCGCCTCGCCGAATCAGTCGGGCGTGGGCTCACCAACGAGGACCATCAAACGCTGGCCGACATTTTCCAGAAACTACACGGTGTTCTCGGCTACCAGTTCGAAGTAATCCACATCCAGGAAGACGTGGAGAAGAAGCGTGTTGCCGACATTTTTGTGCGGATCAACTCCGAAGGCGTCAACCTCAAGGCCTACGACTATATCTTGACTTGGCTTAGTGTCTTTTGGCCCGAAGGCAGGGAGACAATCGAGGGCTTTGCCCGTGACTCCAGGGTTACCCCGGAGCGCGCCAGCGAACGCACCGGCAGCCGAGTTGGATGGACTCCATGGAACTGCTACATCAACGTTGAGCCCGGTCACGTTGTCAGAGCAATGGTTGCCATGGGGCAGAACAGGGCTAGGCTCGTCGATGCTTACGCCGCTTTGCAGGCAAAAGACCGCTCAACCGGCGAAGTCGACGGAGGCCGCCAAGAAAGGGAACTGGCGAAACTGAAGCAGGCCCTGCCCTGGGTGACCAATCACACGAACTGGACAGAGTTCATCCACACCGTTCGAATGGCCGGGTTTCGGTCACGGCAGGGAATCACCTCCAATACGAACCTGGTGTCAAGTTACGTGGTCTTCCTGCTTGGGCGCATCAAGTACGCGGTTGACCTGCCGGTTCTCCGGGTTCTTATTGCCCGCTGGCTTTTCATGTCACAACTTACATCCCGCTACACCGGTTCGAGTGAGAGCATGCTACAGCAGGAGCTCGACCGCTTCGGGCGGGTAGAGGCAGGAGATGCGGCAGGCTTCGTTGGGGCTGCCGAGCGTGTCATAGAGACGACGCTGACCGAGGACTTCTGGCGGGTCTCCGTCCCTGAAGCGCTTGTCACATCTGGCCCGGCTCTATCGCCGATCTACCAGTGCTACTTGGCCGCCCTCAACACGCTAGACGCAGAAATGTTCCTGCTGGCTTCACCACGAGTTCGAACCTGGATGGACCCGTCCTCTCCGCAACAGCGTGGAATGGAAGGACACCACCTATTCCCACGCAACCACTTAGAGACGGTCCTGGGGATTACCGATCTCAAGTGGATAAACCAAGCCGCAAACTTTGCCCCCACGGACTGGGACACCAACGTCGAAATCAGTAACCGCCCTCCCGCCGAATACTGGCCCGAACTAGTGGACAAGCGTGGATTCTCAGGTGAAAACCTCGAACGCCAGATGTATTGGCACGCGCTGCCCGAGGGCTGGCACGAGACTGGCTACGACGAGTTCCTGATCCAAAGGCGAGCCCTGATGTCCCGGGTCATAAGGGACGGGTTCGATTCCATCGGTCAGAGCGCACCTGCAGCACCCTCGAAGCTGCGCGGCATCGATTCTGATGCCGCGGGGGCCGCCGCGCTCCAAGACCTTCTCGAAAAAGGACTGTTGCGGGCTAACGACCTACTTGATCCGGTAGATCCAAATTGGATTGTTGATGCGGTGGTGTCCGATGACGGCAACGTGGTGATTGACGGCATCCGTGCCTTCGATTCGCTTGACGATGCGGCGACTTATCTCGGTGTGACCAGCATTGACGGCCTGGACTTTTGGGCACTCGAGTGTCCAACGGGTTTGAAGCCGTTGCGTGAGATCCTGACAACTGGCCGGCCCTAGCTGCGAACCCGCCAGGCGAAGAGGCGCCTGGGTTTTCGTCCGCCTTTGCGCATCAGATACGGCAGACTGGATGGATGGGCGTTCCAGCCAGCCCCCACAAACGGCTAATCCTTGCGCTAACCGCGCTAGTGGTCGCGGCAGCCACCCCACTGGCGGGCTGCAGCCAAAGGGAAATCCCAACCAAAAACGTTGTCATCACCATCCCACCGGGCCAAGGCGGAGCGCTAGGCACAGATTCACGCGTGATTGTGATGGAACAATACGACACCGACGCCAAGGACTCGTCGAACTGGTGGATCTCGGTTGTCTCAGCCGTCTTTGCCGGGGTTGTGGTCGCGACCGTGACTCTGATTCGCCAACGGCGGCAAGCCAAGAACGAACCGCCGCCACCCAAACTGCCGGATGAGTTAGTTAGGCCCGGTGATTTTGGTGTGCCGCCGCATGACCTTTTGGCCTGCCTCGAAGTGATCAGGATCCACCTAAATACCCTGGCCAGGAAAGGAGTCCTGAGCAATTTGCAGCCAGGACTCGAACCATCCCAGGTCCGCGAAATGCTGTCCGCCTATGGTGTAGAGGCTTCAGCCGAATTGGAAACCCTCTACTCCTGGCGCAACGGCACCGCCAAGGATCCTGCGCTGGGAGCGGCGGATTTGGCAATGATCCCCGGTGTAGTGTTCCCGCCTCTTGAGCAGATGATCGACACCTACCTGGAGTTGAACCAATCGGCGCACTGGAATCCGGATTGGTTTCCTGTTTTCGCGGTCACCGATGGCGACTTTCTTGTGGTCAGCCTGGCTGAACCGGCCAAGGGGTCAGTGCGGCGAGTTGGCCCCGAATACAGCCATTGGCCCACCACCGACTTCACCTCACTTACAGCCATGATCCAGACCTTCGCCACGGCTTTTGCTCAAGGTGCCTTTGGGCTGGGCCCGGAGGGCCAATTCCTCTGCGACAACGACAACTTCCACGCCGTCGCGGCTTTTCTCAATCCTGAGATTCCCGGCTGGGCTCCTCCCCCGGCGCCGACAGACAACCAACCAACAAGGTCACCCGAGCAATAGGCCAAACTCGAGGACCGGCATCGGGCGACTCAGACCGCTAGCCGGATTCGCTTCCGGACTCACCCTCTGCTTCCGCCGCCGCGGCCTCAAGCAAACGATAGGAATCAGACCACCGAGCCAGCGTCATCAGCCAGGTCCAGGAGTAGCCGGCCGTGATCAACCCCGCCAGCGAAATGATCCAGGTCCAAAAACCCCAGGCCAAGAAGGGGCCAACGACCGCCGCCACTAGCGCCACCATGACCGAGCCCAAGGCTACCCCGGCCACCACCGCGTCGCGCCGACGCCCGCCCTGGTGCTTGTTGACCAAGGTCAGAGCGTCAGCCTTGGCCTGGATCTCTAAGGCGTCGGCCTCGGAAACGGAGCCAACCTGACGCAGGCGGTCAGCCGCGTCGAGAAAGGTCGAGATCCGGGTGGCGGTGCGAAGCTCGGTCGAGCCCAACCAGGCCACGGCCCGCACCAGGCTGCCCATGCCCGAGACTGGATTGAACATCTCCGCCCCATTCCGGTTGTGATTGAGCCTGTGCCCAAGGATAACGTGCCCGGTCAGGCCCGGCCCCGCCCGCCGCCTTGCGCTTAGGGGCCAGGTCAGGGCAGTCTTGGCAGTGCGCCTGCGCCGTTGGGCCGCCGCGCTGCGGGGCCACAACGCAGCCAAGCCACCAAACCGTCGAGCCAGATCTAAGAAGGACCACAGTGCTGATCACCCGAACCCGCGCCATGCCGAAGCTGCTGACGGTGCTGCTGATTGCCGATCTGCTGGTGGTCGCCGCCCTGCTGATTGCCGTGGTGGCAACCTCGGGCGGCGGCATGGTCCAAGGCGCCTTCCTCGTGGCAATGTTTGGCCTGGCCACCGCCGCCATACTGACCTGGCTGCTAAGTCGCACCATGGTGTCCAAAGTCGACGGTGAGTTGCGGCTGCCGGGCCGCGAGTCAATCAAACTGTCAAAGGTCACCGGCGTCCGCCTGGCCAGGCTCGAGCTCGAGGCGCTGGGCTTTGGCCAGCGACCTATGTACGCGCCCTTGCTGGTTGACCGGCGGGGCAAGTCGCTGGCCCGGATCAATCCCTTTGCCGCTTCCGGTCGCGGCGAGGGGCCCTCAAAAAAGGCGGTCGAGCGGGCCCGCCGGTTGGCGCAGTGGCTAGAGGTGGATTACCTGGGCGGCGAGTAGGGCGGCGAGCAGGGCGCCTTGTTGCCCGATGCCGCGCTGCCGCGAGGCCGAGCCGTGGCGTCACCTTCGCAAACGCAAAGTGGGTCTTGACCAGCCCTTCTGCCGCGAGACCGAGCTTTGACACGACTCCGTGATGCCGGGCCTCGGACTCGCGGTAAGCGGGTCTTGACCAGCCCTTCTGTCGCGAGGTCGAGCTTTGACACGACTCCGTGATGCCAGGCCTCGGACTCGCGGAAAGCGGGTCTTGACCAGCCCTTCTGCCGCGAGGTCGAGCTTTCGCATAACCGGTCCCGCCGCGAGACCGAGTTCTCGCAGAAACAGTCAGTCAAACAGGCCAAGGGCCGCCATCGGCCAAGCCCCCAGCGTAGATATTTGTCTACTTTTGTCCTATTATCGTTGTGTGACCGCCGACCCAACACCCTCTATGCCGGTAGGCCAACTTCGCCAGAACCCAACGGCCATGCTGCATCGAGTTCAGCGCGGAGAAACCTGCCTGATCACCAACCACGGTGTACCAGTGGCCAAACTGTCTCCCGTGGACGACTACAAATGGCTTGACGTCGATACCGTTAGAGATCTCCTAACCACCCCGGAGACAACCAACTGGGGCGCGGACATCCGCCAGGCCCGCCAAGCGGAGAGCCCGTCCGACCCGTGGCCGCAAACATGAAAAGGGCCATACTCGACACAAATGTCCTAATTGATGGACGTTTCGGCTTGGGCCCTGGATTCGAACTGGCTGTAACGGCCGTCTCGTACGCGGAGCTCGAGTTTGGCGCCAACTTGCCGACCATTAGCCCCGAACAGCGCGCCATGCGCCTGCAAAGCCTCAACCGACTGCGGGCCAGGTTTGGCGCCGGCTTACCCTTCGATGACGCCGCCGCCGCATCGTACGGCCTGATCACCCGTCTTGTGCTCGAGTCTGGCCGGCAAGTCCGTGGGCGCGCCCACGATCTGATGATTGCCGCCATCGCCCATGTCAATGGCGCCGCCTTGATTACGGCCGACTTAGATGACTTTGGGTCGCTCGATCCGCTGGTCCGGATAATCCGCCCGTGAGCGCCACCACCGAACAGCGGGTTTTCGAGATTCGAGGCATGACCTGCGCGGCTTGCGTTAGCCGGGTCGAAAAGGTTATTGGCCGGCTCGACGGGGTCGAGTCGGTGGCGGTCAATCTGGCGACCGAGCGGGCCACTGTCACCCTCGCGAAAAAGCGCGCCAGCGCCGAACTGGCAAATGAGGAGGCCACAGCTATCCTGGCGACCGAGCGGGCTAGCGTCGACTTGGTGCCGGGCCCGGTCACCAGCGATGCCATTGGTGAAGCCATCAAAGCGGCTGTGGCCAAGGCCGGCTACGAAGCCATCGAGCCACCCCCGCAACCAGGGCCGGACCAGGCAGACCAAGCCGGCCAACGCGCCCGCCGCCACATCCAACTAATGTGGGCCAAGTTCATCACCGCCGCGGTTTTCGCCCTGCCGCTGTTGTACCTGGCCATGGTGCCAATGGTCAGCTGGCTGGGCCGCCTGCCCTACCCCACAGCTCTAGACCCCGGCCAGCACCCGGTCGCCCACGGGCTGGTCCAGGCCGCCTTGACCCTGCCAATTGTCGCCGTGGGCTACCGCTTCTACACCGTTGGCTATCCGGCCTTGGCCAGGCGCAGCCCCAATATGGACTCGCTTATCGCCGTGGGCACAACCGCCGCGGTGGCCTATTCGACCTACTCGCTGGTCAAAGCCGCCCAAGGCGACCACGCAGCCGCCCACCAGATGTATTTCGAAACCGCCGGCGTCATCATCACCCTGGTATTACTGGGCAAGACCCTCGAGGCAACGACCAAGTCTCGCACCGGGGCTGCCATCAAGGCCCTGATCAACCTGGCGCCCAAGACCGCCTGGGTAGAGCGCGACAACCAGCCGGTCGAGCTCCCGGTAAGCCAGGTGCTGGTAGGAGACACTATTTGGGTCAAACCGGGGCAGGCAGTGCCGGTCGACGGCGTGGTTATCTCCGGCCAAAGCGCCATTGACCAGTCAATGCTAACCGGCGAAGCGACACCCGCCACCAAGGCCGCAGGCGACCAAGTCTTTGCCGCCACCATCAACACCACCGGCTCGATCCGGTTCGAGGCCCGCCAAGTTGGCCAGGACACGGCCCTAGCCCGGATCATCAAGCTGGTCGAGCAGGCCCAGGGCTCCAAGGCGCCCATCGCCCAATTGGCCGACAAAGTCGCCGCAGTCTTTGTGCCAGTGGTCTTTGCCATTGCCACAGTCAGCGCCCTGGCCTGGTGGTTTGGTCAGCGCGACATTGCTTTTGCCATGACCATATTCATCGCCGTCCTGGTCATCGCTTGCCCTTGTGCCTTGGGTTTGGCCACACCCACGGCCATTATGGTTGGCACCGGTCTGGGCGCCAAACACGGCATTCTGATCAAATCGGCCCGGGGCCTGGAGGCGGCCCGGTCGGTCGACACGGTGGTGCTTGACAAGACTGGGACTATCACGGCCGGCACACCCGCCGTCACCGACGTTATCACTGCGCCTGGCTGGTCCGAGCCCGATTTGCTGGCCCTTCTGGCAGCCGCCGAACAAGCTTCAGAACACCCCCTAGCCCAGGCCGTGGTTACGTCGGCGGCAAACAAGGGTTTGGAAATCCCCCAGGCCAGCTTCTTTGAGGCGCTGCCTGGCCAGGGCTTGAGGGCCGTCATCGGGCAAAAAACTGTGCTGGCAGGCAATCTGGCCCTGATGGCCGATGCCGGCCCCGACCTTGCGAGGCTATCTCACCAAGGCGAGTGGCTGGCCGGGCAGGGCTCAACGCCAATCTACGTGGCGGTTGACGGCCAAGCCGCAGGCTTGGTGGCGGTGGCCGACCCGGTCAAGGCGACCAGCCAAACGGCGCTACAGCGCCTTCGCCACCAGGGCCTGCGCGTCGTCATGATGACAGGCGACGAGCCCGAAGTGGCCGGCGCGATTGCCGCCCAGCTTGGTCTGAACGAGGTGTTGTCCCAGGTGCTGCCGGGTGACAAAGCCGCCCAGGTGGCCAAGCTGCAAGCCGGCGGCGCCTCCGTGGCCATGGTGGGCGACGGCATCAACGATGCCCCCGCCCTAGCCCAGGCCGACTTGGGCGTGGCCATCGGCTCCGGCACCGATGTGGCCATCGAATCGGCCGATGTAGTGCTGATGGGCTCCTCCCTAGAAGGGGTGCCAGCCATGATCGAATTGTCCCGCCGTACGGTTCGAAACATCAAACAGAACCTGGGCTGGGCCTTTGGCTACAACGTGCTGGGTATCCCAGTGGCGGCAGGCGTGCTGCACCTTTTTGGCGGGCCGCTGCTCAGCCCAATGCTGGCGGCCGGAGCCATGTCGCTTAGCTCGGTCTCTGTGCTGCTGAACGCGCTTAGGCTGAAGCGAGCCCAAATCGCCCCCTGAGCACCTGGCCGCTGACCAGCAACTTCGCCGCGAGGCCGAGGAATTGCACACTTCTGATTACACCGATACTGAGGCAGGGCATTATGCAGAAACTCAACCTCGCGGGAAGTGGGGGCTGACCAGCCCCAGGCACAACTCAGCCGATTGTGCGAAAGCTCAGTCTGGGGGGAAGGGGGATCTGACTAGGCCTAGGCCTAGGCCGATTTGCACCAAGGCGAAAACGGTATAGATGGTGGTAACCGGGTTGGGCGCAAAGACGACCCACTGAATGGTGAGCCAGCCGGCCAGTATCAGACCGCAACCCAACACGGCGGCACCGCACCAGCGGCGGCGGCTAATCACGGACCAAGCGGCGACGAACTGCGTCAGGCCGTTGACCACCAGCAGGAAGAAACCCGGCCAGGCCAGGCTTTGAAAAAAGACTTGGCCAAGGGGCAGCTTTTGCAGGTCGGGCAAGACCGAGTCCAGGCCAGAGCCGACCGGCGTAATCCACATCATCAAGGTGCCAACGACGGCGCCAACGCCTATGAACAAACACCAACCAAGGGCCCATTTGGCGACCCCGGGTAGCGGCGAACGGGACTGACTAGGCGGGGCAAGCACCCGCTAAGCCTAGTCCCCTGCTTTTGGTCCGCCGGCCTGTTCGCATCCTGGCGCCCGGCCAATCGCCGCCTCCGCGGCAGCAGAGCGCACAAGACAGCGGCAGAGGGGGCTGGTCAACCACCGTCGGTCCGAACTCTGCCCGCCGCTATTGTGGAAACGACGAAGGAGGCCTCGACGTGACTCAATTCCAACCCAACCTGTCTCCGGCCGAGCCCCTAGCTGGACCTGGCTGGCAGGGCTGGCAGGGCCCACCGCCCTGGCCACCAACGCCCGGCGAACCGCCGTCCAAACAACTGCCCTGGTATGGGATCGGCTTCGTAGGCGCCATCAAGCGCTTCTACGGCAAATACGCCGATTTCAAGGGCCGCGCCAGCCGCAGTGAATACTGGTGGGCCTACCTTTACCAACAGTTGATCTATTTGGCCCTTCTGGCGGTCTGGCTGCCGAAATACATTGGCTGGTATTGGGACTTGATGACAGGGTCTGTGACGTCGGGGTACGCCTACGGCACTTACGGAAACTTGTTCGGGATCTTTCCACTTTGGTGGCAACTCGCATATTGGGGTTCGCTCGCCTTCGGTCTTGCCAACGTGGTGCCGAATTATGCCTTGGGGTGGCGGCGTATGCACGATGCCGGCCTGCCGGGCCCGTATTTCCTGCTGGGTTGGATTCCCTTTGCCGGATTCTTCATCCAGCTGGCCTTCTGCGTCAAAGTATCCAGCCCCGAGGGCTTGCGCTACGACCTGCGAGCCGACGGTTCCTACCACCCTGAGTGGCCGCCCGGCTACCAGCCTCCACCGATGGTCTACGGCTATCCGCCTCCTGGGTACGGGCCGCCCCCGGGCTACCCGCCTCCGGGGGTCTAATCCGACCCGCGGCACGACACCGGGAAACACCGGTGGGGCGCCGGCTTGGTCTTGCGACCAGCTGACGCCCCACCGAACTGTGGATCAGCGGGACAATGCGATCTGATCTAGTCCCAAACCAGACCGCCCCCTGTGCCTATACGCTGGCATCCTCAGCCTCGCGACGGTTGCGACGCTTCGCAGCGACAATCAACCACCAGCCAGCGAGCAGAGTCAGCGCCGCCAATCCACTCAACCCCAAGACATTTGCGCCAGTGAAGGGGAGGCGTCCCTTCGACACAGTGGCTGGGGCTGGACCTGGGCCTGGCTTTTCGATGACGCGGAACTGGGCGCTGACCGTACCGGAAAGCGGTCCGGTCAAAACAATCGAGTGTGGACCCAGTTCGGTGCCCAGCGGAACGGTGAACGTCCACGTCACCTTGCCGTTGGCGTCAGCCACCTTGGTGCCAAGCTTCAGCTGATCAGACTCCATGACGGCGGAGACGGACTCGCCAGGCTGGAAGTTCAGACCGGTCACAGTCTGCTTCTGGCCCGCATAGCGCACCGGATGTTCTAACACCACCCTTGGCAGGCCAATCCGCCAAGGCTTGGTGGTGGTGTTGCCAGCCGGATCAGTCGCCGTGATGGTGACAATGTCACCTTCGTTCAGCGGCTTGTTTGGCTTGACAGTCCACCTGCCATCAGGGCCAACTATGGTCGAGCCAACCGGGTTGCCGTCCTTGTCGGTGATAGTGATGGTGTCACCTGGATCACCGTTACCAGTTATCTCAGTGCCGTCTGAAGGCTCAGGCTCCAACTTGGGTGTGGTCGCCTTGACCGAGATCAGAGATGGCCGTGAGGTGAAGGTGTGGTTGGCCATTGCTTCTGGACTGCCGTCCGGGGCTTGACCAATGTGGTCAAGGTTGACCGCCACCGCTGACAGCCCAGTACCGTCAGTCAACTTCTGGCTAAACGTGCAGGACCACTTGCCTTGCGCGTCACTCTGGGTAATGCAGATGGCGTTGGGTGAGCCGTCAGCGTAGACCTCGATTTGACGATTCGGCTCAGACGTGCCGCTGAGCTTGTCCGGCCTTGACTTGGCCGTGTCAAAGACCGGCGGGGCCGGAGTTGACACGAACTTGACAGTCACCGTGCTGACGGCCTGGGCGCCATCAATAGTGAAACCAAAGACCGCGTCCCCAGGCACACTAGAACTAACCTTCACCGTGTAGGTGCCGTCATAGTTATTGGTGGCAACACCACTGTTTGTGATGGTCACACCATTCATCGTGGTAGAGACCTTGACCTGGGCTGTTGGCGAATCCACCAGGTAGCCCTGAGCGTCAAACAGTGTCACCGTCAAAGTGGCTTGATCCAGCGCGCCCCTGGCGGTGGTGTCCGCGCCGTTGGCCTCGACATAGCCACGGTTCGTGGCGATGGTCGAAGTCAGCGTGCTGGGATCACCAGCCGCAAACACCAGCGTGGCGACAGCCTCAGGATTGGGAATGTCATGCCAAGCCCCGTTGACGAACACCTGAACCGGGAACGAATACGTGCCTGGTTTGGTTGACTTGACGTTGAAGGTGAACTTACCCCACACCGGGTTGAGTGGAGTACCGGTGACATTCGGGTTGAGTTCAACCGTCGACAACTCCGGCACACCAGCCAGGTTCAACCTGACCGGCGCCCCATCAACCAGGATTTCCGAAACCGACTTGATCGTCACCGTTACGGCATAAGTGTCGGATGTGTTGGCCCGGACCTTGGTGCCCGCAGCAGTCGGATCAGGGCTGACAGCCCAACTCGACTTGGACGGGTCAGGTGCACCGGCGGTGAAACCAATCACCCGGAAATCACCCGGATGGTTGATGGCCGCGCCACCAGCAGTCGCCGTGACCTGGAAAGTACCAGGCTCATCGGAGCGGATATCGGCCCAGACCAGACCGGGTGTGTAAACCCCGTTCTGAGTGCACCAAGCCGGTGTCGAAGCCGTAGCCGCCAGCGGGCAACTGGTCAAGGTCACCGAGGTGGTGGCCTTGTTGGTGCCAAACCACGGACCAGGCACATCAGCCGCGCCCTGAGACACAGCCAGCGTCACGTCGACACCAGGCACCGGGTTACCGAAAGCATCGGTTAGCAGCACCTTGGCCCAATGCGAGGCCAAGCCATCAGACAAGGCCAGCGAGGTTGACACTGTAAAGACTGAGTGCTCCGGTGACAATGGGCCATGCACGAACGGCAGTTCGCCTGGCAAACCGGGGGCAACCGGCTTGCCGTCGAAATCGGCCGTGCCGGTCCAGTCACCGGCATCGGTGGTACCGAACTCGACGCTGGCAGTGCCGTCATCTCCGACAGTGGCTTCAACCGTTTCAGTCTTGCCGTCCTTTTCGAAGGTCAGAGTGACTTTGCGGCCCTCTTCGTCAGTTACCGGGTTGTCGTTGTCGTCAACTAACGTCACCTTGACGATGTACGTGTCATCGCCATCGGCCACCTTCGGTGGGTTGCCAATCACTTCGATCTTCGACCGGTCGCGATTAACCGGACCAGACACAAACTTGGCTTTGGCCGGGCTACCAGTCACGATGTCAACAGCGCCCACCCGGGCCGTGACGTCATAGGTGCCAGACTTGGTCGAAACCAAAGTCAACTCAGCCACACCAGTTTCCGCCCCGGTGTCACCCGCGGTCATAGTGCAGAACGCGCCAGCCCCGCCAGCCACCGTGGCACCCTCGGCGCAAACCTTGGCCGTAGTGTTGGCCGGCAAGGCAAACCGCACCTGGGCGCCAGGCACCGGGTTGTCGAAGGCGTCCCGCAAGTTAGCTGTGATGACCTGGGTCTTCACGCCATCGGCCGTAGCTTGAACGGTCGGTGAGACCAGGAACGACTTGGCCCCATCAACCGGACCGGCACAGAAGTTGACCTGAGCCGGGCTGCCGGAGATGTTGGCCGCACCCAGTAGCGCCCGGACGTTGTGGGTACCGGTCTTGGTCGAGGTAAACGTCACCGCGACCACGCCACTGGAGTTGGTCGAATGCGGACCGGCCGGATTGATTGAGACCGGACTGTCAGCCGTGATGCCCACACTGGCGTTGCCAACCGTTAGGCCACCGAGGTCGCGCAGGGTGATGGTGCCGGTCCACGTGTCAGTGCCGTTAGCCACGACACAACCACCCGGACCGCTCGCCGTACCCTGAGCCACCACCAGGGTCGACCTGGATGGGTCCGGCACGTCAGTATCAAAGATGAGCGTGGCCGGTGAACCCTGCACGGCCAAACCAACCGGCCCATCGACGGTTAGCCGGACTGATTCGGCTTTCGTATCAGTCACCTCAACCCTGGCCAAACCAGCCGCCGAAGTTTGCAGCGCCAGCGTGTTCCACGGCGCCGCCGTTGTCCCCGCGATCCGGGCGTCCCCGTTGACAGTGAACGCCAAGTTGACACCCGGAACCGGGTTACCGTTCAGGTCGGTTACCAGGACTTCACCATAGTGTTTAGCGTTACCGTCACTAAGAACCTTGCCCGATGACGTCACCAAGGTGGCGCTGGTAGCAGCCCCAGCAATGAACTCGGCTGGTTGCGGCGAACCGTTCACCGTGCCAGTCGGCACAGTCGCCGTAACCGCATACATACCAGCCTTGGTGTCAGTGAAGCTGATAGTGGCGACACCATCAACCGTCCTGACCGTCTTCGAACCGACATGGGTCGGGTCAGTGTTGAGTGTCCAAGTCAGGACCACATCAACCTGGCCGTCAGCCCGGTCAATCAGGTTGCCGTAAGCATCCCGGATCGTGACCTCACCGGTGTGGTCACCAACACCTGCGACCTTGGTTTGACCCAGGGTCTTCAACACGAACGTCGATTGGGACGGGTCAACCGTCTTATCGGCAACAAACCTGACTGTGGCTGGTGAACCAGTCTGAATAGCGGTAGCACCAACAGACGCTGTCACACCATAGGAGCCGGCCTTGGTTGAAACCAGGGTCAGTTCGGCTACGCCCCTGGAAGTGCCGGTCGTAGCGGTGGTCATAGTGCATGTCACACCAGTCCCACCGGTCACGTTGGCACCCTCGGCGCATCCCTTGGCCACAGTGTTGGCTGGTACGGCGAACCGTACTTGGGTGCCACCGATCAGGTTGCCGGCCCCGGCCACACCATAGGCGTCACGCACAATGGCGCGAACTACTTGAGTGTCAGAGCCGTTGGCGACAGCCGGGTTGACCGGTGCCACCAGTTCGGAGTTGACACCATCAGCCGGGCCTGGATCGAAGGTGATCGTGGCTTCGTAAACACCTGAACCGACTGCTGGGGTTTCGACAGCGTCGCCACCGACTTGGACGGTGACTTTGAAGTCACCGGCCACTTCGGAACGGATCGTGGCCGTACCAGTACCAGATGAATCCGAAACCACCGTGTATGGTGCGCCGACCGGGCCAACTGGTGTCACCGTGACCACAGCTGAACCCATGTAAACCGAGCCGGTTTCGATGTTCCGCAGGTTCACCGTGACCGTATACGAATCGGTGCCGTTGGCCTGGACCTTGCCAGGGTCAGGGTTGGACCCCGTC
>Ga0123356_10001292_pt1 | contig 27750 bp, 18 predicted proteins | sample TergutEmb28metaG_2_FD_92546 | JGI IMG/M metagenome (GOLD analysis project Ga0123356, IMG submission 92546) | Embiratermes neotenicus P3 segment gut microbial communities from Petit-Saut dam, French Guiana - Emb289 P3 | ecosystem: Host-associated > Arthropoda: Insects > Digestive system > Gut ...
AAAGCTGAAGGAGACGTTCTGGCCCCCCGCCGCGGTCAGGGCGTTGGAGTTGGCGTCGCGCAGGTAGACCTTGACGGTGTAGTGGGCAATGCCGTCAGCCACCATTGGGCCGGCCTCAACCACCTCGATGGTGGAGGTAGCTGGGTCAAACTGGCCATGGTGGAAGCTGACCGTAGCCGGCGAGCCGGTTTCAATGTCTTGCCAGGTACCGGTCGTGCCTCGGCGGGCCTCGGCCGTCACCTGGTAGCTGCCAGCCTTGGTCGAAACCAAGGTCATAGTGGCCGCACCGGTGGTCGGGTCGACCGTGGCCACGGTGTAGCTAGTTGGGCCGGCGGCCTGTCCCTTGACCCAGGTGTTGGCTGGGATGGCGAAGCGGACTTGGGCGTCTTTGACTGGGTTGCCGTTGGCGTCAAGCACGTAGGCGGTGACGGTTTGTTCGGCCGTGCCGTTGGCCAGGGCCGAGCCGCCCGGTCCGGCCAAGTGGCTAACCAAAGAGTCGATATCGCCAGAGCCAAAGGTGATCTGCTGCGGACCGGTGACCGCCACACCGCCCAGTAGGGCGCTGATCGAATAGGTACCGGCCTTCAGCGAGGTCAGTTCGACCACCACGGTGCCCTTGTCGTCGCCACTGGTGGCAGAGACCCACGGGCCGGCCGGGGTGATGGTCACCAGGCTCGAGACAGTGAACTCGACTGGAGCACCGCCCACGGCCAGCAGGCCGGCATCGCGGACTAGCACCGTCGCGGTGAACGAATCGGAACCATTGGCCACAACATAGGGGTGGGAGGCGCCCAGGGCTGTGGTCGGCTTGACCGTAAAGACCGAGGCCGCTGGGTCGGCGTCGTTGGGCCCGAATTCGACCGTGGCCGGTGAGCCGTTGACGTCAATGCTGGTGATTTGGGCCCAAACGTTGACTACTTCTTCAGCCGCATCGGCGATCTGGATCTGGGCCAGGCCGACAGCCGAGCTGGTAACTGTGCAGGGGCTGGCACAGGGTGTGGGGCTGGCCCCAACATAGATCAGGGCTGAGCCGTCAACGGTGAAGACAACTGAGGCGCCTGGGACCAGGTTGCCGGCCGGACCGTCAAGCACGGTGACCGTGGCGGTATGCCTGGCCACACCGTCATTGGCGATGACACCACTGGTCACTACCAAAGTTGAATCGGGCGGGCTGGCCGGGCCGGGCACAAAGGTGACCAGTTGCGGAGAGCCGGACACATTGCCGGCGCTGAGGCGGGCCTCGACCTCATAGTTGCCGGCCACGTCGGTGGTGAAGTCCCAAGCGGCCAGGCCGGTGGAGGTGTTGATCACCTTGGTGGTCCAAGCACCGCTTGAGCCAACTAGGCGCCAAGCGATAGTGACCGCAACCGAACGGTCGGTCACCAGGTTGCCAGTGGCGTCGTTGATTTCGACCTCGGCCCGGTGGGTTTCGTCCCGGACCTGCTTGTCGAAGGCCTTGGTTGGTACGGTCAGAACAGAGGCGATCCGGTCCGGCGGGCCGTTGACGAAAGTGGCCTTGGCCGGTGAGCCGGTGTCGATTTGGGTTCCGGCGGCCTTGGCGGTGACGTCATAGATGCCAATCGCGGTCGAGACCAGGGTCACCTGGGCCACACCCTTGGCCGCCCCGGTGGCACCGGTGGTGACCGTGACGTTATCTGGGCCAATGACATCGCCGCCGGCGGTTTTGGCGGTTACGCCGGCCGGGATGGCGAAGACCACTGTCGCGCCACCGATCAGGTTGCCGGCCCCGGCCAGGCCGTAGGCGTCCCGGACCTCAGCGGTGATGACCTGAGAATCGGTGCCATTGGCCACGGCCGAGCCAGCCGGGCTGATTAGCTTCGACGTGGTGCCGTCGACCGGTCCTTCAACAAAGGTGATGGTCTGCTCGAAGACCGAGCCGCCAGCCTGGGTTGGGATCTGGTCGCCGCCCAGCAGCGCCCGGACCTTGTAGGTACCGGCCACAGTTGAGGTCACCACAACTGTGGCGGTGCCGTCATAGGTGGTGACATAACCGGTGGCCGGGTCCTGGCTGGTGCCAACCGGGGTGATTTCTAGAGTGCCGGCGGCGCCAAAGACTGGGGCCGCGGCCTCGTTACGGATAGTGATGTTGGCGGTGTAGGAATCGGTGCCATTGGCCACAACCTGGCTGGCCGAAGGCACAGTCTTGTTGATCGACCATTCGGAGTGTTCCGGATGGCCCTGATCCTTGGAGAAGACCACGGTCTTGACGGTGCTGCCAAGCTGGCCTTGGACCTTGCCGCGCACATTGTAGGTGCCCTCGTAGTAGGAGAAGGCGTTGATAGTGGCATAGCCGTAGCTCTGGGCGCCACTTGCGTCAGATGAGGTGGCGCAGGCTTCTTTGGTTCCGGTGATGGCGTTGTTCCACAACGGGCCGTTGATCGGTGAGTACTGCAACACAAAGCAGACGTCATAGCCGGCAATCGGATTGCCATTGGCGTCTTGTACCAACATCCGGGCCCAACGCGGGTCGGTGCCAGAGGTACGGGCGGCACCGCCCTGGGTCTCGAGAGAATCCAAGGTGCGGTCTGGGTCGACCGGGCCGGGTACGAACGTCATGGTGACGCCGCTGGGGGCAGGCAAGCTACCTACATCGGACTGGCTGGCCGTCAGGGTCTTGACCCCGGCCACAGTCGAACGGGCCTTGCCCTGGTAGATGCCCTGGTCCAGACGGGTCCAGTCGCTGACAGAGGTGGACAAAGTGCCACTGGCGCTGAGTGTGTCTAGGTCAACGTCAACCGGCTGGCCGGCCGAGTTATTCAAGTAGACCGTGACGGTGCCATAGGCGCTGCCATCAGCCACCACGTTGGCGGTGGAAAGCACAAAGTAGGACTGGTCGAGGCTGGGGCGCGGGTTGGCGAATTGCGCGTTGACCGTGCCCAGGTCGATTGAGGCCAGTCCGGTGCCGTAAGTGGCGCCGATGACGTAGGTGCCTTCCGTATCTGCCCTCACCTCGACGGTGTAAAGCGAGGGGTCAGTTGGGTTCTGGGTGATTGAGGTGATCTGTACGGCGGTGACGGTGGATGGCCTAACGGCGATGGCCAATTTGCCCGCATCCAAACCGTCGGTGATCTTGTGTCCGGCCGAATCAACCAGGCGGACGGTGACGGTGTAGTAGCTGGAGGGGTTGGCCGCTTCTTTGGGCCCGGCGTCAATCGTGACGTTGCCGCTGGCTGCCACCGGTAGGCCATAGGAGAAGGCCGCGACCAGGGAGTCGTCAATTACGACATTGGAGGCCAGCGAGCCGTAGGCCAGGGTGATGGTGTAGGTCTCAATCGTGTTTGACCTAACCGTCATGGTGTAGATGCCGTTGGGTTGGCCGGCGGTGGTTTTTTGAACCGGGTCGGTGCCTTGCCAAATCGCTCCGGCCGGGCTGGCGGCACGCAGATAGTTGTCCGGCGCCCAGTCGATAACCGGGTTGTTGTAGGCGTCCCTAAGGGTGGCGGTGATGGTGTAGGAATCTGTGCCGTCGGCAGCCACGCGGGGGTGACTGGGGCTAATCGCCGTGGTTGGCGCGATGGTGGCGCTCGACATGGTCGGGTCGGGCGGGCCGGCGCGGAAGGTGGCGTTGGCGTTGCCGTCGGTGGCCAGCTTGGTCAGCAGGGCACCAGGGCCGCCGCCGTCCCAATCCTCGTTCCAGCGGACGTCGATCTTCTTGACGCCACTTTGGGTGCCGGTGATCGAGGCTTCATAGGTGCCCGGGGTTGATGTCTCGCTAAAAGCGCCCACGGTGACGCCGCCACCGGTGGGGCCATTGGCCCGCAGCTCACTGGCCAGTCCGGTCAGCTCGTGGGCCTGGCAGTCAACCAGGCTGACGGTGACCAGACCGGAGTCGACGTTATTGGCCACGATTGGCGTGGTCGAAACGGTGTAGGTCGAATCGGCTAGGCAGACCCCACCGGTTTTGAAGGTCAGTGTGGCCGGTGAGCCGGCAACCTCGCCGCTGGGGCCAGCGCCCAGGTAGGCCCTGAGCAAATAACTGCCGGTTTCAGAAGCGGTGATGGTCAGGTTGGCCTCGCCTGTAGTGTCCGTGGTGACGGACAGGGAGGTCTGCGAGGTGTTCGAGCCGTCATGCAAGGTGGCACCGGTGGCGGTGGCGCCGGTGGTGGTGACGGGCTCCAGGGTGAATGTGATCACTTGTCCTGGAATCAGGTTCTGGGCAATCCAGTCCTTGGCCGTGACGGTGGCGGTGTAAGCCTGGGTGTCGTCAGCCTCGATTGGACCATCTGGGCTGACGGCCAAAGTCGATTTGGCCGGGTCGGCCGGACCATGCACAAAGGTGGCCGTCTCGGGTCCCAGTGTGGCCGGAGCCCCACCGGTGATGTCATAGATGGCGCTGATGTCCTTGGCCCCAACCTTGGTCGAATAGACCGTGGCGGTGTAATCGCCGCTCAGGCATTGGCCGGCCACCAGGGCCTCGGCGCAGGTGGCGCCGGATGAAGGGTTGAACACCGGGCCAGCGTCCGGCGAGGTCATGGTGATCTTGGTGACACCGTCGGTGATCGGGTTGCCGTAGGTGTCCTCCAGATGAATTTGGGCGGTGTACTTGCCCCAAGAGGCCATGGGCAGCTTAGACGAGCCGTAGTCGGCAATCTGGTCAGCAGTGTCGTCGATGGTCAGCGACGAGCCGTCGCCAATGCCGCCGGGGATGTAACTGGCGGTGCGGCTGCCCAGCGACTGTTCGTTGGTGCCGCCGTCATCGAAGATGGCCTCAACGCTCAGGTCACCAGCCACGGTCGAGGAGATGGTGAAGGTGTAGCGGCCGGCATAGGCGGGCCTGGTGTCTTCGATCAGGCTGATGGTGTACTTGCTCGGGTCGATCACCGTGCCGCCCTTTGAGACCTCGAAGCTGAGTTTGGCGGCGGCGCCGGTTAGCGGGTTGGCGTTGATGTCAACCAGGTAGATGGCGCCGGGGCGAGTGTCGGTGCCGTTGGCCACTTTGGTGCCCGTGTTGTCGAGCGTGTAGGTGGCCAGGCAGCCGCTGGTGGCCGGGTCGCAGGGTTTGCTCATGGCCGTGAAAGTGGCCGGTTGGGTGCCGAGGTCCTTGGTGTCGCCCTCGTCGCTCAGTGTCAGCTTGACCTGCAAGGTGCCGGCCCTGATGGTGCGGATCTTGAAACCGTATTGGCCATCAGTGGCTGTCTCGGCTAGGTCATCGATCCAGTAGTCGCTGCCGGCGGTCAGAGTGGTGCCATCCCTGGTCACCGTTAGGGTGAGATCGCCTTCGCGGCCAATTAGCGGGTTGTCGCCGCAATCGGCCAGTTTGATGGTGGCGCTGCGGTATTCGGTGCCGTCGGCTTGCCTCGATGGGGCCGAGTTGTCCAAGGTGTAAGTGCCGGCAGCCGGCGGCATGCACTGGCCCTGGGCCTTGAAGTAAAGCAAAGCCGGGTGGCGGTTGGCACCGGCGGTCGAATCAGTGGCGAAGGCCGTGGCCACACCGTCCACATCAGAGCGGGCCGTGACCTGGTAGGTGCCGTAGTTGGAGGCATTGACCGTGACGGTGCATTGGCCAGCTGCATCGGTGGTGCAGCTGGCAACTTGGCCACTGGCACCAAACCAGGCGCCGGTGGCAGTGGCACCAGAACCACTGACAGACTCGAGCTCAAAGCTGACGGCCCGCTCTTGGATCGCAAAGACCTGGCTGGTGCCGTCCTCGTCTGTGGCTTCGGCCATCAGCGTGGCGGTGACGGTGTAGGCCGTGCCCACGGCCAGCGGGTCAGCGCTGTCAGGGGCGGGGGCCACGGTGATAATCGAGTCATCGGTTGACAAAGTGGGCAGATAGGAGAGGTTACAGGTGATATCTGCCCCGGCCACGGTGGCGGTGGGGGACAGGCGTAGCACGCCGTTGGCTTGAACCGTAGCACTGACCCGAGTGCCAGTGTCGGAGTCGTAACACCAGGTGTCGATCGGGTTAGAGGCCGCGTCGAGCCGGTTGGACAGCTTCCAGCCGGCCGGCAAGCCGGAGGTGGTGATATCAACTGTGGCGCCTTCGATAAAGGCGTGGGCCTGGGTCGAAGGCTGGAAGGTGGAATCGGTCGAGGTGACAATGCGGTCGGTGTTTGACGAAGGCGCGGTGGACGAGACGTTGGTCAGGGTGTAGTCGAAACCGGAGCTCATCGCCCCTAAGGTCCTGGCCTGGAGCTTGACCACGCCGGCGGCCACGGCTAGGCGGTAGTCCTCAACTTCGCCCACCCCAGCCCATGGCCGGGTGTTCCAGGCGCTGTCGCCCGGTGCCGGCAAGCCGAGGTTATCTGGGCCGGTATCAGCGTAGGACTGAGCTGGCAGGTAGCCAGCCCTGAAGCGGGAGAACATCGGTTGTAGACCGCCAGGTGGCACCGGGGTTGATGGCACCGTGTAGTTGGCCGTGACGTAGCCTTCGGCGTCAGGTTGGGAGGTGCCAACTGAAGCACCCATGAAGAGCTGGGTGAAAGTGGTGCCCGGTAGGCCACCGGCGGTCAGTGGGCTGAGCCAGCCCTTAACAAAGCCGTCCGCAGCGTCATCGCCAGATAGCTTGGCGCGGAAGGTGTAGGTCCTGGAGGTGGACAAAATCTGGTCTTGGGCGGGCAAATAGGCCGAATCGGGCGCGCTCGCAGGCTTGACCTCAATGCCATCGTCCATCGGGTGGGAGTTGGCTTCGGCGTGGTTGGTGCCGTCGGCCTGGGTGTCAGGGTTGGCACCTAGCCAAACCTGGGGGCCTTGGTTGAGCACCAGGGCTTTGGGGCCACCCTGGTCCCTGGTCGATTTGAAGCTGGCTGGGGCATCGCCGTAGGAACCGGGCAGGCCAATCCCGAAATCGGCCACCGAAACCTCGCCCGGAGTGGCGACGTTGACTTTGGTGACGATAAGGCCGCCGGTATCAGTGAAGACATTGGTGGTGTTCACGCCCGTTGACGGGTCAATGCCGTCGAGCCGTGAACCAAAGCATTCGCCCACGTAGCCTGGTGCCTCGACTCCGCCGCAGCGCGGCGTGACAGTGTTTTGACTGCCGGCCACCATCTGGCCGGAGCGGTCCAGTAGCCGGGTGTAACCGGCGGCGTAGGTCTGGTGGGCGTTGTAGTCGCCAATCATGGGCTGCTTCAGCCTGACGTGCCAATCGGCGTTGTTGGTGTTGTTGACCAGGAAGTTGTATTCGCCGGTGCCGTCAGTTTGCCGCTCATAGACGGTCCCGGTGCGCGGGTCATACAGCTCGACCGTAATGCCGACAGCAGCGTTGTCTGGGTCAGCCTTCTGGTCGTCTGTGATGACGCCGTTGCCATCGCGGTCAATGTAGACCCGGCCGCGAATGTTGGCGGCCGAGGAGGCCGAGGCAAAGTCGCGGCTGTCGGTGTTCGGGAGGTTGAACTGGGCTCTTGACATGTAGGTGGTCAGCGGGTCAATCTCACCGAAAATGACGTTTCCTGTCAGCTTGGCGTAGAGCTTGCCGTGCACAAAGGCCGCCCCATACATGGCGGTGGTGTTGTTGAACAGTGCGGCGGTTATGGATGAATCCCGTTTGATCTGGAACTGCTTTTGCCAGTTCCACGGCTGGCCGTCGGCGCCAGGGGTGACCTTGAGGATGTACTTCAGTTCGCCAGCACGATAGAGGGTGCCGTCAGTGGTGATATTGCCCGAGTTGCTGACAATGACGAAGGCATTGCCTTCGGCATCAATGGCCATATCCGAGGCGACATACCAGGTCGATGTGTTGGGGCCCGGCAAATAGTCGCCGGTACTGGCTGGCACCAATTGGGCTGATTGCCGGCAGGAGTCCAAGACGCGGTAAGTCCCGGACTGCGTCCAGCTTGACGGGTCGCAAACCATCATGCGGAACCCGGCGGCGGCCGTGTTGCCGTTATTGGTGACGGAGTGGGTGAAGTAGCCGCCAAAGAAGATCTCACCGGTGCCCTGGATGGCTTCGCCACCAGACCAAGCATTGTCCGCGCCGGTGCCGTTGCCGCGAGAGGGGATGCGGTATTCAAGCGCGGTGGGGCTGCCTGGCGTCACCTTGAACATTGGAAACGTCTGCCGGCCGCCTATCGCGACAGTGTTGTCAGACGTCCAGGACCAATGCCAACCCACCAGCTGGCCACCGTTGGTCCAATCCGGGCCAATTGCCATTGAGCCCATGATCTCGCCAGTTGCCCAGCCGGTGGCGCCACGCCCATAGATCTGCGCGGTGGTCGCTGGCGTGCCACCTGGATCAGTCACCCGCCAGACATAGCCATTGGCAACGCCGGAACCTGGACCCACACCATAGATCGAATCTCGGTCAAAGGCGAACGGAGTGGTCACCCAGTTAACAGCGCCATCGGCCGCCTCAGCTGGCTGCCCAGACATCCAGGTTTGACCCATGACAATGCCCCCAAAGCCAAGGGCGGCGGTGAGGGCAATGACCAATGGCCTAACGTACCAACGGGTACGCTTTGGCCGACCATCTTGGGGGGCAGAGGTATGGTGGATCATTTTTCTTCAATTCCTTGGCTGGGGGTCACTGGCGGCGGTCGAAGGCGGTTCAACCGAACGTCACCCACGGCTCACCGGACGGGGTAGTTGTCCAGGAAACGCGGGTTAAGCCGTGCAACCAGCGCCCATGTGCGGGTATTCCACCGGTCCTGGGCCTTTGGGTGATCCCCTCCAACTAGGGCAAAAGTCCAGGTCAGACCCGGGAAACTGGCCCGCTCAGGCAGTCAAGCCGCAGGTCACAAGGTCGCTAGGAGCGACTGCTGCGACGTTCGTTTTCGCTGATGGGGAATTTATTTGCATAGATACTGCAAAAATGGCAGGCAGCCACCCAACTCCTTGCAGCCGCGAAACCGAGCTCCAGCACAATCCAAACCAGCGATTGTGAAATCCGTCACACCGGCACTGGCCGCAAAACTGAGATTCGGCACAATTGGTTCAAATTGTCGTTACGCCAAGCACAATCCAACCCAACGATTGTGACGCCGGTCACACTGCACTTTGTTTTCCGTTTCGTTTGCCGCACCGCCCGGCCGCGAGACCGAGCCTTGGCACACCGCCAGCCCGCGAGTCCGAGCTTTGGCATGAAAAGGCCGGGGCAGGTCGGTCACGCAGCAGGGGCGCAAACGGACTGGAGATGGCAGCCTTGGCAAGTGGCGTCATCGGCGGGGGGGCGGGCTGGTGCTGGTCTGGGGCGGCCGGCCATTGTCCGGACTAAGTCCTGGCTGATGCCGAGGTCTTGGGCCACCTGGCGAACGGTGGCGCCCTGGGCCAGCAGGACTTGGCAGCGCTGGCACAGGCTCATAGCAGCCGCCCCACCTGGAACACGGCGGTCGCCAAAACCCAGGCCAAGACCAGCGACAAGGCCACGGCCAGGGCGGCCGGTTTGGCGCCAAACAGCCGGCGCTGCTCGGCCACGGCGGCCACACAGGGGGTGTAGCTGAGGCAAAAGACCATGTAGGCCAGTGCGGCCGCGGCCCCGTGACCACCGGACGAGGCCTCGAACACCGCCCGCACATGTGGCCTGGCCGCAGCATGGGCGGATTCGCCTTCTTCCAAGTCCATTCCCATGGTTGTGACCAGCGTCGCGACAGCTGCCTCCTTGGCCACAAAACCCGTGATCAACGAGGCGGTGGCGTGCCAATCAGCAAAACCGGCTGGAGTGAACACCGGCGCGGCGGCCTTGGCTCCGGCCCCCAATAGGGACTGTTCGGTTGGAACATCGGGCCCAAAACTGGCCCCGCTGGCCACCGGGATGCACAGCGCCGTCCAGACCACCAGGGACAAAACAACTATGACTCGCCCGGCCTGCCAGGCGAAGTCCCGGCAGCGCAGCCCAACCGAGCGTGCCAGTGTTCCCAGCCGTGGCACTTGGTAGGGCGGCAGCACCAGAACCAGTGGTTCGCGGCCCACGTCTTGGAAGGCCGTGCGGCGTAGGACCAGACCAACCAGGACAATCACCGCCACCGAGGCCAAATACATGCCAAAGACCACGGTGCCGGCGTGATGTGGGAAGAAAATCGAGGCCATGAACAGGAAGATGACCAAGCGGGCGCTGCAACTGGTGTAGGGCACCAGCAGGCCGGTTAGCAGGCGCTGGCGGGCGTGAGGCAGTGTCTTAGTGGCCGAGAGCGCCGGGATGTTGCAGCCAAACCCAATGACCAAGGGCAACACCGCCCGCCCGTCTAGTCCCAGGCGTCGCATCAAGCGGTCGGCCAAGACGGCGACCCGAGCCATGTAACCCGAATCCTCCAGCAGGGCGATGGCCGTGAACAAGAAGGCCAGCAGCGGCAAGAACGAGACCACGATGCCAAGGCCGGCCAAGATACCGTCGCGCAGCAGTGATTCGAGCCAGCCGCCGTTCCATCCAGCCTGGGCCAGGAGCCAGCTCACGGCCGAGCCGAAATTGTCGGTGATCAGGCCTTCGCACCAGCGCTGCAGCGGCGGGGCCACCACGGTGGTCAGCTCGAACACGGCCCACAGCACGGCCAAGAAGATTGGCACTCCAGACCAGGATCGCAGTAACACCCGGTCGACCCGGTCGAACCGGGTCACCTCCGGTGGCGCGTCCAGGCCGGTCTCTTCGATCACCTGAGCCACCCAGTCAAACAACTCCTCGCTAACTGGTTCCAGTAACGCCTCGATGGCCGCGACATCAGCCAGCCTGGCTCCGGCCGGTTCTGTTCCATTTCGCCCAGCCTCGGCCGGCGCTGGTTTGGCTAGCGCGGCGTGCAGGCCAAGGCGGTCCGGCGTTTTGGGTGAGACCAAAGCCGCCGCCGCCACCTGCTCCAGGGCTTCGATGCCCTGGCCGCGGCGCGGGTTGACCTCAATTACTGGCACGCCCAGTTGCTGGCCCAAGTCTTCGACCACTTTGGCGTGCCCACCTGTCGAGGCCTGGGTTGGAAGGGCCAGATCGGTCATTGTCAAGGCCGCGACCATGGGCACACCCAGCACGGCCATCTGGCCGGCCAGGTAGAGCGAGGCCGCCGGCGCGTTGGCGTCGATCATGACAATGGCCAGCCCGGGCAGGGTTTGTCTGTCCGATGCCGCCGGCTCGCCCTGGCCCGCATCATCCAGTTGAGCGTTGCTGGCATGAGCGCCTGTGTCCCCGGCGGCGCAGGCCGCCACAGCCTGGGCCGTGACGGCCTCGTCCGGGCTTTGTGGCAGCAGCGAATAAGTGCCTGGTAGGTCGACTAAACGAACTGAAGGGCTTTCACTTGGACCCGGCAGCCGCCACTGGCCAACGGCCGTGGCCACTGTGGTTCGAGGCGCATTGGTGGTGGCCTGCCTGGCGCCGGTGAGCCGGTTGAAGAGAGTCGATTTGCCGGCATTGGGTGGACCGACTAGTACCACTTGGGCCCAATCCAGTGGCCGGGGGGTTTTTGTTGTGGCTGGCACTAGTCGCCTGGCTTGGTCTGGGGGACCGGCATCTGCCCGGCCGGGAGATTTGGGGTGGCTTTGGCGGATTTGGGTGCCACCGAAATGGCGCTGGCAGTGGTTTTGTCAATGGCCAGGCGCAAACGGCCCGCCCCAACTACGACGGCGCCACCGGCTCCGCGGTTGACCACTAACACTGGTCGACCCGGGCGAAACCCCAGCTCATCGAGGCGCCGACGGGTGATGGGATCCAAAGAAGCGTCCTCGAGCACCAGGCCGGCCGCCGTTGGGGCTTGGGCCAAATTCACGGCCACGATTCTAACACTAAGGTTAGGCTTACCTAACTTCGAGGTTCTGTCGGATTGGGCGCTTGGGGCGAGGCGGGGTGATGGGTGAGGGTAGGGTGAACTGACTGGGTGGTTCGGCGCAAGGGGGCAAAGGTGACCAAAACCGTCAAAGTGAAGGGTATGACCTGCCAGCACTGCGTTAACGCGATCGAGGCCGAGCTGGGCGCGCTTGATGGTGTCACCGCTGTCATGGTCGACCTGGTGGCCGGCGGCACCTCAAGTGTCGCGATCAGTTCCAGCGCCCCGCTCAATGACGACCAGGTGGCGGCCGCGGTCAAAGAAGCTGGCTACGAGTTGACCTAGGCCTGCCCGGTCCGCCGCCCGGCACCCGGCTGTTGCGATGCGGCTACCAGCAAAGACGCGACCAGGTGGAGCCGTCGAAGTGGCTAAGACGGCCGCAGAGCGCTAACTTGGAGCCATCCGCCAATTATGTAGGAGGGCCAACCCATGGCTAATCCAGTTGTTGTCGTGGCCACGTTCTTTCCGCGGGCCGGTCAGCATGACGCCGTGCACGCTGTTATCGCCGCCGCCCAAACCGATGTCCACCAGGAAAAGGGCTGCCTGCTCTATTCGCTGCATGAGACTGATGACCGGTTTGTCCTGATCGAAAAGTGGACCTCGGCTGAGGATCTAGAAATCCACCTTGGCACCGAGCGTCTGGGCCAGTTGGTTAGTGATCTCGAGCCGCTGCTTGACAGTGACATTGAGATAGTTCAGCTCCAGCCGGTGGCTCACCCCACCGGGCATAAGGCCGCGGCGCTCTAGCCGGAACGGGACTCGCGCCACCGGGCCACTGAATACGGTGGCGGGCAGACCTGGTCCAGGTCAACCCCCAGCTCATTGGCCCATTGGATCGGCAAATGTGGGTTGCGCAGCAGCGGCCGGCCCAGCATGATGGCGTCGACCGCGCCGGAGGCGACAAGCTGCTCGGCTCGCTCAGAGGTGTCGATTATGCCAACTGTGTTGACCACCAGGCCGGTTTCAGCCTTGATATGGCTGGCCAGCGGCGCCAAATAGCACGGTTCGGCTGGCGGCTTGACTCCTTCAATCACCCCGCCGCTGGAGACATCGAGCAGGTCTAACCCGGCGGCGGCCGCCCAAGCGGCTAGCTGGGTTGACTGTTCGAGCTCGTTGCCACCTGGCACCCATTCGGTGGCGGAGATCCGCATCGCCAGCACCTTCGAGGCAGGCACCTCCAAGCGCACCGCCCGCAGCACTTCCAGAATCAGCCGGCTGCGAGCTTCTAGTGAACCGCCGTATTGATCGGCGCGGTGGTTGGCCAGTGGCGAGAAAAACTGGCTTAGCAGGTAGCCATGGGCGGCGTGGATCTCGATCAGATCAAAGCCGGCCTGCACCGCCCGGGCGGCGGTCTGGGCAAAGGCTTGAACCGTGGCTTCGATCTGGTCCACCGTCATGGCGCGGGGTGCGGGGTAGCTGCCATAGGCCAAGGCCGAGGGCCCGTAGATCTGGTAACCGCCTTGCTCGATGGACAGTGGACGGGAGTTGTCAAACATAGGCGAAGCTGAGCCCTTGCGGCCAGCATGAGCAATCTGTACCCCCGCCGCCACGCCTTGGGCGTGGGCGAAATCAACTATGTCGCTGAGCCCGGCAATCTGCGAGTCGTCCCATAACCCCAGGTCATAGGGCGTGATTCGGCCCTCGGGTGCGACTGCCGTGGCCTCGAGCAAAACCATGCCGGCACCGCCGGTGGCCAATGAGCCGTAATGCATTTGGTGCCAAAACTCGGCTTGGCCGTCGCGCCGGCTGACCGAGTACTGGCACATTGGGCTGGCCCAAAGCCGGTTTCGAAAAGTGGTTGAACCAATCGTCAGTGGGCTAAACAAGACTGAAGGCGAAGACATAGGCCCAGCCTAGGGCAGCACTACTTGGAGCGCAGGCCCGATTGTCGTCGCGCGGGGACTTGACTTGGGTGACGAGCCTGAGGGCGCCGCTGGGCTGGCCTGGGGCCGAGTCAAGCCGGCGCTGGCGCCCCTTAGGCTAGATGTGTGCGACCAGGCAGTTTGACGCCCAGACAACGGCGCTTGCTGGCCCTCGAAGTGGGCCTGGTGCTGGCCGTGTCCTATGGCCACCACGGCGTCTACGCTCTGCTAGACCTGATCAACCTGCTGATGCAGCCGGGCAGCTTAGCCGACCAGCCGGTCGACATGAACTACCAGATCACCTACTGGCCTTGGCTGGATTTGCTTTACCAATTGGCCCGCTTTGCCTTTGCCTTGGCGCCAGCCGCCTTGGCCATCTATTTGCTGGCGACCCGTCCGTTTGCCGATGCCCACGCCTTGTCCGATGCCGGCCCCAACCTGGCGCTGTTATCTGGCCCCAAGGAGCGGGCGGGGCAGGATGTCTGGTCACGTTTGGGCCTTGACCCAGGCAGACGCCTGGGAAAGCCTTTTCAGGATGGTGAGTGGGCGGCATCGGACACTGCCGTGCCGTCCCCGCAGCTAAAACGCCGGTCTGAGGCGCTACGCGACCTGCGCCGGGCGGTCCTCCTGGCGGCCGGGATTGGGCTGCCTGGCCTGGCCTTCTTCTGGCTGGGTCGCCAAATGGGTATTACCGCCGATGTCTCTACCTCCTCCCTGGGTGGCGTCTGGTGGACGGTGCCGGTGCTGGTCCTCGCGGCCTTCGCGGCTGGGGCCGGCGAAGAAATCGTGGTGGTGGGCTACGTGGTGACGAGGCTAGAGACCATTGGGCTCAAGCCTTGGACGGTGCTGGCCTTCAGCGCCGTACTGCGTGGCTCTTATCACCTGTATCAGGGGATTGGGCCGTTCATCGGCAACGTTGTCATGGGTCTGGTTTTCGGGGCCGTCTTTATGCGGTGGCGCCGGGTGGCGCCGCTGATCGGGGCCCACTGGTTGATGGACATTGTGGCCTTCGTTGGCCCGCTGTTCTAGCTAGGCTCATTGCTTTGGTCGGGGCCTGCTTGACCCAGGTTTGGGCCGGGGGAAGTTAGAATCCGGCTGTGGCTGCGCGCGAGGCGAGGCGCCTGAAGACGGGAAAGGGCCGAGGTCCGGTTTCCCGCAGTGAGGTGATCTCTGGGGTCGAAGTGGTTGACGCCCCCGAACGGCGCGAGCATCACACCCGTGATCTAGTGGCGATGGTGGCCAGCGCTTTGGGCGTGCTAGCGATGACCGCTGTGTCAACCTATGCGCCCGGTACCACCAGCGGCGTTATCCATGATGTGCAGGCTTTGACCAGCGCGGTGGCATCGGTCTTCCAATCCACCATCTACATCTTGATGAACATCGCCACCTTGTTTGCGCCAGCCGCAGTCTTAGCGGTGCTGCTGTTCAGGCGGCAGTTTTGGTTGGCCTTGCAGGGTCTAGTGGCGGGAGTGGCCGGCTTTGGTCTGGCCACGGCGGCCGCCTGGGGCATTATGGCCTCGCACTATGACCCGATGATCCGCGGTATGTCGGTTTTCCGTGACGGCCACTGGGTGGTGGCGATTGCGCCGCTGGCCGCAGCCATGGCCGGAATCCTGACCGCGGTTGGCCCCCGTTCCAGGCGCCCCATTTATCGCCTGTCCTGGAACCTGCTCTGGCTGGCCTTGGCGGCCCTGGTTTTGACCGGCGGCGCGACCTTACCGGCGGCCGTGGTGACGGTACTGCTTGGTCGGGTGGTTGGCCAGGCGGTGCGGTACCTGGGCGGGGTATCAACCGACCGGGCGGCTGGCCGGGGATTGATCGACGGCATTCGCCGGGCCGGGCTCGATCCGGCCCGGATTGTGCGGGTGCGTGACATTTCTGACCCGGAAAACCCGACCGAACGCTTGCGGGTTGATTCGATCCGCGATGGTTCTTTTGATCCCAGCGACTCCGGGCCGCACGAACTGCCGGAATCCCATCACGCCGTCTCCGATTCGACCGCTCTGGCTCTTGAACGCCTTGGCGGTAACAGGGTCTACGCCGTTTACACCACCGCCGGTGAGCGTTGGGACACGGTGGTGCTGGACGGCGATAGGCAAATGGTCTCGCTGCTGCAACGCACTTGGCGGGCCTTGCGCCTGCGCGGCATGGACCAACGGGCCATGGTCTCGTTGCGACAAGCCGCCGAGCGGGCCGCCTTATTAGGCTTCGCAGCCGCCTCCGCCGGGGTGCGCACTCCGGCGCTACGCGGCATCACCGACGCCTCTGATTCAATGATGCTGATCCAGGAGCATCCGGCCGGACTTCGATCAATTCGCGATATGCGAGCTCAAGAAGTCGAGGATCAGGCCGTTGAAGAGGCCTGGCGCCAACTCAAATGCGCCCATGACGCCGGGCTGGCCCACCGTTCCATTACTCAAGACTGCCTGCTATTTGGTGTGGGCCAAGACGGTCATCAATGCCCCTGGCTAACCGGCTGGGACAACGGCGACGTGGCTTCATCGGAGTTGGCCCGAGCCTTGGACCGGGCCCAAATGGCGGCCATGTTGTCGCTGCGACTTGGACCCGAGCGAACCGTGGCAGCGGCCTCGAAGGTCCTCGACGCGGCCGCTTTGGCCCAGGTGGCTTCACTTATCCAGCCGGTGGCCTTGCCCAATGAGACCCGCGAGGAGGCCCGCGGCCACAAGGATGTGCTGGAAACGTTGCGCCAGTCGATGCTGGATTTGGCACCGGGCGAGCCGCCGGTACACCCACCCAGCCTGGTCCGTTTGAGCTGGTCCAAAGTCATAATCCTGACGTTGGCCTTGGTCGCAGTGATGGTGGTGCTGACCAGCTTCAACTTTGGCGAAACCATGGCGGCGGTGCGCAACGCCAACCCCTGGTGGATGGCGCTGTCCTTTGGACTGGCCATGGCCACCTATGTTGGCGCCGCCATGACGCTCAAGGCTTTTTACCGCGACCGCCTGTCACTGTGGAAAACAACTTTGTGCCAGGTGGCCGCCTCGTTTTGGGCGCTGGTGGCGCCCGGTGGGGTTGGGCCCATGGCCACGGCCCTGCGCTTCTTGTACAAACAGGGTTCCAAAACTTCGATTGCCGTGGCCACAGTGGCCTTGGCCAATATTGTGGCTTTTTCTATGACCGTAGTTGTGATCCTGGTGACGGCGCTGGTCAGCGGCGACTCAGGGGTGTTGTCGAATCTGCCTTCGACCGCCATTCTGCTAGTCATTGTGGCCTTGGCGGTGTTGGCCTCAACGCTGTTGATTCCGCGTCTGAGGGCCTGGATTTGGGTCAAAATTGGCCCTACCTTCACTCAGGTGTGGCCGGTGCTGACCTGGGTCGTCACCCGGCCTAAACGAGTGATCTTCGCCCTGGCTGGCGCGGCCCTCCAGACCGGCGGCTACGTCGCTTCGTTCTGGGCCGCCTTGCAGGCCTTTGGCCTGGGTCACCTGTCCATCGTCAACATTGTCTTGGTCTTCTTGGTTGGTAACTCGGTTGGTTCAGCCGTGCCCACCCCCGGCGGTCTAGGTGGTGTCGAACTGTCGCTGACGGCCGGCCTGAGGGCAGCTGGGGTGGCCACGGCCGTGGCGGCCTCGGCCGCTGTGCTTTACCGGGCCGTCACCTACTGGGCGCGGGTTCCCCTGGGCTGGGTGGCCTTCCGCTACCTCCAGCGCCACGACGACATCTAGCTGAGTGCCACCAAACTCTCACGCGTGAGACTATCAGTTGTGAGAGTATCGCCAGCATGCTCCATACCTGCAGATCATGCTCCTAATGGTGCATTTACTGTCGGCCAAATAGTGCATTTCTTGCCGGGTAGATCGCGCATTTACTGGCGAAAGGTTCGCTCAGAACCCGACTCTTGGCAAGGGGGTCCGTGATCTCGGCCTGAGAGAGTCGGGTCGTCGCTGGGTCAGGTGGGCAGGCGGCGGCGGGGGGCGGCGCTGGCGGCCTCGGCTGACAGGCGACCAGATTTGACATAGGCCACCCGTTCGGCTCGGAGTTCTTCAACGAAAGGTGCCTCTAGCGGGGCCAACTCCAGGCCGGCGGCCTGGGCAATCAGGTAGTCCGCCAGGGCCGGGTTGCGGGCCAGGACTGGACCGTGCAAATAGCTTGCCAAGATGTTGCCTTGGACGGCGCCTTCCCAGCCATCACCGGCCGGCCCGCCGCTGCCGTTGCCGACCCCATTGGTCACCTTGGCCAGAGGCCGGGCATCAGGGCCAAGGCTGGTGCCACCACCGTGGTTCTCATAACCGGTCAAGAAAGGCAGGTCGAGGTCCGCCACCGGTTCGGTCAGGATTTCGCCAATCGCCCGCACTTGGCGCCGGCGGGTGGTGACGTCAAGAATGCCCAGCCCGGCGGTGATCTGGCCGCCGGTGATTTCAAAGCTTTGTCCCAGAATCTGTAGACCGGCGCAAACCGCGAAGATGGTGGCGCCGGCGGCGTGGGCCTGGCGCAACCCCGGGCTGGCGATCAGCCGTTCGGCTGCCACGACTTGGCCAGCGTCTTCACCACCACCGAGGACATAAATGTCAGCTCCGGCCGGTATGGCGTCTTCTGGGCCCACAGTCACCAGATCGGTGGCCAGGCCGCGGGCCCTGGCCCGGTGTTGCAGGACCGTTAGGTTGCCGCCGTCGCCGTAGGTGCCCATTAGGCCGGGGAAAAGTTGCACCATGGCCAAGCGGCTGGTTGTGCTGCTCATGAGGTCACCATCCGGCCTCGGAGTTCTTGAAAAGCGGTGTAGTTGGCGACAATGTCCATGGCCCGGCCGGCTGGTAGATCGACGGCCGCATCAAGCGGATCCGGGCTGACCCCGCGCGTCTTCAGTCCGGCCACATCCAACCGCACGGCCAGGTCGTAGCGTCGCTCCCCGGCGACCCAGACCTCGGTGCCGGCCAGCTCTTCAAATGGCACATCCCAAATCCATGATGGGTCGCGTCCATCTGCCCCGCGGGCGTTGAGAGCCACACACAAGGCTGCCGGCGAGGCCTTGACCAGAGCCAACATTTCGGTCCAACTTGCCGGGTTCTTGCCCAGCAACAGCCGGGTTTGGCGGCCTTGGTAGGGGCCGGAGAAATACCGCCCATCGACGTCGCTGACCTGGCCACAAGCGGCCAAAGCCGCCTCTGCCCCAACCCCGGCACCGTGGGCGGCGGCCGTAGCGATGGCGGCGTTACCCAAGTTGAATGAGCCGGGCAGAGCCAAGGTCACTGGCCAGGTTCCTCCGGGACCAGCCACAGCGCCCTCTGCTGGTTCAACCCACCAGCTGACCTCAGGCCGGGTCAGGGCACAGCCTGGGCAATCCCAGGTGCCTGAGGCCCGGTTGATGGCTTGCCCGCATTCAGGGCAGAGCATTGAATCGGCTGTCCAACCCTGACCGCAACCAACCCAGACCACCCGCCGGGCGCCACTGGCAGCCCAGACCACAATTGGATCATCGGCGTTGGCAATCACGGTGACGTCAGGGCCAAGCGACAAAACCATGGCATGCCAACGCCGGGCCAGCATTTTGACCTCGCCACCCCTATCAAGCTGGTCGCGCGAAAGGTTCATCAGCAAGACTTGGCCAGCCCCGGTGGCCTGAGCCAAGGCTGGCAGGTGGGCCTCATCGACCTCCAGGGCAGCGAATTGGGCTTGACGGGCCGTGGCCAGGGCTGTGACCACGCCAGGGGCCATATTGGCGCCGGTCGAATTATGTGCCACCGGCCCAAGTGTGCGCAGCGACTGGGCCAACATCCGGGTGGTAGTCGATTTGCCGTTAGTGGCGCTGACCAAGGTGACCATCTTGCCAGCACAAAGCTGCCCAATCAGCCCAGGGGCGACTTTCAGCATGACCCGGCCGCCAACCACCTGACCGCGCCCGCGCCCAGCCAGCCGCGAGGCACCAGATGCCAGCCGGCCGGCGGCCATGGCCAGACGACCGCGCAGGCTCAAGCTCACAGGTCATCCCCCATGTCTTTGAAACGAGCCCGGTGGCCCTGGAAAGCCACGGCGATATCCGCTGTGGGACCGTTGCGGTGTTTGGCCACAATCAGATGCGCCTCACCCCGCGGGTCGTGCTGGGATTCCTCGTCTTTCTTTTCTGGCCGGTGCAACAAGATGACCAAGTCGGCATCTTGTTCCAGTGAGCCCGATTCGCGCAGGTCGCTCATTTGAGGTTTCTTGTCTGCCCGCTGTTCGGCTGAACGGTTGAGCTGCGAAATCGCCACCACAGGCACATTCAGCTCCTTGGCCAGCAGCTTCAGGGCCCGGGAGAACTCTGAGACCTCTTGTTGGCGCGATTCGACCCGTTTACCTGAGCTCATCAACTGGAGGTAGTCGATCACCACCAACTTGAGGTCGTTGCGCTGTTTCAGTCGCCGGCATTTGGCCCTGATTTCCATTAGGGCCAAATTGGGTGAATCGTCTATGAACAGCGGCGCGCTTTTGATGTCACCCAAACGCCGGGCCACCGCCGCCCACTCGATTTCCGAGACATCGCCGTGGCGCAGCTTCTGCAAGAAGACTCCCGATTCGGCCGAGATCAGCCGCTGGGTGATCTCAGAGCGGGACATCTCCAACGAGAAGAAAACAGTAGTCAGGCCGTGGTGAACGGCGGCGCTGCGGGCAAAGTCCAAGCCCAAAGTTGATTTGCCAACGGCCGGCCGGGCCGCCAAGATGACCATTTGCCCGGGCCGCAGCCCGCCAGTCAACCGGTCGAGCCGGCCAAAACCGGTCGGCACACCGGTGACTTGACCGGCATGCTCCTGAAGTGCCTCGATTTCGCTGATGACCGGATCAACGACATCTGCCAGAGGCAAAAAATCATCTGAGCTTTGCCGTTCGGTGACGGCGTAAACCTCGGCTTGAGCCGCATTGACCAAGTCGTCAACCGCGTCACCGGCGGTGGTGTAACCGAGCTGGGTGATTCGGGTGCCGGCATCCACCAGTCGCCGCAGGACGGCCTGGTCGCGCACAATCTGGGCGTAATAGGCGCCGTTGGCGGCCGTGGGGACCTCGGCGATAAGCGAGGCCAAATACGGTGCGCCGCCAACCCGGCCAATCTGGCCACGCCGGGTCAGTTCCGCCGAAACGGTGACCGCGTCAACCGGCTCACCACGCCCGTAAATGTCTGTGATGGCATCGAAAACGACCTCATTGGCTGGGCGGTAGAAATCATCCCCCCGGACAATCGCCACAACCTCCGCCAAGGCGTCCTTCGACAACAGCATTGAGCCCAGGACAGAGCGCTCGGCTACAAGGTCTTGAGGGGGTAGCCGGTCAAATGCCACCGGGCCGGCGGAAACCGGCTCGACGCCAACTGCGGTCACAGACGCCCCCTTTGCTCCAATCTGTGAAACGGTCACGGTCCATTTCTACAACGTGCCACGGACACAGTAGTCCGCTCATCACATCACCGCAGGCCAAAGGGCAAAAATGCTGTGAATCCGCGGACCATAAGTTGGGGACAAGTGGCCCGAGTCTGTGGAAAACCAGATCCGGTTTCCTAGCCAGCGACTAAACACCACAGGTCGCTGTGCCGCCGTTAGCCACAAGCTGTGGATTTCGCTGCATCTCACAAAGCGAGACGCTGGGCATCCAAGTTGAAGGGCGGACTTGACATCTACCCGGCTTGTGGTAGCAACTGACCAAGGCTGGACCCGGGCCAGATCATCGCGACCAAAGCTGGGCCAATGACCTATTCAGCGACCACTTCGATGGTGACAGTTGCCACCACTGAGTCATGCAATTTGGCCTGTAAGGCGTATTCGCCAGTGGTCTTGATGCGCTCTTTTAGGTCGATCTTGCGCTTGTCCAGCTCCAGGCCGGTGGCGGCCTGGACGGCCCGGGCCACGTCATCGGTCGTGACGGTACCAAATAGCCGGCCGCCGGCCCCGGCCTTGGCCTGGACCTGCACCACCTTGTCCGCCAGGCGTTCTTTCGCCGCCAGGGCGTCTTCGACGCTGGCCATCTCGCGAGCCTTGGTGGCCCGCCGCATGGTGGCGATCTGCTTGGCAGCGCCTTTGGTCCAAGGAGCAGCCAGATTGCGCGGCACTAGGTAGTTGCGGGCATACCCGTCCTTGACCTCGAGCACGTCACCGGGAGAACCCAGGCCCTCGACCTCGTGGGTCAGAATTATCTTCGCCATGTCTGGTTCTGCTCCTTACCGACCTGAGCTCGAATAGGGCAGCAGGGCCATTTCGCGCGCGTTCTTGACGGCCTGGGCAATGGCGCGCTGTTCTTGCACGCTGACACCGGTGACCCGCCGGGCGCGGATCTTGCCGCGCTCCGAGACGAACTTACGCAGCAACGCCACGTCCTTGTAGTCGATCGCATCATTAGCACCGCGCAAGGGGTTGGCCTTTTTCTTCGGCTTGCGCATTGGAGGCTTTGGCATAGTTGGTCCTTTGCTCATGCTTGGTGGTTAAAAGGGCGGGTCGTCGTTGGCATTGCCGGTTACGCCCGGTGCCGCCCACGGGTCCTCGGCCCGGGCCTGGGCGTAGACGCTCTGGCCAGCCCCAGGGCTGGCCGGCCGGCCACCTTGGCCGCTGGCTTGGGGGGCGGCCTCGGCCTGGGGCCTGGGACCGGCCTGGTCATCCCTGGCCGGGGTGTTGTATCCGCCTTGGTCCTGGCCGCTGAATCCGCCCTGGCCGCCATAACCGCCAGAGCCGCCGCGGGCATTCCTGGTGACCTTGGCGCTGGCATAACGCAGCGACGGCCCCACCTCATCGACTTGCAGCTCAACCGCGGTTCGCTTTTCACCGTCGCGGGTCTCGTAGGACCGCTGGGTCAAACGACCCTGGGCGATCACACGTGTGCCCTTTACCAGGGTCTCGGCCACATTCTCGGCCGCTTCGCGCCACACTGAGCAGCGCATAAACAGCGTCTCGCCGTCCCGCCACTGCTGGTTCTGCCGGTCAAAAACCCGAGGGGTCGAGGCGATCGTGAAGTTAGCCACAGCGGCACCAGAAGGGGTGAAGCGGAGCTCCGGATCCCCTGTCAGGTTGCCGATTACGGTGATGATTGTGTCGCCAGACATGGCGCTCCTCTCAGGCCTCTAGGGCCTCTGCGGCCCTGAGCAGTTTGGTTCTGAGGACCGATTCTGCCAGACCCAAAAGCCGGTCCATTTCCTTGGCCGCTTCTGGCTCAGAAGTGAAGTTGATGACCACGTAGTAGCCCTCGGACCGCTTCTTGATGTCGTAAGCCAGGTGGCGTTTACCCCAAAAGTCCTGGTTGTCGATGGTGCCACCGGCACTGGTGATGACTTTGAGATAGCGCTCCAAATGCTTGGGGAGTGACTTCTCTTCCAATTCGGGATCAAGGATGATCATGATCTCGTATGGACGCATACTTCAACCCACCTCCTGTGGTCTATTCGGTCACGGTCCATCCGTGACAGGAGGGTCTGCACCCAAGCCGCGCGCTCAAAGCGACGTGGCCGGGCAACCGCCACAGCCTAGCCCATTGGGGCCGCGCCCCCCAAATAGACCCAGCCCTGACCTTCGCCCACCACCTGGCGACGAGGTGACCAACTGCCGAACTTGGCGCTACTGCGAAACCGGAGGACCGGCATCGGGCATAGGCGGACCGCCGGCGGCGCGACCCTGGGCCACCTGCCAGCGGGCCAAGGCAATGGCCTGCTCTTCATCTTCAAGGTTGTGTTCGGGGTGTTCCAGGGCGTCAAAAACACCGGCCCCTTTGGCCATCTCCAGGTGAGAGGGCCTGAACGAGTGCAATAGCACGGTGATGTGACGTTCTTCCAGCGTGGCGACCATATCGCTGAGCACCTGGGCGCCGGTCGAATCGAGGATCCTGACCCGGTCCATACCGACCACCACAACTTGAACCCCTTCAATGTGGCTGACCTGGTCAAGCAGGCGCTCGGCCGTGGCAAAAAAGAGCGCACCGTCAACGGAGTAGTAGGCGACTAGCTCATCGCCCTCCTCCGGCGGGCCGGGCAGATCAACTCGGTAAACCCCGGCGATCGACGAGATGGTCCTGAGCGCAAAAACCGCCGCCACGGCAATACCAATGGCCACGGCGTAGATCAGGTCGACCGAAACGGTTATGACCGCCGTCATGGTGAATAGCAGGGCGTCTTGGTGGGACAAGTGCATCAAGGTTTTGGCGGTTGACAGCGGCACCATGCGCACGGCCGTAACCATTAGCACCCCGGCCAGCGCCGCCAGGGGAACCTTGTCGACCACGGTCGAGGCGGTGTAGACAATCGCCACCAAGGTTAAGGCGTGGACCACGGCTGCCACTCGAGTGCGGGCGCCGGATGAGACGTTGACCGCCGTGCGGGCGACCGCACCAGAGGCGGGCATGCCGCCAAAGAAACCGGCTGTGATCGAAGCCAAACCCTGGCCAATCAGCTCCCTATCAGCGTTGAAGGGCCCGGTTTGGCGGTGCTGAGCGGCCACCCGGGCGGAAAGCAGCGATTCGATGGCGGCCAAGGCTGCCACCGCCAAGGTGCCGCCGAGTACGGCTTTGATAGTGGCAAAGTCGACTGCCGGCATTGTCGGGGCCGGCAGGCCGGGGGGGATATGGCCAATGATGGCCACTTTGATGCCGGCCAGTTGGTAGACGGTGGTCACCAGCACCAATCCGACCAGTGACCAGGGAATTTGGCGTGAAATCCGCGCGCCTAGGACCATAGTGGCGGCCACTCCGCCTGCTGCCAGCACCGTCCAGATGACACTTGACCAATCGGTCCGGCCCAGGCACTGCAAAGTCGCCACCACCGGGCTGGAACTGAGGTTCTTGTTTTCGACCCCTAAGAAGGCCGGGAATTGCTGCAAGAAGATGATCACGGCCACGCCGTGGGTGAAGCCTTCGATCACCGGCCAGGGCACGGCCGCCACCATCCGGCCCAGGCGCAGCAGGCCAGCCACTATCACCAAAACGCCGGCCACCATGCAGATGAAACCCAAAACGGCGGTGCCGTGAGCGGCCATGATTGGTGCTAGGACTACGACCATGGCGCCGGTTGGCCCGGACACCTGCACATTCGAGCCGCCAAAGATGGCCGCCACCAGTCCGGCCACAATCGCCGTGATCAGTCCGGCCTCGGCGCCGGCACCGGAACTGACGCCAAAGGCCAGGGCCAGTGGCAGGGCCACTATGCCTACCGTTAGGCCGCTTAGAACGTCGGCCCGCCAGGTCAGGCGGAGGGGGGAGTAGTCATCGAGGCTTGGTAGTAGCGAACGGAAACTAGCCTTGGCGGCGCCTTGGTTTTGGTTGCCCGATGCCGGCCCTTGGCCGGGTGCCTCGGGTTGGCTTGGTTGGTCCTCGAGCACAGTGCGTCCTCGCAGCTGGATGATTTGTTGTGTCCATCTTATGCCTTGGTGGGTTACGTCCGGCACACCGCATCGCCGCCGGTCGCTGCGGGTCGCCGCGCCACTGGAACTCTGCCACCAGGCACCTGCCGCCGGCCCCCGGACAGCACGGCATCGAGTTCACCCCACACCGGACAGCACGGCATCGAGTTCACCCCACACCGGACAGCACGGCATCGAGTTCATCCCACACCGGACACTGAATCTGTATAACCCCAGGTCGGTACCCAACCACTGTCCGGTTTCGCTCAAAGTCGATTCGTTGTCGTGCGGTTTGGAGCAAACTCGATCAAAGCAACCCGGCCAACCACCATCGAGTTCACCCCACACCGGACAGCACGGCATCGAGTTCACCCCACACCGGACACTGAATCTGTATAACCCCAGGTCGGTACCCAACCACTGTCCGGTTTCGCTCAAAGTCGATTCGTTGTTGTGCGGTTTGGAGCAAACTCGATCAAAGCAACCCGGCCAACCACCATCGAGTACCCCCAAGACGGGTGAATTCCCTGGCGGCCGCGGCCAAGACTTCACATAGCTCGCGCGGTTGCCCCTGCCGGAGGCTGGACAGGTCGTGGATGAGCGGGGCACCACCTGAGCTGTGTGCCCAAGACGCGCAGAGTCAGCCTCTGTTGCTGCCGACCTAGTGCTGACGCCTGACAAACCAGGCGGTCGGTGGGCCCAGCGTTTGTCGCCTCTCCCGCCGAGATTGGCCCAGTTCACGCGCTATTGGTCTGGTCGAAGGCTAAGACGTCGGCGTGGAATTGCCTGACCACGTTTTCGAATTGGATGAAGGAGTCTTCTGGGTATAACAGGTCGATTCTGAAGCTGGGATATTTGTCCAGCTTGTCGTCGGCCAGGTGCACACCCGGAACCTGCTCAAGCCCAAACTTGAGCCCTCGCCGGGCTTGGACGGTGTCATGGGGCGGGCCCATTGTCTGGAACAGGATCTGAACAAACACATCGATGTTCGCGTTGTATACGCAAAACAATTCGTGCCCCTGGCCATTACCCAAGACCGGCGTCAAAGTCCCGTGGGCTGCTCCCCTGCCCCACCGAACGCGCCCTTTGAGACTCCCAACCAGGCTGAGAATCCGTCGACACGTGGCAACCGCGTCCTGGCCGCTCAGCCGTTCTGTGTCTGCCAAGAAACTGGCTTCGTCCCATTGCCTGGAGCCACGCCGTTTGGTCTGGCTGGCAGCTTCCGTGGCGCCAACAATGTCCGGCACCAGCGTGGTCAAACCGTCCCCCGATAGGTATTGCTTGATCTCGAGCCCCAGAACCTCGGTGGTGGTCATTTGGTCGTTGAGGAACTCGATGATCCGCTGCAGCGACGGCGGAATGACATCGGCCGCGAAGATCAGGCGCAGCCGGCCGGAGCGCAAATTGGAGCTGACCTGCTCCCAAAACTCTTCCTCCCGCTCGGGTGCCACACCAATGCTCGCCAGAGTGCCGGCATCGGCCAGATGGGCCTGTTCCTCATAACTCGACCGCAAGTCCTCGAGCGACCAGTATTGGCTGCCGTTGGCGGCGTAGTCCAACATTTGCGCCACCACCTCACGGCGCAGGCGCGTGTCGCTGCTTCGCTTCACCTCAACAAATGTCGGCACGGCGTCCTGGTCAATGAAGAGATGATCCAGCGACCACTGCGCGCCACCGTCTTGCTCGGCCGGCACACCCATCTCCCTAGCAACCAACACCCACTGCCTGGGGGAATCGGGTGTGATCTGGTCCCCCGCCAACAGTTCGGGGTGCTTGGCGATGAGCTCCTGGAAGTAGTCCTCATTGACGTAGGGTTCCTGGGCCAGGGCACGCAGCTCGCCGTCCTGGAGTCTCACAAAGATCTGTCCAGTCATCGGTTCACCTCGATTGGATAGTGGCTTGGGTTTGCCGACCGCCTGGTTGTCACAAAGCCGTCAACGTCGCCCGGAATCGTCGCCGCGTCTGCCAGCAGCTCCGTCATGGCAGTGTCCCTCTGAGTGGCCATTGCCCGCTTGTATGCAAGGACATCAACCAGCTTGACCCGACGATGGTTGGCCGGCCTGTCGCATGGGATTCTGCCCGAATCGAGTATTCGGTTCATGGTTGGCCGGGAAACGCCAAGCAGGCTGGCCGCCTCTTGCGCGGTCAGCACCGTGTCCTGCGGGTAGACCACAACGCCCCGGCCTTGGGCAAATTCCCTGGCGGCCGCGGCCAAGACCTCGCATAGCTCGGGCGGCAGATCCACGGGCTTTCCACCAGCGGTAACAACGGTGGCAGCGCCGCCTTTGCTCAGAGCGTCTGACACTGCGGAATAGCGGTTTTTGGCGCTGGTCCCGGACTGCGGTGCCGGCAGCTTCTGTGCCATGCCCCAATTCTAATTCGAACAAATCGAAAGCACAAGCCAGCGATGTGCGGCCCAGCCGGTCGCCGCGCCTAACGCCTAGCGTTATTGACGTGTCGCGTTAACTGGTGCTCGTGTGACCAAGTCGTTCGGCAACAAGGACACCGAGCGGCTTGCGAACCGGGAACCAGTTAGGTCGCTTGATACCCGAAGCCATCGAGTTGCTCTGCGGAAGCTGAGGATGCTGGGAGCTGCGGCGACCTTAGATGACCTGCGAGTGCCGCCGGGCAACCGCCTTGAGGCGCTCAAGGGTGACCGCGCGGGACAGCACGGCATCGAGTTCACCCCACACCGGACAGCACGGCATCGAGTTCACCCCACACCGGACAGAACGGCATCGAGTTCACCCCACACCGGACAGCACGGCATCGAGTTCGCCCCACACCGGACACTGAATCTGTATAACCCCAGGTCGGTACCCAACCACTGTCCGGTTTCGCTCAAAGTCGATTCGTTGTTGTGCGGTTTGGAGCAAACTCGATCGAAACAGCCCG
>Ga0123356_10001293_pt1 | contig 27738 bp, 33 predicted proteins | sample TergutEmb28metaG_2_FD_92546 | JGI IMG/M metagenome (GOLD analysis project Ga0123356, IMG submission 92546) | Embiratermes neotenicus P3 segment gut microbial communities from Petit-Saut dam, French Guiana - Emb289 P3 | ecosystem: Host-associated > Arthropoda: Insects > Digestive system > Gut ...
CAAATCCAAAATTATCGGCTTGTTTGTTTCATTTACATCAAGGTGAAAAGCAAAATACCGACAAGGATAATATTTGTTACCTCGAATCGAAAGGTCATAGCCCTTTGTGCAAGTCGGGGCACAACCGTTACATTTTCTTACTTCGCTTATTCGCTGTTCTTGTTCTTTGGATAACTTGTCAATGAAGTCTGCATAATTCTTTTGCCCCTCGGTGTAGACCCTTGCCTGCAATTTCCCACTGCGGAAGAAAAGATGCAGGAAAGCCCGCTTCGTTTTTGGGTGCGAATATGAAATATACATTCCTGTCTTCCTTGCGCCAACCTCGGCCTTGTAGCCATCACCAACCAAACCGTTGTGGGTACTTACCACAAACTCTTTGTCCTGTGGCTCGACTATATAAATGAAATCGCCAAATTGGTTGCTCATGTTCCTTGCTCCTTTTTCTATAAGGACATAATACCACAGACATGACAAATACAGCAACTTATCCTATGTCCAGTTTGCCTGGGTCATTTATAAGCTCGCCGTTTCTCGGCGAGGCACTAAAAGCAATTAAGCACGCCCACTCACCACCTTTTTATTCATTTCCTTAGCAGACCACGATATTTGTTTGTCATCTTTTGGCATAGTAGTAATACGCACCCGTCATTTTTTGGCGAGCCATATATCGGTAGCGCAATTATCTATACTCATTAAGGTGCGCCGTTGTTTTACTCGCCATTTTATTACGAGCCAGTGTTGGGTCGCCATTTTTTGGCTAGATTATAATATGGCTGTGAATAAAGTAAGAAAAGATATGGGTTGGACGAAAACTCAAATTCCACGTGTAAATAAATTCAAAGAAAGATTCCGTGAGTTGTTGGCAGATAACAACATGAACCAAACAACGTTCGGAAAGAAATATGGAATATCGCCAAACACAGTAGCGAAGTGGTGCAATGGTACCGAGCCAAGCTATGACATGCTTATCTTCATTTGTAAAGAATTTGAGGAGAGTGCGGATTACCTGCTTGGACTTAAAGACATATGAGTTTGTTTGACACGATATTCCCAAGCCACACTTGCCTTGTATGCAGGAGTGAGATTAACCAAAGCAAGCAACCGCTTGTGTGTGATGTGTGTATAGTAAAATTGCCTCGCCATAAAAAGATTTGCGACAAGTGCGGATGCGGTGTTGGCATGCACGCTTTCGTGTGTGACAAGTGCCAGAAAAAGAAATGGCACTTCACACTGGCGAGGTCGGTGTTTTGTTATGACGATGTGGCGGTTGAGTTGGTGCTAAAACTAAAATATAACTCCGAAGGCGATGTCGCCAAATTTGTTGCGCCGTTTCTCGGCGAGGCAATAACGGAGTATGGCATCAAGGCGGATGTGATTATCCCTGTGCCGTTAACGCCGAGGCGGACAAGAGAGAGGGGCTATAATCAAGCAGGGTTGATTGCGGCGGAGGTTTCGAAGTTGATAGGTGTGCCGGTGGTGGATGATTTCTTAGTTCGTGTAAAACACACAAAGGCGCAAAAGAAGATGACGTTGAAGCAGCGGCAGGAAAATTTGAAAGGTGCATTCAATATTAAACCGCCCTACTCCACAATTAAAGATAAGCGGGTGCTTTTGATTGATGATGTGCTTACAACCGGCACGACGGTTGACGAGTGCGCACGAGTGTTAAAGAAAGCCAAACCAAAATCGGTGGAGGTGTTAACAATAGCAAGCGTTGGAAAAACTACTTTTTCACAGTAAGCTTATCACCAAATATATCTTCAAGCCTTTCGATGATTTCGTTTTTGTTCATCAGGGCGGTTGGTTTAGTTTTGTGAATGTTGACGTGTGGACCGAGCTTGGTGCGGTGCTTTTGCAGTAACTTAAAAGTAGCGTCGTCTTTGCAGGTAATCTCGATGGTGTCGGGCGTGAAGTCGACAAGTTGTAAATTAGTACAGGCGGCGTGCAACATTGTCTCGCCGCTTTCACGAAGGGTGCGCAGGACGTTACCCCAGACAATACTCATATCGTGCACAGCAGACATACTCCTTCAAACATTGCGGCGGCGTCTTGTGCGGTTTTGATGTTGGTTTCAAGTTCGGCGAATTGGCGGTAGATATCCAAAAGCCTCTTCGCTTCGCTTGAAGTCTTGCTCGCTTCGCTCGTCAATTTTTTGTCGTTGGTTTTAACGTATTCAATTTTGACGATTTCAAGAAAGTCTTTAACGACGGCGTTTGTGTTGCGCCCGACGCTGAAAATGTTTTGAACGATTTCGGTAATTTTTTTGATGTCCGATTTTATAATTGCGTCGAGGAGGGTTTGTAATACTTTCTTGTCGACCGCACCAAGGACTTTCGTGACGGCGTCTGCGGTAATCTCGTCGGGCGAGAAACTTGCAACGGTTTCGGCAAACGAAAGTGCGTCACGGAAACTGCCCTGCCCTGCGGCGGCGAGGAGTTCTATTGCCTCGGGCTCGGCCTTGATATTTTCTTTTTTGAATACTCTTTGAAGTAACGTGACAATTTCTTTCACCGATGCGGCTCGGAAATCAAATCGCAAGCAACGGCTTAGGACTGTTGCTGGAAGCTTATGCGGCTCGGTTGTTGCAAGAATAAAAATCACGTGCGATGGTGGTTCTTCCAAAGTTTTAAGAAATGCGTTAAATGCACTCCCCGAAAACATGTGGACCTCGTCAACGATATAGACTTTGTATTTCGCCGACACCGGCGGGTATTTAACTTTCTCGATTATGTCACGCACGTCTTCGACCCTGTTGTTTGATGCGGCATCAAGTTCGAATATGTCGAGGTCGCATGATTTGTTTTCGTTAACTTCACGAGCGAAGATTTTGGCAACGGAGGTTTTGCCTGTGCCTCGTGTTCCGCAAAACAAATAAGCATGGCCAATTTGACCGCTTTTGATTTGGTTGGCGAGGGTCTTTGTGATGTGTTCCTGGCCGACGATTTCACTGAACTTTGTTGGGCGGTGGACACGGTAAAGGGAGGCTATCTTTTTATTCATGTGTGAGTATATCAAAAGTTAACTACAAATGCCAATAGAAATGAAAAAATAATAAACACTAAAATTATATCCGTCAGTGGGCGCAGTTTTTTAAAAGGAAGTGCGAAAAAGATTCTTGCAATTATCAAAGACGCAAAAACTAAAAAAAGAAAAATAATTATTTTTGAAAGTTGAAAAAGAACCATTTCACCTAAACATATTCTTGAAACTGAATTTTCTTGCCATGCCGCCTGCGCCGGTGTATCGAATTGAATTTATTGTTCCGGTAAGTTCCAAAATTCCGGACGGGATGTTTACATTTTGAACATTCAGATTTGTACCTTGGATAACTATTTGGCAATTATCAAGAACGGCAACGACCTGCGACGGCTCGGCGGAACGAATTTTTTTAACGCCACTCAAAGATAACGCCGACCTTCCTGTAATTGTAATATTTGATTTTGTATTAACGGACTCCATGCCATTGTATATGTTTAATTAGTAATTAAATATCACTCTTCTTAATATAGAGTGTTGATATGTTAATAAGTGCTAAAACCTCGGCAGAAAACAAGAGTATAGCCGTGGATAACTCTGCATAACCTACCAAAATGAATCCACAATTTGACAAAATTTTGAAAGAACTTATGAAAAACCACAGGCTTAATCAGTTGCAGCTTGCCGAACTTCTTGGTGTTCGCCAATCACAGATAAGCAACTGGTTGAACGGAAAATCTTTGCCAGGATATTATTCGATAAAACTTCTTTGCGAAAAATTAAAAGTGAGCGCTAACGAGTTGCTTTTGTAACAAAATTTTGATTAAAACGCAATTTAATTGCGTTGCAACACAACAAATGTTGTGTTATAAAACACCATGGCAAAATTTAATAATTTCATGGGCGGCGGTCAACAGATGCAGCAGATGATGAAACAAGCCCAAGACATGCAAAAGAAACTTGAAAAAGCAAAAGAAGAATTGGCTGAAACGTTAATCGAGGCATCTGCCGGCGGTGGTATGGTTACTGTCGAAATGTCTGGTGCGTACGAACTTTTGAATTTGAAAGTAAAACCCGAGGCCGTCGACCCTGATGACGTTGAAATGCTGGAAGATTTGGTAATTGCAGCGATTAACGAAGCGCTTAATCAAGTGACCAAGTTGCGAGAGGAGAAACTACCGCTGTGAGTAACGAGCTAGCGGACTTGCTATTTCCGAATGTCGACAAGACACCGGAAGATTATTTGAAAATGTATCCACCAAGGGAGTGCCCTGCATATCGTTTGGCGCCAAGCCCGACCGGATATTTGCACCTTGGGAACTTTTATTCGGCGTTTATTCAATTCACCGAGGCGACAAAAAACGGCGGAATCTTTTATATCCGCCTTGAAGATACCGACCAGAAACGTGAAAAAGCCGACGCCGGCGAAATTGCCTATAAGGGCTTGGTAAGTTTCGGCGTAACTCCACACGAAGGTTACAGGGGCGACAGTTTGTCCGAAATCGGCGACTACGGACCTTATGTTCAAAGCAAGAGAATCTTTATCTATCAAACTTTTGCAAAGGACCTCGTGCGGCGAGGCAATGCCTTTCCGTGCTTTTGCGAAGCGACCCAGTCCAAGCAAGAAGTCCTTGAAAAACGAGAAACCGAGGGAATCCAAGAAAAAGACCCATGCCGTGATTTGACGGTTGAACAAATAAAACAAAAACTGCCCGCAGAGTTCGCAATTCGCCTGCGCAGCAAAGGTGATGGTACAAAGTCACGAATTGTTGTTGACCTTTTCAAAGGCGAGCGTGAGGTCAAAGAAAACTGCAAAGACATTATATTACTTAAACGCAACGGTATTCCGCCATATGCCCTCGGGCACATGGTCGATGACATTTTGATGCGGACAAGCAAAGTTATCCGTGGCGAGGACTGGTACTCTTCCCTGCCCGCCCACATCGAACTTTTCGAGGCGGCTGGGTTCAAACCTATCCAATACGGCCACAACCCGCTTATCTGCACCATCGACACCACAACAGGCAATAAACGAAAACTTAGCAAGCGCCTTGATGCGTACGCCGACATGCGCTATTACGCAGAGGTTGGCTATCCTGTTGAAGCCGTGCACGAGTACCTCCTAACCCTTGCCAACAGCGATTTTGAACTTTGGCGCATTGCCAACCCAGACAAGCCTCTTCGTGATTTCCCGTTCAGCTTGGACAAAGTCGGAAGCAACAACCCGATATTCGATTTGCAAAAACTTGACAGCATTTCAAAAAATATTATTGCAAAGAAAACTTGCGCCCAAATCAACAAAGAAGTCGCCGACTTTTTCAAAGGCAAAAACATCGACTTAGAAAAGGTCTATAAAATTCTCGCCATCGACCGAGAAACCGAGAAACCGAGGAAGGATATTGCGAAGTACAGTGATATATTGACGGAGTATGACTTTTTGTTTAACGTACCCGAGAAACGTGGTGACGATAGTTTACTTGAATATATGGGCGAGAAAATCAAAGATGCACCTGGCAACATCAAAAAAGCCGTAAGGCTTGCTTTGACTGGTCAAGATAAGGGTCCGGACTTGTATGCGATTATGCAAATTCTTGGCGAGGCGGAAGTTGTAAAGCGTTTATCAAAGTAATATAAATAAATGTGAACCTAATCAAATACTTCATCGAATACGACGGCAGTCTTTTAATTAACAAAGAATATATTGCGGACAAATTCCCGCTTTGTATCGAGTGGTTTCCCAACCAAGATTTGATTTTGGAACCGAGTGACCTCCAAAAAATCAAAATCACGGACGACGTCTTCATCCTGCGCAAAGGGGTTTCAAAAAAAGGTAAAACCGACATGGTGCCATTTTTGTTTTTGGAAAGTGTACGGAGGGGTGATTTAGAGCGTGCTCGTAAATATCTAAGTTTTCACATAAGCGACCAAAACCTACGGGAATACTTCGGCGAATTTGAAATTCTTGTCAACAACTACCTCGGTCGTGAAGATGTGTTTTCAATTCTGCCGAAAAACGGCGAGGCAAGCAAGAATTTTGTTTTCGAAATAAGGAACGAAAAAATTGCTAATATCTCGGCACTGTGATATATTAACCAAGTGACTACAAAAGACTTAGCCGCAAAAAATCCGCTTGCCCTTGCTTTTGTGGGCGATGCATATTGGACACTTTATATCCGCCGACATTTGGTCGAAAGGTCAAACGGAAAAGTAAATGCATTGCACCAATCCGCAAACAAGTTCGTATGCGCCAAGGCACAATGTGGCTTCTATCACAAAATCGCACCATTTTTCACCGAGATTGAATCAAGCATCGCCGGGCGGGCAAGGAACTCGGAGTGTAACACTCGCCCAAAAAATTGCACACTTGCGGAATACAAACTTGCCACCGCATTCGAGGCGGTTGTTGGTTACAACTTGCTTCTTGGCAATAAAAAACGGCTTGCGAATTTATTTAAGCTTGTATTGGATTCGGTTGAGTAATTATTTTTTTGTATTGGCAACGGTTGTAATTGGCCCACGGTCCTCGCCGTAAATCATCGTTGGCGTTGTTAGGTGTTTGAATTCTGGTTTGTACTCGTCCATATCCATCATCGTGATTGATGCGTTCGAACGGTCCCTGAAATACTTTTCTTTGAATAATTTTTCATCAAAAGGTTTGTTTGGGTCTTCAAGTAAACAATAAATAATCATGCATTGCTGTCCGCCGTGTCCGACAAGTAGGATATTTGCATCATCATCTGCCTGCCCGAATACTTCGGTAGTCGCTTCACGAGTGCGTTCATACATTTCAGCAAAAGGTTCGCCACCGTATTTTTCCGGCTTATCGAGAAAGTCTTTTGGAATGTCCGCAAACGACTTGCCGGAAAGTGGACGTCGTTCACCTCGCCCGAGTTCCCGCAATCTTTCATCAAACTGTATCGGCAGGTTCAAGTTCTTTGTTGCTGTTTTGGCTGTGTCCGAAGCACGTTTTTGGTCTGATGAATAGATTTCAGTTATTCCAAGTTTGTCAACAGCTTCGGTTGCTTGCTTGGCTTGCAACTCCCCTTTTTCGGATAATGGTACGCTCATGTCGTCAAGTGGGAACTCTCGTTTCTTATTAGCCTCTGATTCGCCATGCCGCAAAAGATAAATCTTCATGTTTCAGTTTACCACACTTTATAGTTGTGTTACAATAACAAATGTTAATCGAAGGCCAGGGGTGACCCTTGGACCCAGCACAGACGGAGGTTACATGCTCATAGAGGGGAAGAACCAAGTCGAGGCGGCTCTTACCGGCGACGCCACAATTGAGAAAATTTTTATCCAGCGGGACGTGAATAACCCCGTCCTTGTGCGCAAGATTAAGGACAGCCGTATCCAATACCAATTCCACGACCGCAGTGCGATGGACCGCATAAGCAAATCCAAAAACCATCAGGGCTTTATTGCGTTTGTGACGGATTTCAAATATCACTCTTTGGAAGACATTATTATCTCGGCGCAAAAGAAAGGCAGTCAACCGCTTTTACTTATCCTCGACGGTATCGAGGACCCACATAATTTGGGAAGCATCATTCGCACCGCCGAGTGCATGGGGGTCGACGGCGTTATTATCCCTAAAAACCGAGCCGTCGCCGTAAACGAAACTGTTATCCGTGTAAGTTCGGGTGCGGCAAGCCACATCAAGATTTGCAAAGTTACAAACATCAACCAAGAAATCGAATACCTTAAAGGAAAAAGTTTTTGGGTTTACGCCGTGGAGACGGGCGGCGTGAACATATCCCAGACCAACCTTAAAGGACCCGTTGCGCTCGTACTGGGCGGCGAGAATACTGGCGTTCGTCACCACACCTTGAAACTTTGCGACGGAGTCGTTTCAATTCGCATGTTTGGAAAGACCAATAGTTTGAACGTTGGCTCTGCCACCGCAATTGCTTTATACGAAGTTAATCGCCAAAGGGAATCTAAATGACGGAAGAGGCACAAATCAAAGAATATAAACACCTTGTGGATATCATATATCGCAAGCATTTCTTTGCAAGCGGTGTAAGCGAACCCGACCTGAAACAAGAAGGCATGATGGCACTTTTGAAGGCGTCAAGAACATTCAAGGCGGACAAGGGTGCGAAATTCGAAACCTACGCAAGCACAGTTATTTACAACCGTATGATAGACATCGTACGCAAGGAAAAATCCGACCGCAAGGAATCGGTCATGGCAATCCAAGACCACGACGCACGGGTCAATATTACCCCCGAGCAAATCTTTTGGGGCAACGAACGTGGGCGAGAAATCGAGAAGGCGCTTAAAGCCCAGTGCAGTGACATCGAACTTGCGATTTACAAAAGCCATTATCTCGGGCGCAGTTATTCAGAAATTGCGTTTACATTCGACGTTACAAAGAAAAAAATAGACAACACAATTCAAAAAGTAAAAAAGGTAATAAGTTCGAATATTTGCACAAATTAACTTGTGAATAACAGGTTTATTAAAGGTGCTCTTATCTTGGCGGTTGCAGGAATTTTGTGTCGTGTGCTTGGCGTGGTTTTTCGAATACCGCTTACGAATATTGTCGGCAATTTTGGTATGGGTTTATATCAAATGGTGTTTCCGCTTTATGCCCTGCTTCTAATTGTTTCAAGTGCTGGTGTCCCAGTTGCGATTTCAAAAATGATTGCAAGGAAAGATGCAAGCAGTAAAAAGGTTTTGGTCAATGCTTTAATCCTGCTTGGCATAATCGGTTTTGTGTTTTCTGTACTGTTTGTGGTTTTTAGTCACCCCATCGCCGCCATGCAAGGCAACAAAGACGTCGGAGTTATTTATGTTGCAATTGCGCCAAGTGTATTTCTTGTGTGTCTTATAAGTGCATTTCGTGGGTATTTCCAGGGACTTCAAAACATGGTTCCAACGGCGGTTTCGCAAATCATCGAACAACTTGTCAAGATGGCGGTTGGAATAACACTCGCACTTGTCCTTATCGAAAGCGGCGTCGTGTGGGCGGTGTTTGGTGCAATCTTGGCGGTAACGGTCAGCGAGCTGCTTGCACTCGGATACCTAATCATTACTTTCCTTGTAACAAAGAAAAAGCGCACAGCCGAGGTCCAGGAACAAAAACCGAAATTTAACAAAAGTATTATGAAAGAAATCTTGAAACAAAGTTTGCCAATAACGGCTATGGCATCGATATTCCCGCTTATCTTGGTGTTTGACAGTCTCGTTATTATTAACCTTTTGAAAGTGGCGGGAAGTTCGGGCAAAGAAGCCACTCAACTCTTCGGAATTCAAAGCGGTGCGGTGCATACACTTATAAACCTGCCTGCCGTTATCGGCGTTGCGCTTGCAACTGCGGTTGTGCCTGCTATATCGAAATTGTTAAAACAAGACAAACAAAAGGAAATGCGTACACATGCGGGACTTGCGGTGAAACTTTCCGTGCTTGTTTCGATATTTTTTGTTGTGTTTTACCTGCTTTTTGCAGGGCGCATTATTGATTTGCTTTATCATGATGCGTTTAGTGATAACGCAGAACACCTTAAAATTGCCACGCACCTTCTTAAAATCGAGAGTGCGATGGTTTTGCTTATGGGAATATCGATGGTTTTTGCGGCGATGTTGCAAGCGGCGGACAGGTCAAAGCTTCCACTTATCGCTCTTGCAGTTGGAGGCGGCGTGAAAGTTATATTTGAACTTGCGTTTATCACAACTTCGATGGGGATATATGCGGTATCGATTTCAAATGTGTTGTGTTTCGGAATTGCTGCGATACTAAATACGATTTTCGCCCTCCGCACGTTCAAGATAAAGGGCAAATTCATGCGTGTTGGTATGAAGGTGCTTGCGTTAACGTTTGCGTATTTGGCGGCTTTGTGGGGGCTTGGATTGGTCATTCCAAGCGGTCGATGGTGGCTTATTTTGATAGGAGGGCTTGGTTCGATTTTCTTTGGAATTTCCGTATTTTTGCTTAAAATGTTTGACAAATCCGAGCAAAAAGTGTTTAATTTACTTAGAAGTAGTTAATATTTACTACATCAAAAAAGGAGAAAAAATACATGAAACAAGCCGAATTCATTCAAACGCTCTCAGAGCAAATCAACCAGAGCAAAAAGGACACAAAAGAAATCGTTGATGCATTCATCGCCCTTATTGTGAAGACAGTTAAGAGCGGTGACGACCTTATGTTGCCAGAGCTTGGCAAGTTCCTTCTTAAAAAGGTTCCTGCAAAGCCAGCACGTGAGGGTCGCAACCCAATGACAGGAGAAATGGTCAAGCTTCCAGCAAAGCCAGCAAGTGCAAAACCACAGTTCCGCCCTTCAAAAAAGTTCAAAGAAGCAATTCTTGGCGGCGCAAAGAAGAAGTGAAACTAACAAAAAGCCACGGATTTCCGTGGTTTTTTGATGTGATTAAACACTGTCCAACTCGGCAATAACTTTGGTATGAAAAAATCAAAGTGGACACGGGCGCAAATTGACCTGCTTATTGAAAGAGCAAAACAAGGCAACGTGCGCACAAACGCATTCGAAGAAATCGCACGAAAAACCAACCGCAAACCAAACAGCGTGCGCAATTATTATTACAAAAACCTTGCAAAGGAAAAGACAAGATTTCTTCCATTCTCGGCAAGCGAGGTTAAACACAGCCTGCGTGAGATAATCCTTGGGACAAGTCGTGGCGAAAGTGTTCGAAGTATCTGCCTTCGCCTATCGGGTGGCGATAAATCAAAGATGCTTCGGTTTCAAAATAAATACCGCACTGTCTTGCGGAACCATCCGCAAAAAATCACAGCCATAAAAAACGAACTTGAAACCCAGGGCTATCTTGTCAAAAGCCCTATCAAATCGAACGTCGTGATGTTGCCAGAGCGCAAGGGCAAAAACTTGACCGACACCGACATCAATAACCTTTTCTTGGGATTGATGCGGCTTATTAAAAAACAAGCGGAAGACGGCGTAAAGAATCAAATCGAAATCTTGAAAGCCGAGGTTGAACGGCTTAAAGCGAACACAAAGGTCAAACATAACTAGGCGACCCCCAAAAACTGGTTGCTTTTCTTTTGGTCTGTGCGTATAATTAGGATGTACCTAATGGCACGAATCAAAGGAGGAAACCATGCCAATCAAAGCTATAAAAAGACAGTTGCTTAAAGTCATCGAGTGGACGGACACCCGAAGTGGACTTATAAGCTACAAATTTCCGATGGACGACAGGGCGGAAATTATGAACGGCTCGAAACTTATCGTTCGAGAGGGTCAAGTCGCAATTTTCACCAAACAAGGAAGAATCGCAGACGTGTTTGCACCGGGACTGCATAAACTTGACACAAAGAACATGCCTATCTTGACAACACTTATGAACTGGGGAACAGGATTCAACAGTCCATTCAAGTGCGACGTGTATTTCATTAACACCACTCAGTTCACAGGACAAAAGTGGGGAACGTCAAATCCGTTTACAATGCGTGATGCGGACTTTGGAATGATAAGAATTCGTGGTTTCGGTTCGTATTCGTTCCGTGTAAGCGACGCAAAACTTTTGATGATTGAAATGCTTGGAAGCAAACCAAACTTCACAACACAAGATATCCAAGAACACCTTCGCAGCATCATAACAAGCAACATCACCGATATTATCGCAGACAGCAAATACAGCGCAATTGACCTTTCAAGCAAGTTAAGCCAATTCAACGAAATCGCAAGAACGGCACTTCAAAACAAGTATTTCACACCACTTGGTTTGACACTTTCGGCATTCGTTGTCGAGAATATCTCGTTCCCTGAAAACGTTGAAAAAGCAATTGACGAGCGTTCGGGCGTCGGCATCATGGCAGACAAAATGGGAAGTTACGTTGCAATGCAACAAGCCCAAGCAATGCGTGATGCGGCGAAAAACCCTGGCACTATGGGCAACATGTTTGGCATAGGCATGATGGGCGGCATGGGCACAATGATGGGTGGCCAGCCTATGGGCGGCTTTAACCAAATGCAACAAGTCCAAGACCAACCAAGTGGCGGGTTTTGTTCAAAGTGTGGCGCAGGCCTTAAACAGGGCGCAAAGTTCTGTTCAGGCTGTGGTCAACAACAGACTGGCGGTGCCAATGCGTGTTCAAAGTGTAATGCTTCGGTAAAGCCTGACGCAAAGTTTTGCGCCAAATGCGGAACCAAGGTTTAACAAAGGGGGAAATAAAAAATGACAGAATGTCCAAAATGTAACAAAAACACGGTTGTAAAGGTAACCACTCAAAACAAGGCGAAGGTAAAAGAAAAGAAGGGGTTATTCCACCTTATAATCTGGATTATCCTTTTCCCGTTTTGGGGACTTTGGGTGCTTTTGTTTGGCAGGAAACGCCAAAGCTACGTCAAAGAAATGAAATGGAATTGCAGGTATTGCAACCATACATGGAAAGACAAAGGCGAGGGAGAATGAAATTGAAAAGAGGCTTATGCCTCTTTTTCTTTACCTAAGCCAAACCTTGCACACAGCCTGTCTATTGCGGCAAGTTCTGTTTGGGTTGGGAAAGCTTTGCCATTAAGCCACTCGCCGATAAGGCTTGCACTCTCCCCCAATTCCGGCACCAAGTTTTTATCAATTATAAAGTATAGTTTCCGGTGAAGTGCTTTCCATATTGTGCTGCGTGAAGCCATGACTTTGCTTAACTTGCGTTGATAGCGGAGTGATGGTTTTCTTCCACTTTCCCAGTTATCGACTGTTATTTCACTTGATTTTACAATACCTGCAAACTGTGCTTGGGTAAGCCCGAACTCGTCACGGAATTTGCGAATGTCTTTTGAAGATACATTAAGGTGTTTTTTGCGTGCTGCTTTCAAAGTATTAAAATCAATGTCACGTTTGGTACAGAAAGCCTCGATTTTGCGAATAGAGGCTGTACTCGGATTTTTGTTGCCGTACAGCCAATGCTGCATGGTTACGTCGGGAATCCCTACCGCTTTGGAAAATTCCAGGGCCGTCAGCCCAAGATGCTCTCTAAGATTTATAAGCTTTTCTTGAAAGTTTTCCAAGAATGTGTCAAGCCCGTCGCCTTTATAGTCTTGTTTCTGGAATTTGCGCAATGCTTTTAGTTTTGCAACACTCGGTTGTATTTCCCCGGTTTCCCAGTGCGATATTACGTTCTGTGCTACACCAACTGCTTTTGCCAAATCCTGTTGTGAAAGTTTCCTTTCGTTCCTGAACTTGCGCAGCTTTTCCGGGAAGTCTTTATCATTTGCCGAGAACAAATTATCTTGGTTTTGTACTTTGTATACGGAATATAGCCTTTCAATAATTTCAATATATTTTGCTGATGGTGGTCTATGCCCTGATTCCCATAAAAAGATAGAGGTTTTGCTTGCAGAACACTTTTCAGCGAACTCTTCCACTGAAAGTGCCATTTCTCTCCGTATAAACCTTATTCGCTCGCCGGTTTCCATTTGCGGTATTGTATATTAAAGTCAACCCAATTGCAATATACGACTTGCTTCATCTTTCGATGTGACCACAGCAAGTTGTTTTTTTAGTTCTTTGTCTTTGCAATACGCAAGTAAATGCTTCCGCATTTCGATTATGTTGTCGGCGTGTTTTAGGTGGTATTTGATGATTTGCTTTCTGGCTTTGATATTGGGTGCAGGGGTCACCCCTGCCCATGGAGAACCTATCAACGCCCTACCTATCATCACTCCTGCGGCGCCTGTTTGCTTTATGCATTCGGCTGCGTGGGTTGCGTCTTGAATGTCGCCATTTGCAATAACTGGGATTCTAAGGGCACGCACGACTTCTGAGATGGCGTTCCAGTCTGCTTTACCGCTGTAACCTTGCGTTCCAAATCTGCCATGCACTATCACTCTGCCTGCCCCCGCCGCTTGACACATCAAGGCGAATTGCACGGCATAAGGCAAAACATCTGGGTTTGGTTTTTCGGGTGCAAAGCCTAGGCGCATTTTAACGGATACTGGGAGTTTTGAAACACGCACGCAGGTTTCGATAATCTCACGGGCGAGTTCGGGGTTTTTCATTAGGGCTACTCCGTCGCCGTTACTTGTAATCTTTCGGGCTGGGCAACCCATGTTGATATTGATTTCGGTGAACTTATCAAGGATTCCGCTTTTAATCACCGCCTCGTAATGCGCTGGATTTTTTCCAAACAGTTGCACAACTGTCGGTCCGTCGTGTTCCAACATTTTTTCTGTTTTCTTACTTTTGTGGAAAAGGGCTGTGACAGAAATCATTTCTGTCCATGTGACCTCTGCCCCGCATTTGCGAAGGACTTTGCGGAAAGCCAAGTCCGTGTAGCCTGCCATTGGTGCTGGTTCGACTGTGTATGTTTTTTTCACTTATGTGAATACTATAACACACCAGATGGTGTGATACAACAACTGGAGGTTGTTATAACATGAAACGACTGTGTATTGTGCTTGCGATTTTCGTGTTTGTTTTTTTTCTCTGCGGTTTCGCTCACAAAGAACCTGTGTATTTCACGCTCCACTACGACAACCAAAAGATTATCGTAAACGACACCCTTCTGAAACCAAAATGGTTCAACCAAGAAAGCCATCAAGATTTCACCAAAGGAAAGACAATATATCAAAGGGCTGAAACATCAAAGAGTATAAAAGACGACTTTCCCGAGATATATCAAATACTGCGAAAAATCGAACTGGAAATTGAACGCAAAGCCTTTGACGGGAATATAAACTTTGACCCAAGCGCAAAAGAAAAATTCTGGATAACCGACGCACGAAACGGCATCGAGATGGATATTGCGCTTGCATCATTTGAAATACTTGCTGCGCTTAAAAACAAAACGCATGCCGATATTATTATCAAAACAAAAAATGTGCCGCACAAAACCGAAAAACAGGTGCTTGATAAAGTCGGTTTGCGTGCGGAATACTCCACAAGGTTCGATGCGGGTAACCGAAGTCGCAGTGGCAACATTCGGCGCAGTGCCGAGTGTTTCAATGGCTTGGTTTTACTTCCTGGCGAAATCTTAAGTTTTAACAAAACCGTTGGCCCTCGGACTGCGGAGCGTGGCTATGAAGAAGCCAAAATCATCATCGACGGCGAATTTGTTCAGGGCATAGGCGGTGGCGTGTGTCAAACCTCCACTACCCTTTTTAATGCGGCGTTGCTGTCTGGTTTGACAATAATCGAAAGCCACAACCATTCACTGCCAATTTCGTATGTTCCAGCGGGGCGTGATGCGATGGTTTCAAGTGTTGTTGACCTGGTGCTGCAAAACAACACCGGTGCAACGGTGTATGTCGAGGCAGGTATCGAAAAAAGCAACAGAGTCTTTTTCAAGGTCTACGGTAACAAACTTGGGAATGCCACATTCAAACCCAAAACCGAAGTCACACAAAAGGCGCAAGAAGTCGAGGTCATCGGTGCTGTGCCATCGTGCATGGACGAGTATCGCAAAGTCGTCATCGAAAGCGGGTATCCCGCAAGGTCGGCAAGGACATATCTAGAGGCCTATAACGGCAATACACTTGCCAATAAAAAACTTGTACGCAAAAGCCACTACAAAGGCAAAACGGAAATTGTGAAGTACGAAAAAATCCCCGAGCCCGTTGCATTGACAGAGGATGAATTTCTTGGTACATTCGAGCAGTGAAGAAGATAATAAAAGACGTTCGTTTTTTGCTTGGTGTGTTCCTGTTGATTTTTGTCGTGATTTGTGGTGCGGTGGTTAATGTGGCGCTCTCGAATGGTAACATTTTACCAGTAAGCGGCAGGGGTCCGTCAGAGCCGACCACCTTTGCGTTTTATTTCAAGGCGCCAGTATTACGCCTTAACGAAAACAGCAATCCAAACACAAGTTTTCTTGTTATCAGTAATCAGGAAGCTATTATAGGAAGCAAGGTTTACGGCACGGCTGTGACTGTTGAAACGACACCTGAGTTCACGATTAACGTTGTCGGCACAGGGCAGGCGCAGATTCACCTAAGTGCACGCCTTCGAAACGGCGAGATTAAAACGGTAACATGCACCGTAGTTGTAACTGGCGAAAGTACGCCAAGCGGTACAGAGCCAAGCGACGACGATGATGACGTGGATATTCCGCCAATTGTGGGTGAACTTTTATACAACTTTGAAACTGCGACGACAGTATCATTTAGGCTTGTGGTTGGTGGGGAAAATGTCTTCTTGTTCAAGTTACACGCAGAGGTTATCGAGGCACGATTAGTGTCGGAATTATAGGAAATGTCGCAAGAATTACGCACAAATCTGCAAATCCGAACTTCAAAATACGCTTCACGGCGACCATTGACGGCGAGGTAGTTGCAACAGAATTTGTGCCAAAATAGTTTGTAATTTTCGGTTAATTGTGTATACTATAATACATGTTGGGGGCAATGTGGGGATTATAGATGCATCAAGAAAAAAATCATATAAAATAGCCACATGGGCGCTACTTGCTTTTGGCGTCCTGTTCTTTTCGATAGGTGGGCTTATATTTTTTGCTGGCATGATGAACAAACCGACATTACCAAATGAAATTCATCTTACCACCGCTGGCATTAACTATAATACTGGTACTGGTCGATATGAACTTAATGTTCATCGCAGGGAGACCGCTATCATGGTCAACACCGCCCCACTTGGTTCTGGAAGGCGTGTTACATTTGAAGTTTTGGACAAAGACGAATGCTTGCACATTACCGACCGTCCGATGTCGGAAAACGGGGCAAGGGACTTAACGCATAAAAATCGCAACGGCAGGCACACCAATTCAATTTGGCCAGGCGAAAGGTTTTTTCTAACACTTGTCGGTGGCTCCGAGCAATCTTTTCAATTCGGAGAAACAGTGGAAATACTAATCCAAAGCGAGGCAACATCTGTGTTTCTTTATGTGAACATAGTTCTTCCACCCGACCAAGTCAAATTTGATTTCCAAATCGTGGAAGAATCCCGCCTGTGGTTGTTTGAAGAAATTTCGGCAACACAATACCACGACGAAGTTTATAAGCGAGAGCCCCCTCTACTACCAGCGGCAAGATATTCATATAAATTTGTTCCGAAACTTATGGTTTGGGGCAGCGAGGTAACCGACATAAAACCCGAAGACATGACAGTTATTCCGGTGGAATTTGACTCTGGAATTCGCCTGCTTGGTGCGGCGCCTAATACCGACGGGGTCGATTACAGGGGCTTTGAAAACATTTATATACCGATAGAAATCATCGTCGCAGTAATGTCAAGTGACGAGCCTATGGAATTCGTATTCATGGTGACCGCAGACCATTTTGGAAAACACATTGACTTCTTTACACTTCGAATAGTAAAATAAGCGCATGGAAAATGTAACAATGGATAAACTTGTTGCCCTTTGCAAAGGCAGGGGCTTTGTTTTTGCAGGCTCTGAGATTTACGGTGGCCTTGCAAACAGCTGGGATTATGGTCCGCTTGGGATTGAACTTAAAGAAAACATCAAGCGTGAATGGTGGAAATTTTTCGTGCAAGAAGCGGATAACAGCGTCGGTATCGACGCAGGTATTTTGATGCACCCACGAGTATGGGAGGCAAGCGGTCACGTTGGTGGTTTCTCCGACCCACTTATGGACTGTAAGGGTTGTAAGACACGCCACAGGGCAGATAACCTCATAGACGTTTCAAGCAAGGGTGTTGTCACTGGTGACGGCTGGACGCACGAGCAAATGCAAAAGTATATCGATGACAAGAAAATCAACTGCCCGAATTGTGGCAAGCGTGACTGGACTCCGATACGCAATTTCAACCTTATGTTCAAAACGCACCGAGGTGTTACGGAAGATTCCAATTCGGTCATATACCTGCGCCCAGAAACGGCACAAGGGCAATATGTCAACTTTCAAAATGTCCAGCGCAGCATGAGGCTAAAAGTCCCATTCGGCATCGGTCAAGTTGGAAAGGCTTTCCGTAACGAGATTACCCCTGGAAACTTTATTTTCCGCACACTTGAATTTGAACAACTTGAACATCAACTTTTCTGCAAAGCCGCTGATTCGGACAATTATTACATTGAATACAAAAAAAAGATTTGGGATTTTTATGCGGAAAGGCTTGGAATAAACACAAAGAACTTGCGATACCACGACCACGAGAACTTGGTGTTCTATGCCAAAGCAGCTGTTGATATGCAGTACAAGTTTTGCTTTGGATGGAAAGAAATCAACGGCACACATCATCGCAGCGAATACGACCTAAGCCAACACACGAAATTCAGCGGCAAAGACCAGTCATACACCGACCCAGTCACCAACGAGAAATACATCCCAACAGTCATCGAAAGCAGCATGGGACTTACACGGGCGTTGCTTGTTGTTCTGCATGATGCCTACATGGAAGAAAAACTTGACGATGGCGAAACACGTGTTGTGCTAAAATTAAAGCCATCACTTGCGCCGTACAAGGTCGCAGTCCTCCCCTTGCAAAAGAAAGACTTGACCGACAAGTCACGTGAAGTTTACCGAATGCTTTGCAAACACTTTATGGTGACCTATGACGACACTGCAAGTATCGGAAAGCGTTATCGCAGACAAGACGAAATCGGCACGCCGTTTTGCGTGACTGTGGATTATGATACATTAAACGACGGCTGTGTTACCGTTCGAGATCGGGATTCAATGAAGCAGGAGCGTGTTCAGATTGCCGAACTTTCACAGTACTTTGGCGGACGGTTTTAACCTTGGTTGGTTGTTGAACTTTATCTTTTTGCTCCAATATTGATGTGATGATTTTTTTAAGTTCTTTTTCTTCGTCGGTAAATTCGGGCATATCGACGGTCTTTCCGACTGGTTCGGCTTCAAAGTCTTTTTCAATTTCGGTTTCGGCGTTAAGTATTTCGGCGGCGCTTTCGCTTGGTTTAATGCGTGTCGGAGGCTTGCGTGGCTTGTCTTGTTTCAGCATAGCGGCAAGAATAGATTTGAAGTCGACGCCTTTGCCTTTTGGTGCACCAGTCTTTTTCTGCCCAGAGATTTGCGCTTCATGAAGCACAGATGGGGCTTCGGACAAAATCATCGCCGAAGTTTTATTGTCGCATGCGGTTTTCCACCGCTTGATTAAATCTCGGGCAGGGTGCAGCAAGTCACCTTTTTCGATAACGTATTCAAGGATTTGCAGTTGCGAAGTGTTATAATCCGACTTTCCAGGGCGCACGAAACGCTTGCCAGTGGCTTTAAGTTGTTCAAACTCGGGTAATGGTTGATATGTAAGAGTCTTCCGCACCCGCCTCATTGAATCTTGTGCCAAACGCTCGTGCTCGGCAAGAAGTGCTTGGTGTTTTGCACGGCGTTGCTGGATGCGTTCTTTAAGTGGTGCAATGTTGACGCTTGCATCAAGTTCTTTGAAATAGTTGTATGTAACTTCGGTCAATGGCGTCAGGTACGTAAACGCAATAAGACCACCCATCTCAGACGCCCTCTCGACAAGGAACAGAGTACTGTTTTCAAGGCAAAAATCCACCCCCGAATCGCTTCGCAGGAACGCCACATTAACACCAACATCGATTTCGTCTTTTGACACGACTGGCTTTTTCGGCATTTTGATTAGGATATCTGCAAGATGTTTGGGCAAGGCATAGCCGTGCTTGTCGTCGAGGTCGCCAAACATTTGAAATAAATGAGCCTCATTTTTCAAAACCGTCTTCATATAATTGTCCTGTTATTGATAGCCGCACCCAATGTCACCTCGTCGGCGTATTCAAGGTTCGTACCAAGTGCAAGGCCTTGGGCAAGGCGTGTGACACGGACCCCTGCGGGTTTAAGAAGCGATGCAATATAGTTTGCAGTTGCCTCGCCTTCGACGGTTGGGCTTGTTGCGATGATTACTTCTTTTGTCTTTTCTTCCCGCACACGCACAATTAAAGATTTCAAATTGATGTCATCGGGCCCCTTTTTATCAAGCGGGCTGATGACTCCGTGCAGGACATGATATGTTCCACTAAATGCTCCACTTTTTTCAATGGCAATTGCGTCACGTGGGTCACGAACCACGCATATTACACCGCTTGTTGCCCTGTTTGAACATATACTGCACCTTTCCTGTTTGTCCGTAAAGTTGCCGCACGTCTTGCACAATTTGACATTTGCTTTTACGTCTTTTAGCGCTTTGCAAAAATCGTCTACTGCCGACATATCGGTTTCGACGATTTTGTATGCGTATCGTTCTGCGGTCTTGTACCCCACACCAGGCAAGCGTGTAAAACAGTTTATCAAAGCATTGATACAGTCAAGGTTTTTCATGATTTTAAGTTACAGTCCAAGCAAGTCCCTGGCCCAATTTGCGATATAAGGGATACTAAGAAGGGTCACAGCAATTGCAGCAAGCACAATCCAGCCGGCAAGCCAAGCATAAAACTTATACATTTTACTTGCGCTTTTATATCGTGTAACCATGATAAAGAATGCACCAGGAATAATAAGGACAAGTGTAAGGAAGCCAAGCCCCCAAAGGTTTGTCGGTATCACAGGATAAAAGAAGTTAAAGACATTAAAGCCGGCACCAAGAATAACGCAAATAAGCCCTACGATAAGCCAGAGCCTCTTGCTGCGAGCCAAGATATCCAAACCTATAATTTTGTTGGCTTGTTTGTTTTCCTTTTTCAAGTCACGTTCAACCCTCGCATTACAGCGTGGGCATTTGACGAACAGCTTGCTTCCCAAGGTGAACTCGATTGCTTTGTCACATTTTTTGCATATTACTTTGCTGTCGAATTTTTCTTCGCTTACGCCTTGTTCAATTCCCTTATTCACACCAGTTTTTTTGGGTGCTTTTTTGTTGTTTGCCATTGGTTTTTCTCCTCAACCTTATTATATAGAAAAAGTTAATAAACGGCAAATGATTTCGCAACAAGTATTGACTTTTTTGCATATCCTGTGTATAATGCGCCATGAAAACAATTTTAAGTATCTTTATTTTGGCTGTGTCAATTGTGTTGGCGGTCATATTATTTTTCGTCGTAAGGGACGCACATCCAGATTTCTGGTCTATGTGGAGTCTGCTTTGGATAGGGTTGATTATCTTCGGTTTTGCCGTGCTTGTCTTTATAAGCGGTTTGCTTTTGGAACAAAGCATCAGAGAAACAAGGGAAACAAAAAACTAATCTTTAAGAAAGCTCGGAGTCACTTCGAGCTTTTTTTTATTCAAATAAGCGAGCGGTGACGAAGACGGAAACTTGAAACCAAGCGAGTTTGCGCAAAGGCATTGCTTATCTTGACCATAGGCCTTATTAAGACCGGCATTGCCATATTTGCCATCGCCAACGATATAAAGCCCAATAGACGCAAGATGCGCCCGAATTTGATGCGTGCGACCCGTCACGGCTGTGATTTTAAGAAGCGAAAAATCCCCCACTGTTTTGATGAAACTTACGATGGTTCTGATTACTTGCGCCCCAGGGATTCTTTCTTTCGAAATCTCCACAGTTGCCGTCTCGGAATCTTTTAATAAATAACCAACAAGTGTAAGCGGTGATGTATTCAACTTGCCAAACACAAGGGCAAGATAATCTTTTTTAATATACCCTTCTTCAAAACCATAACGGAGTTCATCGGCCGTCTTTTGGCTTTTGGCGAATATCACCAACCCTTCGGTATTGGTATCAAGGCGGTGGGCTGCGATATGTCCGACAAGGGCTTCAAGTGTATTCTTGTTGTATTGACTTGTTGTTTCAATTCCTTGGTGTTTGAATACGACTTGAATTTTCTCGTCGTCGTATATTACCCTGTAAGGCGTATAGGCTTTGATAGCATCTTCCTTATAGTAAATCTGAACGACATCGCCAACCCCAAGCATCAAGTCCCAACCAACACGGGTTCCGTTTATTTTCACGTCTCTTTCTTTAAGGACATTCTTGCAAAAAACAAAGCCCGCACCCAAAATGTTTGCCTTTATAAAAGCGGTAAGCATCATCGGTTTTTCAACTGTGAATGTTTGTGTTTTCATATTACCCCCACGGGTTAATCCAGCCGATAAATATCCCGCCGACAAGAATTACAATAGAACACATAAACAACACCATCAATGCACGCTCGGCATCGCCAATGGACAGACGGTTCCCAAATTTTTTCGCATGACGATAAAGCACGAACATTTCTCCGCACATAAGGGAAAAGCCAATTGCGATGCTGAAATAGTACGGAATCGGTGCAAAAATGAAAGTAACTGCAAGAAGAATATTAAGAATTCCACAACCGATGAAAAAGGAATATATCAATGTGTTCGCAGTATTCTTTGGCGGGCTGGCTGCAATTGCGGCGTTCATCTCACGCCATTTTTCAAGCCATCGTGTGTTGGCGGCTCCCTTAGTTTTGTTCTTGATATATTGTTCGAAAAGCTGTGCAAGTTCCCAGTTCCTTGGGATAAGTCCGTTTTCTAAAACTTCTATTGCAAATGATACGGGTTTTTGGAACTTTGCGAAATTCGTCAGGTACTCTTTAAGCAAAAACGAATTGTATCCTGAAAACTTCAAAGCAAGGAATGCAACGTCTTCGTTATGCGGAAAGTTCTTTTTCAAAACCACAAGTATCTGATATGGAAGTTGTGGACCGTACTTTTTTTCCAAGCGCAGAACCGTTGCAATGTGCTCGGTCAACTTTGCCGGGTCGGCATAGGCCTTTTCAAGCATCTCTTTTGATTCGCTTGCCCTGATATTCTCGGCGCAAAGCGGGCACACCAAAAAGGTCAACCCTTGTTTTATCAAAAGATGTTCGTTGCATTTCGGGCAAACGCCCGCACCAAAACTTGCCATACCTGATTTTAACGTTCTTTCTTGCGGAAAACAATCAAAATTACACAGATGGCAAGTTGCCCGACAAGTAATGCGGCAGGGACAAGTAACGGAATAATTTTAATGGACTCGGTAAATCCATAAGAATAATCATATGCGGATACGACACCAAGCCATATAACTGCAAGTGCAAGCAGTACTCCCAAGATTTTCATAACTATCGTATTGCGTTTTGCGGCGGCAAGGGCAAGGAAAAAGAAAGCCCAAGCACCAATAAGAACCCCAGCGATGATATACCAAATATACAACTCAAATATAAGAGTAGCGTTGACTAATGTTCCCACGCCTAAGTATATCTTGACAGGCAGCTTGCGGCAACTTAAATTATACTTATGGAAGGACTTTTGCGTAGATACAACTCAGATTTGGTCGAAAAGAACAAGACCATGAACTTAACGGCTCATAAAACCGAGGAGGACAGTTGGACAAATAATATCGTGGACAGTTTATTGTTTGTAAAAGAATTTCCAAACAAAGCAAAAGTTTTAGACTTGGGAAGCGGCGGCGGCTGCCCTGCAATTCCACTTAAAATTGCATTGCCAAATTTGGATATAACGATGCTCGACAGCGTTAATAAAAAGGTCGGGTTTTTGAACGATGTTATTCAAAGTCTTGGGCTTAGTGGAATCCATGCCATACATACCCGCATTGAGGACTTTAAGGAATTTGGAAAGTTCGATTTAGTGACTGCTCGTGCCGTTGCACCACTACAAACGTTGTTGGAATATACCATGCCATTCCTTAAAGTCGGCGGGTTACTATTTGCCTTCAAAGGAAGCAAGTGGCAGGAAGAAATCGACGCAAGCAAGAATGCACTCAGGCTCCTTGGCTGCGAGGTCAAAGACATCAAAACACATGGCGAGACCAGAAGTTTGATTATAATTCAAAAAAATAAACCGACCGACAAAAAATATCCACGTGGCAAAAATTTACCCAGGGTAAAGCCATTGTAAATATTTTTGTTTATCCGCAACGGCAAGGTACAGATAAAGCCTTGGTCCGTCGTCACGCCCAAACAGCATATTGTAAAAGATTTTGAAATATCGTTGCTGGGCGGCGATGTTTTCTTTTTTTGGTGCGTCCGGGTTGTTGATGATTTGATATAGGAATTCTTGAATATCTTTTTCCGTGCGAGTGGTTTGCAAGAACTCTTTAAGTTTCGCAAGTGTCGCTTTTTCATTCGTATCAAGCGTATCGAAAAACTTTTTGTTAAAAGAACCAAGTAATTTATAAATTTTGTCCGGCGCATAATTTTCAAGCCAGAACTTGACCTTTTGTGTGCGCTGGGCGTCTACTTTGGTATTAAGCATTTTTTCAACAAGTGCATGGTCGAAATTCGCAAGCGGAGCGACTGTGGCAAGTGTCCCAAAACTCACCTGATTTGCGGATTTGGTATTTTCAAAAAGGCAAAGTTCAAACACTGTGCGGTCGTAATCCTCCATTTCTTCTTTTCCAATGAACTTTTGCACTCCCCTGTCGAACTCCATATAGTGCCTTGTTATCGTGTCGTCAAAGCCGAAATCGAACGAAGCACCGAAATCGTACTTTGCATAAAGCCAACGAATGATTTCAGGCTCGTAAATCGCAAGGCAAGTTTCTGGGGTGATATTAACCCCTGTCGACGATGCCATATTTCCGCTTGAAATACCTTTAATGCCGACCCACGCATAGCACACGGACATAGGAGGCTCGTGGTCGTAGATTTCACGGCAAATGCGACTGCACACGTCAAAACTTCCGCCATCGCTGTGATGGTCAATACCGGCGGCTTCAAAATGCACGCCCTCGTGCTTCCAGCGCATCGGCCAGTCAATTTTCCAAGCGAGTTTTATATTATCACTGTCGCTTATTTTCACGGTGTGCGTTTTTCCATCACAAGCACATTTGTATTCGATGCTTTCGCAGTCGGCGGAACAAGAGACTATTTTTGTCGAGTCCCTTCCACAAGTGTGACAGTATATTTGTATCGGATAATATGTCTCACGCTCGCCCTCGTCACCATCTTGAGTCTTGAAAGATGTAATGATGTCATAGATTTGCTTGCGGTGTTTAAGTGCGTGGATTATTTGTTTTGCATAAGTCTTTGTTTTGTACAAGTCGTACTGCGATTTTACACTGAACGGGATTTCGTTCATTTGAAGTTCATCAAGCGCAACCTGAAATTCGTTTTGAAAGTGCTCGGCATAACTTCCATCACCGAACGGATTTGGAATATCGCTTAGTGCCTTGCCGATGTGTTGTTCAAAGCCTGTTGTCGCCGCTGCAACGTTTTTTGGAACTTTGCGCAAGCGGTCAAAGTTATCCCACGAATGAATCATTTTGACTTTCTTGCCAAGTGCTTTCAAGGCCTTGCCAACGTAATAGTTGGTTATAAACTCTCGGTAATTGCCGATGTGAATCGAGCCCGACGGACTTATCCCGCTTGCCACGACATATTCTTTCACGTTTGGGTGTCTTGCAACTACGTCTAGTGCAATTTTTTTAGACCAATGCATGGAACAATGTATCACGCCAAGAAATTTTACGCAATATATTCAATGGCAGAAAAACCACCACCAGTACGGCGTGGCATCAACGAGCCCCCCACAAGTAGCGTAATACAAGGTCCTCGCATGGGCTTTATTGAAGACATCGAGGCAAACCTGCAAATGATTCAGGCACGTATAAAGCACCCGGATTTCAAACTTATCGACATGGAAGTTGGGCGTTATACCCAAACTCGTGTTGTTATGGCGTATATAGAGGGCGTAGCGGACCCCGATGTCACCAGAAAAATCGAACAAAAAATAAAAGAAATAAACATCGATGGCATAGTTGACAGCAACTACATCGCACAGTTCCTGCAAGACGAAAAGGTCAAATTCTTTCGCCAAGTTGGCAGTGACGAAAAACCCGATATCATCGCCGCCAAAATTCTTGAAGGGCGTGTCGCTGTTTTTGTTGATGGAACCCCACAAGTTCTTACTGTGCCATATATTTTGTTTGAAGATGTCCAGCACAGCGACGACTATTACTCGCTTTCGGCGAATGTGTCTTTGCGCCGATTCCTGCGCATCGTCGGATGCGTTATTGCGGTTTTGGGACCTGGACTTTTTATTGCGGTGCAACTTTATCATTATCAACTAATGCCGTTTAATATGCTCGTTGCGATTTCAGGAACATCGCACAACAGTCCGTTCTCGCCGATGCTTGAAATCATATTTGTTTTGATTCTATTCGAGGTCTTATACGAAGCAAGCCTCCACGCACCACGTCATATCGGAGCTGTAACGGGTCTTTTGGGTGCGCTTGTGCTTGGCGAGGTTGCGATAAGGTCTGGGCTTCTGTCCCCTCCCGCAGTCCTCGTCGGAGCGATGAGCGTCATTTTCATGTACGTAATTCCTGACTTGGCGTCCCAGATTTCAATTTTGCGATTTACGTTCGCTATTGTCGGCGGCATCCTTGGGCTTTTCGGAATTGTTATCGCTGGGCTTGTGTTGATTATATACCTCGCCAGCTTGGATAGTTACGGCGCACCGTATCTCGCCCCATATGCCCCATATATAAAATCCGACACCAAAGACGGCATTTTCAAATCAAGTGTGCGCCAGATGAAAACACGCCCGAAAAGCATTCCAAACGTCAATAGGAAAAGGATGAAAAATGAAAAAAATTAGCACTCGGCAAATTATTATTTTTTATTTTATCTATTCATTTGCGATAAAGTTTTTGATATTGCCGACATTTTTATCGATGGGCGCAGGACGTGATGCGTGGATTGCGGCAGGAGCTGGTGCGTTATTTGAACTTGTTATTTTGTTTATTGTGCTGCTGGTCATAGAGAAGAAGGGAAGCGTTACGATACTGATGCCTTTTATGTTTGTGTTTTTTCTTGTCCAAATTTTAATAACTCTGGCGCACACGAATAATTTACTTGGTGCGACACTGTATGAGAGTCGTGGCAGGCACATGTTTATTGTCCCGACCCTTGTGCTTGGTTTGTTTTTTATTTTTTCAAAAACCCGTGCGATATTCCGAAGTGGCGAGATTTTTTATATCCTAATCCTTATTGCGATTTTTCTGGCGGTTCTTCCCGCACTTCCAAAAGTCGACGCAAGCGAGGTTCTTCCCGTTCTTGGCGGTGGAATTATGCCTGTCCTTCGCACTGTATATAACAACATAATTTATTTCGAGGGCGCCCTTGTTTTATTGATGTTCAAAGGCGAGGTTGCAACGAAAAAGAACTTCAAGCGCAGTTTTATGATTTGGGCATCTGTTGGTGCTGTTGTATTTACGTTGTTCGTGTTCTTTTATTGTTCTCTGTTCGGACCGCTCAGCAGTTTACGGCAACTTGGCATTGTTGATGTTACAGGGCAAAACTCTTACCTTGCCCAGAACGTTCGCATCGAATGGCTAATTGTGTGCGTGTGGCTGTTGTTACTTCTTATAAGGTTCGGGGTCTTGTTCTATTGCTGTTTTGTGGCAGTCAGGCGTGTAACACGCACAGAGAAACTTCACCAAGCCTGGATTGCTTTCCCGCTTGCCGCCGTTGTGTATATCGGCTTTATGTTTGTACCGCTTGGCGGTGTGCTTAATGCGCTAAGAATTCCAATTGCTGTTTTTATCGTGGTGGTACCATTGTTGTTTTTGATATTAGGAGGGCGAAAATGTTTCGAGAACTCTGGCGCAAAAAAGTCTGGATAGTCTTTTTGGTGGCACTTTTGGTTTTGTTTCCTTCTGCGTCTGTTCGTCCGGCGCAAGCGATGTCAAAGGCGATACTAACGTCCATCGGTATTGATAAAACTGCGGAAGGATATACAGTAAGCGGTACAATGCTTGGCAATACATTTGACCCAAGCGGCGTGGCGGAAACCAAAGTTGTAAGTGCTGACGACACAACCGTCGCAAAAGCTTTGGACAAAATCTCTGCAGACCAAGGCCGAGATGTAAGCCTTGCACATTGTAATTTGATCGTGCTTGGTGCAAGCCTTGCCACAGAAAACGTCGCTGTTATATTGGAATATTTTTTGAAAAAGTTTGAGATA
>Ga0123356_10001294_pt1 | contig 27732 bp, 20 predicted proteins | sample TergutEmb28metaG_2_FD_92546 | JGI IMG/M metagenome (GOLD analysis project Ga0123356, IMG submission 92546) | Embiratermes neotenicus P3 segment gut microbial communities from Petit-Saut dam, French Guiana - Emb289 P3 | ecosystem: Host-associated > Arthropoda: Insects > Digestive system > Gut ...
CGAAGAAATAAAAACCGAATCTACTCTCCAAATCCACAGCTCAGAAAAAACAATTCATATCAATAACGAAACCGGCAAAAATGCTGTGGTTAGCGTTTATGGAATAACGGGGATAAAAGTTGCGGAGCAAATAATGTCAGATAAAACAACAACGATAGAAATACCTGTCAGCGGGTTTTATTTGGTTTCGGTAAAAGCGGAAAATGAGAAGCCGGTAACGGCGAAAGTAGTTATAAGATAGCGCTTGTCCCAATTTTATATTTTATTTACATATTTCGTAAAAATATTAAAATACGATAATTGTTCCCGAAAAAATGAGATTTATTTAATTATCTTTTCTATCTTTGCGCGAAAAAATTTATTATTAAACTATTAATATTATAAATATTTATGAAGACCTATAGATTACTGAACAATATTGTTGGATGGGTCATTTTTATTATTGCAGCTACGGTTTATTTACTAACTATAGAACCGACTGCAAGCTTTTGGGATTGTCCCGAATTTATCGCTTCAGCGTTTAAATTAGAAGTAGGGCATCCTCCCGGCAATCCTATTTTTATGATGACTGCAAATTTATTCACACAATTAACATCCGATCTTTCACTTAAAGCAGCGATGGTGAACGGTATGTCGGCTATTTTCAGCGCTCTGACTATCTTATTCCTGTTTTGGACAATAACTCATTTAGCAAAAAAAATCCTCCTGAAAGATAATGAAGAAGCAAATAATTCTATTTCTTTACCGAAAATAATCAGTATTATAGGTTGTGGAGCAGTAGGTGCATTGGCTTATACTTTTTCCGACACTTTCTGGTTTTCGGCTGTCGAAGCTGAAGTTTATGCTTCCTCTTCCTTGATGACCGCCATTGTTTTTTGGCTGATACTAAAATGGGAAGATGTTGCTAATGAGCCTCATGCCGAACGATGGTTGATATTGATTGCTTACGTAATAGGAGTATCTATAGCTGTTCACTTATTAAATTTACTTTGTATTCCTGCTATTGTGCTGGTTTATTACTTTAAAAAATATCCTAATCCTAATCTGAAAGGCTCGATAATTGCATTAACAATTTCTGTTATAATATTAGCTGCAGTTCTTTTTGGAATAATCCAAGGTTTGATGAAAGTAGCCGGATGGTTTGAATTATTGTTTGTTAATCAATTCGGATTACCCTATAACAGCGGCTTAGTTTTTTATGTGATTCTGCTTGTTGCTATTATTGTTTGGGGTATTTGGGAAACTATGAGGGAAAAACACAATGTTATCAGAGCTAAAATTGTATTTATATTAGCTATCGGTTTGTTGGGAACTCCTTTTATGGGGAATCAAATCTACATTGGAATTATACTGTTAGCTATTCTTGCTTTAATTCTGTTTTATTATAAAAAAGTTAATCTGGTTTCTTTGAATACAATTTTAATTGGAGCATTTGTAATTTTTATAGGATATTCGTCTTTTGCGCTAATCTTAATTCGTTCTGCATCAAATCCTCCGATGGATCAAAACTCGCCGGAAGATATTTTCACTTTACGAACTTATGTTGGACGGGAACAATACGGAGACACTCCTTTAATTTACGGACAAACTTATGCTGCTACTCCTAAGTTCAATGAAAAAGATGGAAACTTTGAGATTATAGATGACGGTCCTGTTTGGGCGCAGATTGCCAAAAAAGATCCATCGGAAAAAGATCGTTATTTTGTTTCCTCACGCAAAGAAAGGATTGTTTATGTTGATGAATTAAATACTTTATTCCCAAGGATGTTCAGCAAAGATGACGCTCATATTCAAGGATATAAATATTGGGCAGAAATAACAGACAGAAACTCAAAACGTGTTCGCGTGTTGACTCCTCGTGAAGGAATGCAAACTTTTTATAAACCTACATTCATTCATAATCTACGTTATTTCTTCAGTTATCAGGTGAATTGGATGTATTGGCGATATTTTATGTGGAATTTTTCAGGTCGCCAAAACGATATTCAAGGTCATGGAGGAATTACTAATGGGAACTGGATTACAGGCATCAAGTTTCTTGATGCGATCAGACTCGGACCTCAAGATGATTTACCCGACAGCATCGTAAATAATAGAGGTTATAACCGGTTTTATATGATGCCTTTGTTGTTGGGAATTTTTGGAATATTTTTTCAGATTTATTCGGGTAAAAAAGGAATTCAAGGATTTTGGATCACTTTTGTGTTATTCTTTATGTTAGGATTAGCAATTGTGCTTTATTTGAATCAAAAGCCTTTTGAGCCTCGAGAGCGAGATTATGCCTACGCCGGATCATTTTATGCATTCGCTATTTGGATTGGTTTGGGAGTGGCCGGCATCATACAAGCTTTAACTAAATATTTAAAAATAAAAGATCTTCCTGCTGCTATTGCCGGTACGGTTCTGTGTTTGATTGTTCCTATTCAAATGGCGTCGCAAACATGGGACGATCACGACCGTTCAAAGCGATTTGTATGTAGGGATTTCGGATACAATTATTTAACTACTTGCGAACCCAATGCGGTTATTTTTACAATGGGCGATAACGATACTTTCCCACTTTGGTATAATCAGGAAGTAGAAGGATACCGTACGGATGTCCGTGTTTGTAATCTGAGTTACCTCCAAACCGATTGGTATATTGATCAGATGAAACGCCAAGCTTATGAATCAACACCGCTGCCAATTTCTTGGAAAAAAACAGAATATATACAGGGAACCAACGAAGTGGCATATATACATAAACTGCAAGATGAACCTATGGAAGTTTCCCGTGCGTTGGAATGGGCAAAATCCGACGATCTCAGAACTAAGCAATTACCGGGTTACAGACCTCATGATCACATAAGATCTGATGTTCTTTATATTCCGATCGATTCTATGGCTGTTGTTAATTCGGGAATTATTAAACCTGAAAAATACGATTGGATAGAAAAACAATTGATCATTAATTTAGGTGAAGTAAAGGATTGGCAGGGAAATGTCACTGATGCAGGGAAAATTGCACTTTCAAAACCGGAAATGATTGTTTTAGATATGGTGAATAATAATAGAGATTGGTCACGGCCTTTTTATTATGCAATTACCGTACCTTCTGAACAATATGTTCGTCTAAATCCTTATCTTCGTTTGGATGGAATAGCTCATCGTTTAGTTCCTTATAACACAGGCGAAAGATCCTTGATTGACACGGATATACTTTATGATAATATGATGAATAAATACCGATGGGGAAATCTGAAAGAACCGGGTATATATTTAGACGAAAATGCAATGAAGATGGCTAAAACTTTTCGAAATATGTTCGGAAGATTAGGCACATATTTATTGAGAGAAGAAAAAACGGAAAAATTAAAAGAAGTGCTGGATTATGCTTTAACAGTACTTCCCGAATATAATGTCCCTTATGATCATTATTCTGCCTATGCAATTGCATATCTGTATTTTAGAATTGATGAAATTGAAAAGGCACAGGAAATGTATGATATTTTAATAAATAAATCTCTGAAAACTTTGAAATGGTTTTCAAAATTAAACGCTCAACAATATGCCGGCGTTTGGGAAGAAGCCAATTTGGAATTATATAATTTACAAATTTTTCTGCAAGATTATCAGCAGATAAATCCTGATGGATACGAAGCATTTTATAACGATTTTATCAATTATGCTGATCAATATGAACAAAGTCCACGAACCACTCAAATGCGTCGAGCAAGCGGTTTAAACCGGTAAATTATGTTTATAGAAAGAGCGCCTGAAATATATCGTAACTTATACCGCGGTTCGCATTGGAGGTTTAATACTAACAGGAAAGTGGTTTATCTCACTTTCGACGATGGCCCAATTCCCGAATTTACTCCTTGGGTTTTGGATTTGTTAGATAAATATAATATTAAAGCTGTATTTTTCTGTGTTGGCGATAATGTTCAAAAAAATCCGGAGATTTTTCAAATGATTAAGGATAGAGGCCACAAAATCGGAAACCATACATTTCATCATATAAAAGGATTAAAAACCGATTCTAAACAGTATATGGAAGATGTAAAGGAAGCCGGAGAATTGATCGACAGTAAGCTTTTCCGTCCTCCATACGGGCACATGAGATTTTCACAATTCAGAGCCTTGAAAAAACAATATAAAGTGATTATGTGGGATGTGGTTACTCGCGACTATAGTTGCTTAATGACCGCTGATCAGGTGTTTGAAGTAGTAAAAAAATATACCCGAAACGGTTCTGTTATTGTTTTTCACGACTCGTTAAAAGCAGGTGACCGGATGAAAGAATCACTTCCCAAATCTATTGAATGGCTTTTAGAACAAGGATACAGTTTTGAATTGATTGAAGACTGATTAAATATAAATTTTATTCCAATGACATTAAAATGCGGTATTGTCGGACTCCCAAACGTTGGAAAATCAACGCTTTTTAACTGCCTTTCAAATGCTAAAGTGCAGGCAACAAATTTTCCTTTTAGCACAGTAGAATCGAGTGTCGGAATCATTACCGTACCTGATGAGCGTTTGTATAAATTAGCAGAATTAGTTAATCCTAAGAAGATTGTCCCTACTACCGTCGAAATTGTTGATATTTCCGGATTGGTAAAAGGTTCTAACAAAGGGGAAGGTTTAGGGAATAAATTCCTCGCAAGTATCAGAGAAACTGATGCAATTCTGCATGTATTGCGTTGTTTCGACGACGAGAATGTGTCACACGTTGATGGTTCGATAAATCCTGTCCGCGATAAGGAAATAATTGATTTCGAACTTCAATTGAAAGACCTTGAAACAGTAGAATCCCGTATTGGCAAAATTCAGAAACAGGCGCAAACCGGAGGAGATAAGCAAGCTAAAATCGCACTCGACGTTTTGTTACGGCTAAAAGAAGCGCTTGAACAGGGCAAACCGGCTCGAACTGTGATATTCGACAATAAAGAAACAGAAAAAATTTCTCATGATTTATTTCTTCTTACTAATAAACCGGTTATGTATGTTTGTAATGTTGATGAAGCTTCAGCAATTAACGGAAATTCGTATGTAGATGCAGTCAAAGAAGCAATAAAAGAAGAAGATTCGGAATTGTTTATTGTTGCTGCAAAGATCGAATCTGAAATTGCTGAATTTGAAAGTTATGAAGAGCGCGAAATACTTTTAAGCGAACTCGGCTTACAAGAATCGAGCGTAAATCGCCTGATAAAATCGGCTTACAAATTATTGAATCTTGAAACATTCCTCACTGCCGGTCCGCAGGAAGTACGCGCATGGACTTTCCTAAAAGGGAGTAAAGCTCCTCAATGCGCCGGAATTATCCATTCCGACATTGAAAGAGGATTTATCAGAGCTGAAGTAATCAAATTCGACAACTACGTTAAATTGGGTTCCGAAAGCGCTTGTAAAGGAGCCGGCAAAATGCTTGTCGAAGGAAAGGAATATACAGTTCAGGATGGGGATGTAATTTACTTTCGCTTTAATGTATAAACAATTAAATATAATACAGATGAGAACTATTTTATTAACTTTTTATTTTATTTCATTTATGATGATTTCTCACCAATCGAACGCACAAACTTATACGATTGAAACTAATTTGGGTGATATTCAGATAAAACTGTATGATAAAACACCTCTACACAAAGAGAATTTCGAAAAATTAGTTGAAGCTCAGTTTTACGATAACGTGTTATTCCATCGTATTATACAGGGTTTTATGATTCAAACCGGCAATCCGGCAACTAAACTCGTTGAAGATGGAAAAACTCTTGATATAGATCTGAATTACACTATTGCCGCAGAATTTGTCCCGGAATATTTTCATAAAAAAGGAGCATTAGCTGCAGCACGTACCGGTGACGCTGTAAATCCGGAAAAACGTTCTTCTTCTTCACAATTCTATATTGTACAGGGCCGTACATTTGAAGATGTCGAATTAGATCAGGTAGAAAAACAAATTCAATTAGAATTTCCGGAATTTCACAGAGGAATCTATAAAGCTATTGGTGGCACGCCTTTCTTAGATCAAAACTACACGGTGTTCGGTGAAGTAGTAAAAGGATTGGCGGTTGTAGATGCTATAGCTGCCGTTCCAACCAAACCGGGTGATTCCCCTGAAGTTGATATCCGGATTATACGAATTGTAAAAGATTAAACTGTCGGGCAATGACGGCGATTCTTGAAGATGAATATTTCATGAAACAAGCTTTATCGGAAGCAAAAACCGCTTTTGATAAAGGTGAAATACCCATTGGAGCCGTAATCGCATGCGAAGGGAGAATTATAGCCCGCGCTCATAACCTCACCGAAACATTGAACGACGTCACGGCTCACGCCGAAATGCAGGTTATCACAGCTGCAGCTTCTGCACTTGGAGGTAAATATCTCATTGATTGCACAATCTATGTTACTGTCGAACCCTGTCCCATGTGTGCCGGAGCATTAGCTTGGGCTCAAATCGACCGGATAGTTTATGGCGCCGGTGATGAGAAGCGTGGATATACGAAAGTTACTCCTGGAGCGCTTCATCCAAAAACAAAAGTCAAGTCAGGCGTTTTAGCCGAAGAAGCAACACAATTGATGAAACGATTTTTTAAAGAGCTAAGAACTGAATATTAATAACCCCCAATGAAGCGAAGCGATTGGGGTACCCAATGAAGCGAAGCGATTGGGGGTAACCCAATGAAGCGAAGCGATTGGGAGAAAAACAACTCGTATGAAAAAACAAATTATCGCGCTAATAGCACTTTCTTTAGTGCTTTCCGCATGTTGTAAGAATATCGATTCTTTACAACGGAGTATTCCGGAAAAAGAGGGTGTTTCCTCTCAAGCTATTCTAAATTTTATCGAAGCCATTGAACAGACCGGAGAAGAATGGCACAGTTTCATTTTCCTTCGTCATGGAAAAGTAATTGCCGAAGGATGGTGGAGCCCTTTTAGGCCGGAAATAAAACAAACAATTTATTCAACAAGTAAAACCTTCACTTCTACGGCTATCGGTTTTGCAGTGAGCGAAAATCTACTTAGTGTTGATGACAAGGTGATTTCCTTTTTCCCCGATTTATTGCCGGATACCGTTTCCGATTATTTAGCTCAAATGAGTATTAAAAATTTGCTTTCTATGGCTGCCGGACAAAATCCCGAACCATTCGGTATTTCAAGAGGAGAGGAATGGGTAAAGCATTTTTTAGCTACTCCTGTGGTTAACGAACCCGGAACGAAATTTTTATATAATTCGCTCGCTACATATATGTTGTCTGCTATTATTCAGAAAGTTACAGGGCAGAGGATTTTCGATTACCTTACTCCTCGTTTGTTTGAACCTTTGGCAATCAAGGATGCGGATTGGGAAATTTCGCCTGAAGGTATCAATACCGGCGGTTGGGGATTACGAGTGCATACAGAAGATATGGCGAAACTCGGACAACTTTATCTGCAAAAAGGGAAATGGAACGGAAAGCAAATTTTACCTGAATCATGGATTGAAGAAGCTACTACTGCTAAAATAATTCAGAAACCGGATATTAGTCCTGAAGAAAAAGAAAAAGATGATTGGGCTCAAGGTTATTGTTATCAGATTTGGCGATGCCGGAATAACGCTTTTCGTGCCGATGGCGCATTCGGTCAATACATTATCGTGATGCCTGATCAGGATGCTGTTATTGCTATCCAAGCAGACGCAAAAGATATGCAGAAAGAGATTAATTTGGTTTGGGATTATCTTCTGCCCGCTATGCAGGACGAAGCGTTGCCGGAAGACAAAACTAATGCAGCAGCTCTGAAGCAGAAATTAGCTTCTTTGGAGATTGTTCCACCAAAAGGTGTTGAATCGGATTTACAGAGTGCTTTAGAAAAAGAAACAATTTATGTTTTTAACATTGACGAACAAAATGAAAAAGTTTCTTTGCGATTTTCAGAAGATACCTGTTTCCTGTACTGGATGGATAATCAATTCATTTTTGGAAAAGAACAATGGATTGCCGGTGAAACGCGCAAGCCTGCTCCCAACTTAATTGCAAACAAGGCAAGTTTCAGAGAATTTCCGGCGTTTGAAACTTATGGAAGTTTTAATTGGATAGATGAACAAACTTTGTCTCTCAATTTGAAATACATCGAAAGCCCTCATACCGAACGAGTGGAATTAAGTTTTGTAGGCGATTCTCTTCATGTTAAAATTAGTAACAGCATGAATTATAATTTACGTTCGGAAAGCAGCGGTGTTCTTTTACCATAATATTATACAGTAAAAAAGCCGATTAATAAATATATCATGAAAAAAATTAAGCAACTTATTTTTCTAATACTTTTATCAAGTATTTCATTTAATTATTCTTTTGGTCAAAACATTTTACTTGACTGGCATACAGGTTATCATAAAACAGAAACAGAACAGCCGGCTAAATGGTGTCTATCTACTGTTCCCGGAGCAGTTCAATTGGATGTGATGATAGCTGAAAATTACAAACAACCTTGGTGGTATGCCGATAATGTTACTCAGTTTGACTGGATGGAAGATGTGTGGTTTACGTATAAAACCAATTTCAAAAAGCCCGCATTACAAAAAGGTGAAAACCTGTTTTTCTTTTCAAAAGGGATTGATTATCACTTCAAAATCTATCTTAATCAGAAATTACTCTTGGAACAGGAAGGCATGTTTACTTATGTAAATATCGACTTGACAAATGATTTACAAGATAACAACGAATTGAAAATCGTACTTTTACCTGTTCCAAAATTAGGATTTAATTTTGAAGACGGCGCTGAATCCTATCGCAGTAATGCACGTGAAAGCGCAAAACCTGCTGTGAGTTACGGATGGGACTGGCATCCGCGCTTAGTGACACGAGGTATTTGGGATGATACATATCTTACAGTTAGAAAAATCACACATATTTCAGATGTGTCTGTTGAATATGAATTAAGCGAGAATCTGACAAATGCAAAAATTCAAGCCGATATAGATGGAACACAACTTCAGGGATGCAATCTTAAATGGATATTGAAAGATCCGCAGGGAAAAATTGTTTTGGAAAAACAGGAAAAATTAACAAACGACCAACAGTTTATAGAAAGCAATTTAACAGATATTCAACTTTGGTGGCCTGCAGGTTATGGAGAGCAAAATTTATATACCAATGAATTTACTTTATTAGATTCAAATAACAATATATTAGAACAACATACCTCCAAGACCGGTTTTCGTAAAATCAAAATGATAATGAACGATGGAGCATGGCGTCGGGAAGGAGCGCTTCCCAAATCCAGAGCTTTTGCTCCTGCAAGTCTTGAAGTCAATAACCACAGGATTTTTGCAAAAGGTACCAACTGGGTGCATCCTGAAGTATTTGTCGGTACTATAACTCCCGAACGATACAGAGAACAAATTTTATTAGCTAAAAATGCAAACTTTAATATCTTACGTATATGGGGCGGTGGAATTGTTAATAAAGAATCCTTTTTTGATATATGTGATGAAACGGGTATATTAGTGTGGCAGGAATTTCCGTTGGCTTGCAATAACTATACTGATGATATTAAATACCTGAAAATCCTTGAACAGGAAGCTCGTTCAATAATAAAAAGAGTGAAAAAACATGCCTGTTTAGCTTTATGGTCGGGAGGGAATGAGTTATTTAACAGTTGGAGCGGCATGACGGAACAATCGCTTGCATTGCGGCTGTTAAACAGCCTGTGTTTTCAATTGGATACAAAAACACCATTTATTTACACCTCGCCTTTGTATGGTATTGGACATGGACATTATGTTTTTTATGATGAATCAATAGATGAAGAAGTTTTTCAATGGATGGCCAAAGCTAAAAATACAGCATACACGGAATTTGGGGTTCCGGGATTAGCAAACTTAGATGTATTGAAAAGTTTTATTCCCGAAAACGAACTGTTTCCTCCTGAAAGAAATTCAATATGGGAGTTACATCACGCTTATGGAGTATGGGGTGCGGAAAGGTGGTTGGAAATGCCTGTCCTTCAAAAATATTTCGGAGAAATAGAATCTCTTGAAGAATTGGTTATGTACAGCCAACTGCTGCAATGTGAAGGCTTAAAATTTATTTATGAAGAAGCTCGCAGGCAAAAACCGTTTTGCAGTATGGCATTAAATTGGTGTTATCAGGAACCTTGGCCTTCAGCGGCAAACAATAGCCTGATCAATTGGCCGAATGAAATTAAACCGTCTTACTATCATGTGGCTAATGCTTGCCGTCCGGTGCTGGCAAGCATCAGAATTCCAAAAATGGAATGGAAAGAAGGCGAAGATTTCAGTTGCGATCTTTTTATGTTGAACGATACATACAACAAATTGACGAATGAAAAGATAAAAATCTTCATTCAATACGAGGGGGTAGAAAAAGAATTATTGTCATGGGATTGTCCTGCAGCCGATGGTTTTAAGAATGTACAAGGACCAACTGTGAAAACGACGATTCCCGGTATGAAAACCAATTTGTTTTCAATACAGGTTCGTGTGGAAGGAAAACCACAGTATAATTCCACTTATATGCTTTTATTTTCAGGGAAAGATATTCAAAAACAGTTTCCGACAGAAGAATATTATCTTGGTAAAAATTAAAAAATTGACTAATAATCAAATATGAAGTATTTTATCGTAGCGGGAGAAGCATCCGGTGATTTACATGCATCAAACCTGATGAAAGCTCTAAAGCAGATTGACCATGAGGCGGATTTTCGCTGTCTTGGAGGTGATCTGATGCAATCTGAAGGAGGCATCTTAATGAAGCATTACCGTGAAATTGCCTATATGGGATTTTTTCCTGTTCTATTTCATCTGAAAACGATTCTTAACAATCTGCGTAATTGTAAAAAAGACTTGTTGATTTATAATCCCGACGTTGTGATATTAGTTGATTATCCGGGTATTAATCTAAAAATTGCAAGATTCGTAAAAGAAAATACAAAAATTCCGGTTTTTTATTATATCTCTCCAAAAATTTGGGCTTGGAAAACATGGCGAATAAAAGATATAAAAAAGTATGTTGACCGAATGCTCTGTATTCTTCCATTTGAGGTCGATTTTTATGAACAACATTCTTATCCGGTTTTCTATGCAGGCAATCCTACTGTAGATGCAATTGCTGCATGGAAAGAGACAGGAGAATCATTTGAAGAATTCATCCAAAGGAATAATTTACCTTCAAAACCGGTGATTGCATTATTACCCGGTAGTAGAAAGCAGGAGATAAAAGATAATCTTCCGGCTATGCTTAAAGCTGCTTCTGTTTTTCCTGATTTTCAATTAGTCATCGGTGGCGCTCCCGGAATTGATCCTGATTATTATGGCGCATTCCTTAAGGGTTATCAAACCAATATCGTTTTTGATCAGACTTACAGTCTTTTGCAACAATCTAAAGCAGCTCTTGTTACTTCAGGCACAGCAACTTTAGAAACTGCTTTATTACGTGTTCCCCAGGTTGTATGTTATAAAACGAGACCAAAGTATATTGTAACGTTTTTATGGGAGAATTTTTTCAAAATTAAATACATCTCATTAGTAAATTTGATTGTCGGCCGACCTCTTGTCCTTGAACTTTTTAACCTTAAATTTTCGGTTGATAATATCCGTCAGGAACTAACCTCCCTACTGTATGATGAATCGTATATCAACACCATGCAGGCCGGATACAGCGAGCTTATAGATAAAACCGGAGCGCCCGGCGCTTCAGAAAGGGCGGCTGGGGCTATTTGCTGTCATTGCGGGCTTGACCCGCAATCCCCTTGCTCAGAGTAGGCAACGTTAGGCGAAAAATGCTCTGTGAATCTCTGTGTCTTCTCGGTGTAACTCAGTGTAATAATGACACAGAGGAACACGGAGAAGACACAGAGATATTTCCAACTTTACTTTGCAAAATTTTCAAGACTTCCAATCTTACAACGCTTCCAAATTACTTTGATTGATAATATTCTTTGCTTCTGCAGTATATAAATACTCAAAGCGGTCTTTATAACGTTCTTCAATTTTTCCGCGAACCATTTTCATCGTTGAATTTAACAATAGATTTTGTTCAGTGAACGCTTCTGGGAGCACTGCAATAGCCGACGGTAACCAACGTTCCGGAAATTCGCCTGCATATATACCATTGCTTTTGTAATCGTTGATAATATCCTGTATTTTAAGCAACGCAATTTCTTTTGCTTCGTTTGTATCCCAGGATAAACCCGGCTTCGTTTCCTTTACATAATTTTTTAATTGTTCTTTATCAGGAACAATCAAGGCTATTGTGTAGGGATTTTGATTATTATGAAGCATCATTTGCTCAATATATTTTGATTTATCGCAAATACCTTCTTCAATTCCTTCCGGACTGTATTTTTCGCCGTCGCTACTGATCAATAAACTCTTGAAACGACCTAATACATACAGGAATCCGTCTTTATCCATATAACCCATATCGCCTGTATATAACCATCCATCGATAACGGTTTGTTTTGTTGCTTCCGGATTTTTCCAATATCCAAGCATCACATTTTCGCCTTTAATTACAATTTCGCCTTTTTCTCCAAGTGGAAGTTCGTTGCCATCGTTATCGCAAATTTTAAGTTCCATATCAGGGACTAAAGATCCGGAAGAACCTAATTTATGTTTTACCAATCCATTGGCAGAGATGATCGGAGTTGCTTCCGAAAGTCCGTAACCTTGAAACATCGGTATGCCGATAGCATAGAAAAACCGTTGTAATTCTATATCTAACAGAGCGCCTCCTCCAACAAAGAAACGAAGTTTACCTCCCATCGCAAGACGTACCTTAGAAAAAATAAGTTTATCATATATAGCCAGCAAAATTTTATTTCCGATTTGACTCCATCCACCCTTGTTATAACCTTCTTTGTTATAAGCATAAGCAGTTTTTAGAGCATGTTCAAAAATCTTCTCCATCATTTTCCCCTTTTTCCTAATGGTATTTTCAATATTTTTGCGGAAACTTTTTGCCAGAGCAGGTACGCTCATGATGACAGTAGGTTTAAATTCGTTGATATTCAATGGAATATTTCTTAGGGATTCCATAGGAGTTTTTCCCACTTGAACAGTTGCAACATTTGCACCGTAAGACATAAATGCATAAAAACCGGCAACATGACCGAAACAGTGATCCAAAGGAATGATTATTAGATTACTATCGCTTGGGTCAATTTCAATAAGCGATACAGCTTGTGCAACATTGGCTGTGTAGTTACGATGAGAAAGCACAACACCTTTAGGATCTGCAGTAGTCCCTGATGTATAGCTGATAGTAGCCATATCATTTTCTTTTACCGCTTGGCTGATGGAAATTAATTCATCTATTTTTGTTTTCAAATACTCATCGCCTAAACTAAGAATTTCACCCATCCAAATCTCTTTATTTTCATACGTTTCCTGTTGATCGAAAATAATAATTTTCTCTATAAGAGGAAGTGATTGACTGATACGTCTTATTTTCTTTAATTGGTTTCCTGAAACTATAATATAACGGGTTTCCGAATGTTGAAGCCTGAAAATCAAATCATTACTCTCTTCCAATTTAATCGACAGTGGAACATTCCCGGCGCCGGTATATAAAATACCCAACTCTCCTATTATCCAATCATTGCGTCCTTCCGACAGCAAAGCGATTTTATCTCCCGGCTTGACACCCATTTGTATCAGTCCTGCGGCTAAGCGATATACCTGTTCTTTTGTTTGGGCGAAAGTGATCGGCTCAAAAACCGTCGTTTTTTTCTCCCAAAGGAAAGTGTTACTACCGTATTTCTCAACACTTTTTTCGAATAAATTAATAATAGTTTTCTCCATAATAATTTAATTTGATAATAATTTGCAAATATACAAAATAAACCATTAAAATAGAAAAAATGAATAATATTGCAGCTTATTATTATTTTCTCAATTTAACATAATCAATTTGATGATTTGTACTTTTATGGAGGATTAGATGCGCCCGCTCACGTGTAGGCAGAATATTTTTGTGAAGATTTTTACTGTTAATTTCTCTCCAAATTTTTAATCCCATTGCCGCTGCTTTCTTTTCCGACATCTTAGTTACAGGATAATAATATGCTTCAGGATTGTTGAATGCAGTTTCTCTAAATTTCATAAAACGAGTTAAAAACCAATCTTCGAGTGAACTTTCTTCTGCATCAACATATATTGAAAAATCGAGGAAATCGGAAACGAAAACCGAAGGTTTGTTATGTTGCGGATAATCAAATTGGTTTTGCAGAACATTCAATCCTTCAAGAATGAGAATATCAGGTGGAGGATTTATAACAATTTGCTCATCAGGAATAATATCATAGATTAAATGGGAATATTTTGGAGCTTTTACTTCCGATTTACCTGATTTTATATCTCTGACAAAACGAAGTAATTTATGAATATCGTAAGATTCAGGAAATCCTTTTTTATTTGTCAGATTTTTTTCCTCAAGAACTGAATTAGGAAACAGGAAACCGTCTGTAGTAACTATTGCTACTTTATTATTTTCTTTCCAACGGCTTAACAAAGCCTGCAATACACGCGATGTTGTGCTTTTTCCCACAGATACACTTCCTGCAACCCCGATAATGAAAGGTATTTTTTGAAGTTCTTCGTTTAGAAAATTCATCATTACCGCTTGACGGCTTTTTGTTGAATTTACATAATAATTCAATAAACGTGACAAAGGCAGGTAAATATCGCGAACTTCATTTATAGATAATTCATCATTTATACCTTTTAATCGCTGTATCTCAGACTCCGATAAAGTCATCGGTTCCGATTTACGAAGCTCAGCCCACTTTTCTCTATCAAACAAAAGATAAGGACCTGTAGAAGATATCTGCATCTTTTTTGATTGAATAATTATTCGCGCAAAGGTAAAAATACTATTGAACATTATTATAATTTTTTCGAAAAAAGATTGATTTTCCATATTACTTCTTAGTGATTTTTCCTTATATTTGCATCCGGTATTAAAAAATCCTCAAAATATATGCAAGCTATTGACAACAACATATTAACTAATTTTGTTCATTTACATGTTCATTCCCATTATTCCCTATTAGATGGAATGGCATCAATTCCCGGATTAGTTGAAAAAGCTATTGCTGATGGAATGAACGCATTAGCGCTTACTGATCACGGAAATATGTTTGGCGCAAAGGAATTTTACGACTACGTTAATAAAAAAAACCAGAATAAAGATATAAATCAAAGGTTCAAACCTGTTTTAGGTGTAGAGGCATATTGCGCCCGTCGTACACGTTTTGATAAATCCACTAAAGAAGACGGAGGCGGCTGGCATTTGGTATTACTTGCTAAAAATAAAAAAGGATACCAAAATTTATGTAAATTAGTTTCTACATCCTGGATCGATGGACATTATTATCGTCCGCGTATTGACAAAGATGTTTTACAGCAATACAGCGAAGGGCTGATAGTTAGCACAGCTTGCTTAGCCGGAGAAATTCCCAGAAAAATTATTGATGGAAAGATCAAAGAAGCTGAAGATTCTATTCGTTGGTTTAAATCAGTTTTTGGCGATGATTTTTATTTGGAACTTCACAGGCATAAAACTGATAAAGAAGGCGCAGATCGCTCTGTTTATGAAAAACAAGTGGAAGTAAATCCTATTATTTTGGATTTAGCCCGCAGGACAAATACCAAATATATTGCAGCAAATGATGTACATTTCGTCGAAGAAGAACATGCCGATGCACACGATCGTCTGATATGTTTAAATACGGGAAAAGATTTGGATGACCCAAACAGATTGCGTTATACCAAACAGGAATGGTTTAAGACAAAAAATGAGATGCAGGAAATTTTTTCCGATTTACCTGAAGCATTAGCTAATACTTTAGAGATAGCTGAGAAAGTTGAGTTTTACAATATTGATTCGGACGCCATCATGCCGCTGTTCCCTATTCCGGAATCTTTTTCAACTGAAGAAGAATACCGCGAAAAATATTCCGAAGAAGCGCTAAGTGAAGAATTTAACAAAGAAGACAAAACCCGTTTCGATAAATTAGGCGGATATAATAAAGTAATTCGCATAAAATTAGAAGCTGATTATTTAAGGGATTTAACATTGAAAAAAGCCAAAACTCGATATGGAGATCCTGTTCCGTCAGAAATACTTGAACGCATTGAGTTCGAACTCGAAACAATGAAAACAATGGGATATCCGGGATATTTTCTTATTGTTCAGGACTTTATTCAAGCAGCTAAATCAATGGGAGTTTCAGTTGGACCGGGTAGAGGTTCAGCTGCAGGATCGGCTGTAGCTTATTGTTTGGAAATTACTGATATAGATCCGTTGAAATACGATTTGCTGTTCGAGCGATTCCTGAATCCCGACCGCATTTCAATGCCGGATATTGATATAGATTTCGACGATGACGGAAGAGCGGAAATATTACGCTGGGTTGTAGATAAATACGGGAAAGAAAAAGTTGCCCATATTGTAACTTACGGTACGATGGCAGCAAAATCAGCTATAAAAGATGTAGCGCGTGTGCAAGGTCTATCGCTTCAGGAAGCTGAACGGCTTACTAAACTGATTCCTGATCGTTTACCCGATGATGAATTTGGTAATCCATCGAAAATAAGTATAGAAAACAGTATCAAATACGTTACTGAATTAAGGGAGGCAAGATATTCAAATGAAAAAAATCTCTCGGAAACATTAAAATATGCCCAAATATTAGAAGGGACAGTCAGGCAAGTTGGTGTTCATGCTTGTGGTATAATTATTGGCGCAGACGATCTAACAAACTATGTTCCTTTAAGTACGGCAAAGGAAAAAGGAAGCGATGAAGATGTGAGGGTTACTCAGTACGAAGGCTCGATTATCGAAACCATCGGTTTGATTAAAATGGATTTTTTAGGACTTAGGACTTTATCCATTATAAAAGAAGCAATTGATAATATTAAAAAATCAAAGGGAATTGATATCGAAATCGCTAAAATACAATTAGAGGATAAAAAAACATACGAATTATTCAGCAAAGGTCAAACCATAGGCACTTTCCAATTTGAATCGGCTGGGATGAGAAAATATCTGACCGAATTGAAACCAACAAAATTTGAAGACCTGATTGCAATGAATGCTTTGTATCGTCCGGGACCTATGGCATATATTCCGGATTTCATTGACAGAAAGCATGGGCGAAAAGAAATAAAATACGATTTTCCGGAAATGGAATCCCGTTTGAAAGAAACGCATGGGATTGCGGTTTATCAGGAACAGGTCATGCTTTTAAGCAGAGATCTTGCGGGTTTCACTCGCGGACAATCGGATGAATTGCGAAAAGCTATGGGGAAAAAATTAAAATCTAAAATGGAAGCCCTACATAGCGAATTTATAGAAGGAGCAACTAAGAATGGCTTCGGTCCTGTAGAAAAATTGGAAAAAATTTGGACGGATTGGGCTGAATTTGCCAAGTATGCATTCAACAAATCGCATGCTACTTGTTATTCGCTTATCGCCTATCATACAGCCTATCTGAAGGCTCACTATCCTTCCGAATTCATGGCAGCCAACCTTACGGGAAATAAAGACGACATCGTTAAGATCACACAATTTATGGACGAATGCCGATCTATGGGTATTGTTGTGAAAGGTCCTGATATCAACGAATCGGAATTAAATTTCACAGTGAATAAATTGGGTGATATCCGTTTTGGTTTGGGTGGTGTGAAGGGCGTAGGAACTTCGGCTGTTGAAGCAATTGTGAAAGAACGAAATACAAATGGACCATTTAAAAGTATTTTTAATTTTGTTGAAAGAGTAAATCTAACTGCTTGCAATAAAAAAAATATTGAAGCGCTATGTTATTCAGGAGCTTTCGATACGTTTCATCAAATAAAACGAGAACAATATTTTGCTACAAATACGAAGGGGGAAATTTTCATAGAATCTTTATTACGTTACGGAAATAAATACCAAAACGATAAAAAAACCGAGATGCTTTCATTATTCGGAGGAATGGATGCTATTGAAATTGCTACCCCCGAAATACCGGTAACAGAAGATTGGAGCAATATCGAAAGGTTACGTCAAGAAAAAGATTTAGTAGGTATTTATCTATCTTCACATCCTTTGGATGATTATTTCGTAATTTTGAATTATATTTGCAATCTTGAATTGAAAGATTTCATCGAAGCAAAAGATAATTTTGCAAATAAAGATTTGATAATCGGAGGTATAGTTACTTCATATAAACAAGGAAGTACTAAACAGGGAAATCTGTACGGAGTTATTAAATTGGAAGATTTTTCGGGGAGCGCAGAAATTCCTCTTTTTGGGAAAGATTTCATAGATTTTAATAAATACGGTTTCCCAAATATGTGTTTGCTGATTCGCGGAAAATTTTTGCCGCGACAGTATAAAGAAACTATTTTGGATTTTAAAATCAGTTCGATTCAGCCTTTGGCAGATGTAAAAGATTCTTTGGTGAAAAAAATTACGCTTACTTTGCCTTTGCATGAATTAGATGATAAAATGATTACGGAATTATCGTTTTTGAATAAAAATAATTCCGGAAAGTGTTCATTATATTTTAACATAGAAGACATGGAGAAGCATCTATTTGTTTCTTTATTTGCTGATAAACAAAAATTTACAATAAATAAAGAAATGGTGCGTTTTTTAGAAGACAATAAAATAAATTTTTCTATCAACTAAAATTTAAAAATAAATATTTATGGCATTGCAAATTACAGACGAGGGATTTAGAGACCTAATAGCCGGAGATAAACCGGTTGTTATTGATTTTTGGGCTGAATGGTGCGGCCCTTGCCGAATGCTCGGACCTACAATTGAAGAATTAGCCGGGCAATACGAAGAAAAAGCTATAATCGGTAAAATGAATGTTGATGAAAACGACGAAATACCGGTTGAATTCGGCATAAGGAGTATTCCGACAGTGCTTTTCTTTAAAAATGGAGTTTTGGTAGACAAGTGTATTGGCGTTGTATCCAAAAGTATATTAGAAGAGAAATTAGTAGCAATATTATAAGTTTAGATTAAACAAAATATTGCAAACAGTATTTAATTTTTTTATCCATGACAAAAATCACCGTAATAGGAGCAGGTAACGTAGGTGCAACTTGTGCAAATGTTTTAGCATTAAATAAAATTGTATCAGAAATTGTTATGCTTGATATAAAAGACGGATTTGCAGAAGGAAAGGCGATCGATATGTTGCAAACCACTCAAACATTGGGCTTTGAAACAAAAATTGTTGGAACTACAGGAGACTATTCTAAAACTGCCAAGTCTGATGTGATCATTGTTACATCAGGGATTCCGAGAAAACCGAACATGACTCGCGAAGAATTAATAGAAACTAACGCAGAGATTGTTAAAAGCGTTGTAAACAGTTGCTTAGAATACTCTCCCGACGCTATTTTCCTTATTATTACCAATCCGGTAGATACAATGACATATCTAACATTGAAATTAACCGGTTTACCCAAAAACCGCGTTCTTGGTGTAGGATGTTTATTAGACAGTTCGCGTTTTAAATATTATCTAAGTAAAGCATTAAATGTAAATCCTGCACAAGTAGAAGGAATGGTAATTGGAGGACATAGCGATAAAGCAATGATACCGTTAAAACGTTTGGCTACTTATAATAGCGTTCCTGTTACCGAACTTTTAAACGAAGAAGTAATAGATCAAGTAATTGCCGATACTGTGGCTGGCGGCACTACCTTAACCCGTTTATTGGGAACTTCGGCTTGGTATGCTCCGGGAGCTGCAGGAGCTTATGTAGCTCAATCAATCGTAAAGAATTACAAGCGATTAATTCCTTCCTGCGTTTATTTGGATGGAGAATATGGACAAAGCGATATTTGTATAGGAGTTCCTGTAATAATTGGTAAGTATGGCGCTGAAAAGATAATAACACTTGATTTGAATGCTGAAGAAAAAGAATTATTTGCAAAAAGCTCAGACGCAGTTCGCTCAACAAACTTAGTCTTAAATGAAATAAATGTTTTATAATTCATAATTCATAATTCATAATTAAATAGTGGTTTTAGACATAGTTGATATTATTATAAAAGGCTTTATCATAGGAGTTCTTGTTTCTGCTCCTATGGGACCTGTCGGATTGCTTTGTGTTCAACGAACATTGAAAAGAGGGCAATGGCACGGTTTTTTTTCCGGAATTGGAGCTGCTTTCTCAGATGTTTTTTATGCAGGTATTATCAGCCTCGGGATGGGTTTTATTATTAATATTGTAACTTCTAACGAACATATTTTACAAATCATCGCAAGTGTTCTGCTGTTAGTTTTCGGCGTTTATGTATTCCGGTCAAATCCTTTCAAATGGCTTCATGAACCGAAAGAAAACACTAATTCCTTTTCTCAGGATACGGTTACAGCTTTTTTTATTACTTTATCTAATCCTTTGATCATCTTTCTATTAATTCCACTTTTTGCAAGGTTCAATTATATTAATCCCGATCAAAAATTATTTTCTATCCTGTTGGGATTAGCAAGTATTTTAGCCGGAGCGCTTTCATGGTGGTTACTGATAACTTTTCTTGTTGGAAGACTGCGAAAAATAATGAATCTTAGAGGTTTATGGATTTTGAATAAAATAGTTGGATCGGTGATAGTCATATTATCTATTTATTTTCTGATACAGTTTCTTTTACCGTATTATTCACAAATCTCATCAATAGATTCATTATTACACATCACCCGTCACTCGTCACTCGTCACTATTTAAAAAAATGAAATTTACAACATACGCTTATTCCATTTTCGAACAATCAATTTCAGATTATCATAAAGTAAACGATATTAATACTGAAATTCAAAATCCGTATCCGGAAAAATCTATTGAATATAATCTTTATTTGAAAAATTGGATTGATACTGTTCAATGGCATTTGGAAGATATTATTCGTGACAGAGATATTAATCCTGTAAAAGCTTTGGAAATAAAGCGACAAATTGATAAATCCAATCAGGAACGCACAGATTTAGTCGAATTGATTGATAGCTATTTTTTTGCGAAATATCAAAATGTTGTATATTCTGAAAAGGCAACTTTTAATACCGAAAGTCCCGCTTGGGCTATTGATCGTCTATCTATCCTTGCATTGAAGATTTACCACATGAAACAGGAAGTTTTGCGTGATGATGTTAGTGAAGAACAGAATGTTTCTTGTAGAAAAAAATTAAGTGTTCTACTTGAGCAGCAACAGGATTTATCGCTTGCAATAGACCAATTGCTTGATGATATCGAATCCGGACAAAAATATATGAAAGTCTATAAACAGATGAAAATGTATAACGATCCGGAATTAAACCCCGTTTTATACGGAAAGAAATAATTATGACTACGACTTTAGTTATCCGTTTATCTTCGCTCGGAGATATTGCAATCACAATTCCTGTGATTTACTCGGTAGCTAAGAGATATCCCGATGATCATTTTTTACTGCTTACTAAAAGTTTATGGCAATCTTTATTTGTCAACAAACCTTCCAATCTGACGGTTTTTCCTGTTGATACAAAAGGAAAACATAAAGGGATAATTGGAATTATATGTTTATTACGCGAACTTTCACGATTGATTCGCACAAAAGAAGTGAAAGTGGCAGATTTACACGGAGTTATCCGATCTTTCATTATTGATTTATATTTCCGCTTGAAAGGTAAACCGGTTGCTGTGATCCACAAGGGCAGAGAAGAAAAACGGAAACTCACAAGTTCAAAAAATAAAATAATGCAACCTCTGAAAACAACAATTAACCGTTATCGGGAAGTATTTGAAAAATTAGGTTATGATTCTTCAATTAGTTTCACAGGATTATTTTCCGAAAAACCTGTCAATGAAAAAATCCGGATTGGAATTGCCCCTTTCGCCAAACATAAAGGAAAAACTTATTCATTAGATCAAATGGAAGAAGTTGTCTCTCGCTTAACTGAACTACCAAATGTTGAGATTGTTTTTTGGGGCGGTAAACAAGAGAGGATTTTATTGGAAAACTGGGCAGAGAAATACAGAAATACAAAATCGGTAGCCGGAAAGATGAGTTTGCAGGAAGAACTTCATTTAATGAATGAAATGAATATAATGTTGAGTATGGATTCTGCGAATATGCATTTAGCCTCATTGGTAAATACTCCTGTAATTTCAATTTGGGGAGCAACGCATCCATTTTTAGGTTTTTATGGATTTAATCAAAGCGAGTCGAATATTATTCAAATTGATTTACCATGCCGACCCTGTTCAGTATTTGGAAATAAACAATGCCGACAAGGTGATTATGCTTGCTTGAAGCAAATCACACCGGAGATGATTATAGATAAAGTATTATTATATATTTGGAAAAATTCATAATTCATAATTTATAATTCATAATTTTTCATTACCTTTGCGCGTTTTTTAATTATATCACAATTTATATGAAAAAGTTAGTTTTATTTACAGTATTAGCATTAGCATTATTTTCTTGCTCAGGCAGCAAAGAACAAGTAGAAACAGTTTTTGAATTAGACAATCTCATGGAAGTAGCTGATCAGAAACTCAACGACACAATAACGGTAGTAGGTCATGTTACTCACGTTTGTATGCATTCAGGTCAACGCTGTTTTATCGTAGGTGAATCACAGGAAATTACTTTACGCGTTGAAGCCGGTGAACAAATCGGTAGTTTTGACAGTGATTTAGTTGGATCGAAATTGGCAATCACAGGTGTATTCAAAGAATCAAAACGTTTAAGTGAAGATGAAATTGCCGATAAAGAAAAAGAAGTACAGGAAAAAATTGAGGGAGGTGAATCTGCAGAAACTTGCGCATCTGAAATGAACAATATCGAAAAAATGCGTAAATGGATGGAAGCGCATGGTAAAGATTTTTATGCAATCTACTACATGGACGGATTAAGTTTTGAAAAAGTAGAGGAATAATTATTCAATTGTGTTTCTTGTGAGTTATCACAAGAGGCTGTCTCAAAAGTCCTGTCATGGCGAACTCGATTCGCCATCCCCTGAAAATCGATTTCTGACTATCAGGGGATTGCGGATCTTCGCTACGCTTCGTCCGCAATGACACTGTTCTTTTGAGACAGCCTCTTTTTTTAGTATTCTTATAATTAAAATTTCTTAAAAAAATAAGTAGTGATATTAAAGTTCATTTCTTTAACGTATCTTTGCACATTAATAAAAAAAAAGAATTTTGAAAGATAAATAAATTATTAACAACATAAAATTAAATATTATGATTAACAAAGTAAAAGAAATTATTCTCGCCCCCAAAAAAGTATGGATGGTTTTAGCTGCGATTCTTTTATTACATGCAACAATGGAAGCGCAACCCCCCATCCCTCCTCGGCGCGCGAGCAGTGTGGGCAATGCTATTGAAAACGCAGCACAAAGAGCTGCCGTACGTAAAGCTGAACAAAAAACTGTTGAGGCGGTGAACAGATCTATTGATAGAGCAAGCGACCCAAACAATTATAACAATAACAGTACAAATAATAATAATAACAATAATAACAACAACAATAATCAATCATCGAATCAAGGGAACAATCAATCAAACAACAACAATTACCAAACTTCTTCAACTTCCGGAGGGAATTCAAACGAGCCAAATAACACAACTTCTACAGCTCCGGCTCAAGATGTGAAAGGGCTGGAAATGACATACGCCAAATCGGACTTCGTTCCTGGCGACGAGATTATTTTTGGAGACCCAATGGACAATGAAAAGATGGGAGAATTTCCATCGCAATGGGATTTACTGTCAGGCACTTCTGAAATTGTAATGGCTGCTGGAAAAAAAGGATTCGAATTAACGCGCTATGGTAACAGCGTAACTCCGTTAATGAAAAATCCCATGAACTATCTGGGAGACGTCTTTACCGTTGAATTTGACTATTTATCCGTGAAGGCGAAGAGCGACCATGCTTTATGGTCAACTATTATTTTTTGGAAGGTAAACGAGAGAAACGGTTCTCCGATAATGGAGTTTCAAAAAGCAGGCAGTTTAACAGACACTCGTTATTGGTATAAATGGCAATCAAGTAACGGTGAATTAAACGGATCCGGCGATATAAATTTGGATTTCGACACATGGCATCATATTGCCATATCGTTCAACAAGCGTGCATGGAAAGTTTATATCAACGGAGTGCGCGTCGTCAATGTTCCTAATGTATCGGAGCCTCCCGGATGGTTTAGTATTAATCAAACCAATGCCGGAGAAGGAAGTATGCTCTTTTCAAATTTCCGCGTTGCTAAAGGCGCTGTGCCTCTCTACGACCGCATGATGAGCGACGGCAAATTCATTACCTACGGCATCACTTTTGATGTAGGCAAATCAACCATTAAACCCGAATCAATGGGAGAAATCAATCGGATTGTAACGCTTATGAATGATAATCCTGAATTGAATTTTTCTGTTGAAGGTCATACCGACAACACCGGCGGAGCTGCAGCAAATCAAACGCTTAGTGAAGCACGTGCAAAAGCTATTGTAGATAAACTTGTCCAAATGGGTATATCTGCCAACCGTCTCCAAAGCTCAGGAAAAGGACAAAATAATCCAATAGCCGACAACTCTTCAGATGAAGGCAAAGCGAAGAATCGAAGAGTGGAATTTGTGAAAATTTAATGGCATTAAAATTCCTTAGTTTAGCCAGCGGAAGCAGCGGAAATTGTTATTATCTCGGCACAGATAGTTATGGTGTTCTGTTTGACGCCGGTATTAGTATTCGCTATCTGAAAAAAGTTTTAAAAGATAACGGAATAGGCTTAGAACAGATTATGGCTGTGTTTATTACCCATGAACATATTGACCATGTCAAATCGGTTGGATGTCTTGGCGAAAAATACGGAATACCTGTTTATGCAACTGAAAAAGTTCATTCCGGAATATGCAATAGCTCTTTTATTGAAGATAAACTCTACATTTCACGACGTATCATTGAAAAAGAAATAGCAGTTTATATCAAAGATTTTAAAATTACTGCTTTTGATGTTCCTCACGATACAAGTGAATGTGTAGGCTATTTAGTTTCTTACAAACAACATAAGTTTGTGTTAGCAACCGATGTCGGACATATCAATGAAAAAGTTGGTGAATATATCCGCATTGCTAATCACTTGGTTATAGAAACTAATTATGACAAGGAGATGTTAATTACCGGTAAATATCCGCCATTCTTGAGAGAGCGTATCTCCGGTGGTAACGGGCACTTAAGCAATACTCAAACAGCTGAATTTCTCGCCGCTAATTTCGATCTACATCTTAAAAACGTCTGGCTATGCCATTTAAGTAAAGATAATAATCATCCGGAATTAGCTTACAAAACTGTTGAAATGGCAATGCGGCAATACGGTATCAGAATCGGTAAAGATCTGAACCTAACAGCATTAAAGCGGATGACGCCTTCTGAAATGTTTATTCTGGAATAATGCTGCCATATTAATTATGAATTATGAATTATGAATTATAATTTGTACTTTTGCTGTCCCAATTCATAATTAATAATTCATAATTCATAATTCATAATTATTTAAAGGATGTTTGAAAATTTAAGTGACAGATTAGAGCGTTCGTTTAAGCTGCTAAAAGGAGAAGGTAGAATCACCGAAATCAATGTAGCAGAAACACTAAAAGACGTACGGAAAGCCTTGCTCGATGCTGACGTCAACTATAAAGTTGCGAAAACTTTTACCGACTCAGTAAAAGAAAAAGCTCTTGGACAAAACGTATTAACAACAGTAAGACCCGGTGATTTGATGGTGAAGATCGTCCACGACGAACTTACGCTATTGATGGGTGGAGAAACATCAGACATAAATCTCAAAAGCAATCCTGCAATTATTCTGATGTCAGGACTTCAAGGTTCGGGAAAAACCACTTTCTCAGGAAAGTTGGCAAAAATGTTGAAAGACAAAAAAAGTAAACGACCTTTATTAGTTGCATGCGATATTTATCGTCCGGCAGCTATCGAGCAATTAAATGTGCTCGGAGAACAAATCGCTATTCCCGTTTATTCCGAACCTGAAAATAAAAATCCTGTTCAGATTGCACAAAATTCTGTAAAACACGCAATAAAATTCGGGTATGATGTAGTTATTATCGACACCGCCGGACGTTTAGCCATTGATGAACAAATGATGAAAGAAATCTCATCAATCAAAGCTGCAGTAAAACCGGATGAAGTTTTGTTTGTCGTTGACGCTATGACCGGTCAAGATGCGGTAAATACAGCTAAAGAATTTAATGACCGGCTTGATTTTCAGGGTGTAGTTCTAACTAAATTAGATGGTGATACTCGTGGTGGAGCAGCTCTTTCTATTCGTGCAGTTGTAAACAAGCCAATCAAATTCGTTGGAACCGGTGAAAAATTGGAAGCCATCGACCCATTCCATCCTGCACGTATGGCAGACCGTATTCTCGGGATGGGCGACATTGTTTCATTAGTCGAAAAAGCTCAAGAACAATTCAGTGAAGAAGAAGCCCGCCGCTTGCAAAGGAAAATAGCTAAGAATCAGTTCGATTTTAATGATTTTCTTTCCCAGCTTCATCAAATTAAAAAAATGGGGAATCTGAAAGATCTTGCATCTATGATTCCGGGCGTAGGAAAAACGATCAAGGACCTTGATATCGACGATGATGCCTTCAAAGGAATAGAAGCAATTATACATTCCATGACTCCAGTTGAACGTACTAATCCCGGCATATTGAACGGTTCACGCCGATTACGCATTGCCAAAGGAAGCGGAACAAGTGTTGCAGAAGTAAATAAATTGATAAAACAATTTGATGAAACTCGCAAAATGATGAAGACAATGACAACGACAAAGATGCCAACTAAGGCAGGTTTCAGGAGAAAGTAGATTTACGATTTTTTAGTTTTTAGTTTTTAGTTTCTTATGATATTAATCGATGGTAAGGCAGTAGCAGATCAGATAAAATCGGAGATTGCGGAAGATGTGAATCAGATACTGATGTCAGGTGGAAAACGTCCGCATTTAGCAGCTATCTTAGTGGGTCACGATGGAGGCAGCGAAACATACGTTGCAAGCAAAATCCGCACTTGTGAAGAACTTGGTTTTGAATCAACTTTGATTCGCTATGAAGATGATGTAACAGAAAAAGAACTTCTTGATAAAATAAATGAGCTGAATAATAATCCGGTTATAGATGGTTTTATTGTTCAACTGCCTTTACCTAAACATATTTCAGAACAAAAAGTAATTGAATCAATTGACTATCATAAAGATGTCGATGGATTTCACCCGATTAACGTAGGGCGTTTGTCGCTCGGTTTACCTTGTTTTGTTTCTGCAACACCTGCCGGAATTATTGAACTATTACGGCGATACAAAATTGAAACTTCAGGAAAAAATTGTGTAGTCTTAGGCAGAAGCAATATTGTAGGTAAACCCATAGCTACTTTGCTGATGCAAAAAAACCTTCCGGGCGATTGCACAGTCACAGTTTGTCACAGTCGTTCGGCAAACATCGAAAAGCATTGCTTAGAAGCCGACATCATTATTGCCGCCTTAGGTTTTCCCGGATTTTTAAAAGGAAACATGGTAAAAGATGGTGTTGTTGTGATTGATGTAGGAACAACACGCGTGCCGTCAACAGAAACTAAGTCGGGATTCAGAATTAAAGGAGATGTAAATTTTGAAGAAGTAGCTCCAAAATGCTCATACATAACTCCTGTTCCAAAAGGAGTTGGGCCAATGACAATTGTTTCTTTAATGA
>Ga0123356_10001295_pt1 | contig 27705 bp, 20 predicted proteins | sample TergutEmb28metaG_2_FD_92546 | JGI IMG/M metagenome (GOLD analysis project Ga0123356, IMG submission 92546) | Embiratermes neotenicus P3 segment gut microbial communities from Petit-Saut dam, French Guiana - Emb289 P3 | ecosystem: Host-associated > Arthropoda: Insects > Digestive system > Gut ...
ACAAAAATGCAGGTAGTGTGTTCCTAAATGAATGTTTTTCACGCCCAAAGACAGAAGCGCCAATAAGACAATTACCGCTTTTTGTTCGTACCACCCAATATTATAGGCTATAGGTAAGTCGTTTACATCGTTTAATCCAAATACCTCTTTTAATTTTAAGGCGATGATTACCAACGAATAGCTGTCGTTGCACTGTCCGGCATCCAGCACTCTTGGGATTCCGCCGATATCGCCCAAAGGTAGTTTATTATAACGATATTTGGCGCAACCTGCCGTAAGGATAACAGTGTCTTTTGGTAATTTTTCTGCAAACTGCGTGTAGTATTCTCTGTTTTTCATACGCCCATCGCAGCCTGCCATAACGAAAAATTTACGAATTGCTCCCGATTTCACGGCATCAACCACTTTATCTGCCAATGCAAATACTTGGTTGTGTGCAAAACCGCCCACGATCTCTCCTTTCTCAATTTCAACAGGCGCTTTGCATCTTTTGGCATGTTCAATGAGCTGCGAAAAATCTTTGGCTTCTCCGTTTACACGGTCGCCAATATGTGGGAAGCCTGCAAAACCTGCTGAGCCGGTAGTATAAACCCTGTCTGCATAATTTGCGTGAGGGCGCGGCGGTACGAGACAGTTGGTGGTGAAAAGCACGGGTCCGTTAAATGTTTCAAACTCTTCGGTTTGCTTCCACCAGGCATTGCCGTAATTTCCGGCAAAATGCGTGTACTTTTTAAATGCCGGATAATAGTGCGCCGGAAGCATTTCGCCATGGGTATAAACATCAACGCCGGTTCCTTCTGTTTGCACCAATAAGTCATGCAAATCAAGAAGATCGTGTCCTGAAATTAAGATACCGGGGTTGTTTCTTACGCCGATACTTACTTTGGTAATTTCGGGGTTTCCGAAAGTTGACGTATTCGCTTTGTCTAACAAAGCCATCACTTTTACGCCCATAGTGCCGCATTTTAACACCAAAGCGGTGAGTTCATCGGCAGAAAGATTGTCATTTTTTGTAGCAACTAAACCTTCCTGCATAAAAGCGTAAATTTCAAAGTCCTCAAAACCCAGATTGGCAGCGTGTTCGCTGTAGGCAGCCAAGCCTTTAATACCGTAGGTAAGCAATTCGCGCAAAGAACGTACATCCTCATTTTCAGTAGAAAGGATGCCGATATGCTTCGCTTTTTCCTCCATCTCTTCAAGTGTTTCGGCATGCCATGTTAAGCAGTCGCAATCGTTTGAACTTTCCGTATCGCCCATCTCGGCAAGCCGGTTTTTCAATTTTTCACGAATCTGAAACGCTTCTTCAATCTTCTTAACAAAACGTTGTTTGTCAAAATTAACATTCGTAATGGTCATAAAAAGACCGTCGCTAATAAACTTGTTGATTTTGGGGAACTCTTCGTTCTTTTCGCGCAAACGAATAGCAAGTTTGGATATTCCTTTCATCAGGTAAATCAGCAAATCCTGTAGATTCGCCACGTCTTCGGTTTTTCCGCAAACGCCTTTTAATGTACAGCCTTTACCTCCGGCTGTTTCTTGACATTGGTAACAAAACATAATTTCATTTTTTAATTAAACTCTAACATTGTTTCTTCACTTTGAAGAACGGGGCAAAAATAGGGAGGTAATACCTGAAAAAGTGTAACAAATGTTACAGTGATAAAAAATAGATGTGCTTTTATTTGAAATCCAGCATTTCCCCATCTATCCCCACAATCACTTTTTTTACCGGCACCTTGCGTTTTGCTTTTTCTTGCGCCAGTTCAGCTATATGCCACAATCCTCCGCAGCAAGGCACTTCCATCATAATTACTGTGAGTGAGTTAATTGTCGAATATTCTATCATAGCGGTTAGTTTTGCCACGTAAAGTTCTTTGGCATTGTCGAGTTTTGGGCAGGCAATGACGAGGCTATTATCATTCATAAACCGGTGATGAAAATCGCTGCACACAAAGGCGGTACAATCTGCCGCCAATACCAAATCCGTATTTTGCAAAAATGGTGCATCGGGGTTTAGCAAACGTAACTGTATCGGAAATTTTCGCATGGGCGTGAAAGTCTTGCAGCAAGGCTGTTCTTTGAGCGGCTCTATCTCACGTTCTTCCAAAGTTATTGCGCCCACGGGACACTCGCCGATACATACGCCCAAGCCATCGCAATTCATGGCGTTGGTTACCTGAGCTTTTCCGTTAACAATTTGCAACACACCGGCATGGCAGCCTTTCACACATGCACCACAACCGGTGCAAAGATTTTCGTTGATTTTAATGATTGTTCGTTTCATATTTTACTGTTTAAAATTTAGCGTTCATTCTATTTGCATTAAACAATTCTCACTCCTCTATCTCCCCTCCAAACAAAAACCTCTCAGGATTCCGTTCACACAAATCAGCTTTGTGCGATAGCTCTGCATCGGCAAAGGCTTCCAAATAGTAGTTGTATGAGTGAGACTCGGTTACTAATAAGTTAATGGAAAAATCGGACCCAAACAATACTTTTTCATGTAATTGAGGGTTGCTGTCGTTGAATAATTTCCCCAAATTGTTGTAATACTCCTCAGTGGTGTCATTGCACGAAATGTCGGTATAAACATTTGGATATTTTTTTGTTAACTCAATAATGGCATCTCTCCATTCGGTTTGTTTTCCGCTTTGACTGCCGAAGTGTGCAAAATTCAAGGTAAGCTCTTCAAACTCTTTTTGTTCTAATACTTTTTTCCATTTACCAAAGGGCATAGTTAAATGATTGTTTTCAGCCACTTTATACCCACCGTCGCTGCAATGGGTAGTGATGGGGATCCGTTTTGCAATACAATATAGATACAACCCTTTTACTTTTGCATATTCTTTTGAATTAGTGGGATACGGATCAAAACCCAATTGAGGATATACTTTTATTCCGGCAAAAATATTGCAATACCCGTCAGAATGGTTATATATATTGCTATCTACTCTTCCCATTTTCTTTAAAAGCCTCTCTCGTCTTATTTTGGGAGAGTCATTTTTCTCAAACTCAGCGAAATACTTGTCTAACAGTTTCTCTATTTCATTCCAGTCATCGTAGTTTGCAGGATCTATACCCATAAACGGATATATTTCAAACAATTTCTCCGTTTTGTGATCTTCCCAATCCGGAATCTCTTTAGAAAGTCGCATCTTATCGCCATTTACATCCACCTCAAAACGACAATAAGTCCGTATGGCATACAGCAAATCTCCCACCTGATTGGCAACAGGAGTTTTGGGTGTTAATTTGTAAAAAACGCCATCTTGAATATTTTTACGCCCAAAATCAATGACTAAAGGGCAAAGCACTATTTTTTTATAAGGAGTTCTGCCAATAAAGATCTGTTGTTCATCTTTACGATACTCCATTTTTTGCTTTAGATAATAATCAAGCACTAAAAACTGATATTCTAAAGGAATCTCAAAAAAAGTGAGTGTTCGCATGGCTTTGCCAATAAAGCTTTTAATACACTTAAAATTGAAAGCAATTTGAACCAAACTTTTGATAATTTTCTTTCCGAAAATTAAAATAAACGGAGATAGAATGATAAGAAAAGGAATTAAGATAATGATGCCTGTTACAATAAGCAGATAGACCAATATTTTACGTAACCATTTGGCAAAAGATTTTCTTTTCGACTTGTCATCAGGGGTTGATTTGAAAAGACTGTCTATCAAATCCGAGCGTTGCAAAAATACCGACAAGCCGGGATGACTCAAATTGAACGCGTGCATGTGAATGTCATAAAAGGTACTCATAAAATTAAGATTTAATTTGTAGTTTTTTTGTTTGCAAAAATATAGTTTCTCAATAATTATCCCTGAAATCTCTCTTCATATCATACTTTAGAGCGCTTAAAACAGAAGCTTTTACATTTATTTGGAAGTTCCATTGTTTTCTGTTGCCGAAAGGCACCCACCCAAATTTCATTTCCCAGCAGTGTAAATCACGATAAATATTTATTTCAGTAAAGGTGATGTCATTGTTTTGAATATCGTATCCTGATCTAACCTCTAACTTCCATTTTCTGGTAATATTCACATCAGCAGAAATATTAATTGTTTGAGTAATTGTATTATCGTATTTATTATCAGCTTCATTCTTATAATATCTAAAATTATCGAAAACATTATAGGCAAATGTATAATTAATGGTGATGTTCCAAGGGTTTCTAAAATCGGGGCGAATGTTGGGCGTCCCAAAACTGTTTTCGGGGGAAGCAGGTTCTGTTAGTTGAGGCGGTTCGGCTGCCTGTTTTTCATCCTTCTTTTTTCCTTTAAAAAAATCCTGATTAATCCGCCAGTTTACACCAATATTCAAATCCGATCCGGAAAAACGCATTGCCCTTTTATTTACTTTGGCTTCTGTTTGATGCACTCTCTTTCCTTGATCGTTAATAATATAAGGGTCGAATCCAAGCCGAAAATTAATATCTAAAAAAGAGAAAAGCGATGTGCGACCTGTTATGGTAAGCGGTTGCCAGTTTAACGAATCGGCGGCAAAATCATAGCCGGAAGAGATGCTAACATTATCGAAAATGGTAATTTTTCGCGTGCCGGTGATAGTATCTTTTTTCGACTTTACTTTAAGCTCCAGGTTGTTATTTAGAGTAAAACGTGTAATGGCTCGCATCTTCGATGCTACAACTCCGTACTGGGCGCGTGAAAAATAAGAATATTCAACTTCTTCTCCTAAAATGGAGTCATAATATGTTCCATACATGTTGCCACTTAAATTAGGCTGAAAGGTAAAACTTAAATCCGGCGACATTACGTGCCTTGCTATGAAAATTCCTTTGGTGTAAGCGTATGTAGCATAGATTTTTGTAGTTAATGAAGTAGATAAATTCAGATCGTGCAGGGCATAAAAACCGCGCTGAAAAGCGTAGTTGATTTGCCTTTCTTCAGTGGTGTCGTTTACCATGATGGTAGAAAATGTTTGGTGGGTGCGTTGCAAATACCACTTTTCAACAAAAGTAGCATTGGTATTCCAGTTGAACGCCTTGCCCGCTTTAATGGGAATATTCAGCGGAATAGTATGTTGTATCCCCGATTGAAGCTCTTTCCAAGTTTGCGGCTTAAAAAAGAGTGTGTCTATAGTATTTATCTGGTTCGACATTTGAGAACTCCATTTCAAAGAAATATTATCATACCATTTCAATTTTCCGGCTTTGAATTTTTTTCGGAAAGGATAGAGTTGATTCACAGACATATTGAGCGATGGTAATGTAATATCAATATCTTTTCTGAATGTATTTTGCTGATACGAGATAACACCATCAAAAAAGAATATGCTTCTAATATTTGTTGACAGGTTGAGTGAAGAATTAAACTGATTGGACAAATAGTCTGCGGTAGATGAAGGGTTGTATCGGTTGTAAGTGGAACTGAGCACATTAACATGTGCATTAAATCTGGTAGTGGGGTGTGATTTTGGGTCTTGATTGTGCTTCCAATAAACACGATAGCCGGGAATCTGTTGCCATGTTACGGTATGTCGCTCTCCAAAATTATTTAGTGCATAGCCCAATTCAAGCGCACCGGTGCATTTGTATCTAAACACATAGTTAGCTTCTGCTTTAGCCGCCCAGCTGCCGCGCGTAGTAATGTCGCCCGCTAAAAGCAAATCAAAATTGTCGCTAATACCAAAATAATAGCCGAAGTTTTCAAAAGCAAACCCACGTGCCATTGATTGACCGATTCGAGGAATTTGAATTCCTGAACTGCGCTCTTTCTGAAGCGGGAAATAGCCAAACGGAATCGCTATCGGCGAAGGAATATTCCCAAAACTTAAATACGCCGGTCCTGTAATGATTTTATCGTCTTGAATTACTTTGCCCTTGTTGAAACGTAATTGAAAATGGGGATGTTCTAAATTACAAGTGGTGTATTGGCCACCCTTAATGTAGGAGGTCTTATCGTCCACGTGCTTCACGTAATAACCGTGAATATATCCTTCTCCTTCAATGGTAATTACTTTGGTAACTTTTCCTTTTTTGGTTTTAAAATTGTATAGAATTTCCTGGGAACAAAACTCGCTGCTGCCTTGCTTAAAAATGGGAGGTCCGTGAATATGCCCGCAACTGTCTGCCACACCAGAAGCATACAACTCGCTGTTTACAAACCCAAACTCCATAAAGCCGGAGCTTAATTCAATATCTTCGTAATACGCTTTGGCATCTTCAAACAAAAGAATTTTTCGGCTTTTTAAGTTAATGATAATGGAATCCTGACTGATATATTTTACCGAAGATTCTATAGCGTTGGGCGACATTTTTTTTGTTGAAACATTTTTAAGTGTATCCAACGAAACGGAATCAGTTGCCATCACCAGCGTATCATTTACACTGATGAAAGAATCGGTTGCCAAAAAAATGGAATCCGACAACAATAAAAGTGAATCCGATGGCAACATAATGGTATCGTTTTCTCTTGGCAGTATATCGCTTTGACAATATAAATCATTGAAAATAAAAAACATGAAGTACATCAAAATGAAGTTCTTCCGGAAAAGATATAAACAATGGGATAAGTATATTTTTTTCTTCAAAGCACGTTCAGGATTAACAAAGTATATTATTTTTGTATCTATTCTAAATTAATATGCAAAAATATAAGATTATGAACATTAAAACCTTTTTTTTAGTATGTTTCTTATTAACTTTTTTTAACATAGCCACATTTGGACAAGCAAAAGATAAGGTAGCGAAGGTGGTTATTGATGCCGGTCATGGCGGAAGTATGCCCGGTGCGGTGGGAAAAGTGAGCAAAGAAAAGGATATTAACCTCAAAGTAGCGCTACAGGTTGGCAAGCTGATTTCCGATAATTTTGAGGATGTTACTATTATTTACACCCGCGAAAAAGATGAAACGGTGGAGCTTTTCAAACGCGCTGAAATTGCAAACAAAAACAAAGCCGACCTGTTCATCTCTATCCATTGTAATTCTGCAGAAAATAAAAATGCTTCCGGGATAGAAACCTTTGTGATGGGTTTGGAAAAATCGGCAGACAGTTATGCCGTTGCCAAAAAAGAGAATGCCGACATATTGCTGGAAAAAGATTATCAAACAAACTATTCCGATTTTAGTCCTAACTCTCCTGAGGCTCACATCATTTTCTCGTTATATTCTTCTGCATATCTGAATTGGTCCACCATTTTTGCTTCCAAAGTGCAAAAACATTTGGTAAACAATACGAACATGATAGACCGCAATGTGCGGCAGGGTATTATTTTTGTACTCTATAAAGTGGCTATGCCCAGCATTTTAATTGAATTGGGTTTTATTTGCAATGCTGAGGAAGAAAAGTATTTGCTACGCGAGGACACCCAGGAACTGATGGCGCTGAGCATCTATAATGCTTTTGTAGAATACAAAAACCTGATGGAAGGAACCTCAAAGCCTTTCTTGCCTGTTGTAGCTATACCAAGAACGGAAACCATAATTGAACACGAGGTTGCCCCTGAAGCCGACACTCTTCTTGAAGCCCCTGAAGCAGAAAACACGCCTGAAGCCCCTGAAGCAGAAAGCACGCCTAAAACACAGGAAGTTCCTAAAGCCCTTGAAGTATTTGAAACTCCAGAAGTCTTTGAAGCCCCTGAAGTTCCCAAAACTATTGATCTCCCCGAAGCCGAAATAGCCCCTAACATTCCCGATACTCAGGTAGCTCCCGATACTCAGGTAACTACAGCGCCACCTGCCAACAACATCAGTTTCCGTGTACAGTTTTTTTTAAGCAAGGAAAATTTAAATATTTCAGATAAAAGATTTTCATCACAGTCAGAAGTAAACAAATACTACGATAACGGCTTTTGGAAATATACCTCAGGAGATTTTAAAACCTTAGCAGAGGCGCAAAGCAAACTGAAAGAAGTTAAAAAAAATTATTCCGATGCCTTTATTGTTGCATTTAACAATGAAAGAAGAATTACGCTTTCTGAAGCGCAGGATTTGTTAAAATGAAAGTAATTATTAAATATTTACGTTTAATTTTACCTCACCTCGGCATTGCCCTTATTATTTTGGCGATGATTTTAGGGCATTTTTACAATTGGCGCGGCAAAGCAGTGTTGCTCACCACAGACAAAACGAATGTTTTTATTACTCAAAAGAGCGAGATTAAAGTAGTGCCCTACGCTCTTACGTTATCCTGTATGAACGTAACATATTATGAAACAGGCAAACCTAAAAGTTACAATGCAGTTATTAATGTGGAGGAAAACAACGACACAAAAACAATTTCATTATGTGTAAACAGCCCCTGCAAAATGGACTTCGGGCAAGATTTGTATCTTGTAAGTTTGAAGCCGGAAAATTCTGAACATTGCGTAGTTGAATTAGTGCATGATCCGTTTCAGGGTTTGTTTTTGGCAGGGATAATTTTTGTGATGGCGGGGCTGGTAATGATGGGCTGTTTTTCGCTTGCACGGGATGGAGGTTGAGTTTCAAAACAAAAAAAATGAGAAAAAAGTAAAAAGTGTTCCAAAAATCTGCTCCATTTTTACAATAAAAATCGAAAAGTAAATTTTATTTTCGATATAGTGCTGTTTAATTGAGAAATAATTTTTTTCAAAAGACTTGACAAAAGGGGGTGGCAAGTTGTATTATTGCGGTGTTGAAACGAACGAATAAAAAGGGCCGGCAATCCTGAAGTTCAAATCAACAACTCATATAACTATAATTTAATTCAAAAACAGCCTACACACACTCAAACTACTCATACTTCTTACAAGATAAGAACAAAAAGCGGCGTTTTGTTAGCATTAATTCTGCGACAGTAAAATTATTAAAAATCAACTAATTTAACTCAAAAAACTATTACTACTATGAAAAAAATCTTTTTATTAACACTCACAAGTGTTCTCATTTTAGCTGCTTATCGCCAGCCTATAAAGGAAATTTGCATCTCGCGATGCTCAACAAGGCGGTAATCAATCTTATCTCCTTTTCAGAATAAAATGGGATATTGATTTGGTAACCTTTCACAACGGTATAGCAGAAATCACCATCTAACAAACAAACAGTCTCAGATTTTAATGGAGAGAAAAAAAACTCACCTTCTAATAAAATACGCTTACACAACCGCGACGCAACTCATGATTAATCATTCTACCATCGAAAACAATTAAATACCACAACCAATGATGACTGGGGGAGGTGTGCACCCTCCCCCATTTTTACAATTTTTGATAACTCTTAAAATATTTATTTTTGCCGAAAAATTTGAAGTATGAATTATTCGATTGATTTTACACAACTCACACAATTTGTAAACCTTGAATTGGTTGCTAAACAGGTTGTTGAAGGATTCATCACCGGCATCCATAAGAGCCCTATGCACGGCTTTTCTGTTGAATTTGCGGAACACCGACAGTACAATACCGGCGAGCCAACCAAACATATTGACTGGAAGCTCTACGCTAAAACCGACAAGTTGTTTGTGAAACGTTTTGAAGAGGAAACAAACTTGCGATGCCAAATTGTAATTGATCGCTCTTCATCAATGTATTTTCCGTTCAAAGATGAATATTCGTTATCAAATCCGAATAAAATTTTCTATGCCATTTATGCGGCTGCAGTACTTACACAAATACTTAAAGGGCAGCGGGATGCAGTTGGGTTGAGTGTTTTTTCAGATACTTTGGAACTGCATACAAGAGCACGAGGTGGCGAAACACACCTCAAAATGATCTACCGTGAACTCGAAAAAATTCTTCAACCTATCTCAAAAGAAACCCGTAGCAACTCTATGGTTACCGATACACTGCACAGAATTGCTGAACAAATACACAAAAGATCCATGGTCGTTATTTTTAGCGATATGTTTGAATCACAAGCCAATACAGATGAGCTGATGCTGGCATTACAACATTTGCGCCATAATAAACATGATGTTTTATTATTTCATACCTACGATAAAAAATTGGAATTTGATTTTGCATTCGACAATCGTCTTTACCGTTTCATTGATATGGAAACCGGAGGAGAAGTAAAACTACATTCCAATCATATTAGAGAATATTATCAAGCGGCTATTGGAGAATATTTTCAAGAACTCCATTTAAAATGCGGGCAATACCAAATTGATCTGATACCTGTGGATATTCATCGTGGACTCGAACAAATACTCATTCCTTACTTGTTAAAACGAAAACAATGACAGATGATCAAGAATATGATACAACCCATTCAAAGCTAACTATTCCCGATTGGGCTGTGCAAGACAGGCCACGTGAAAAATATTTATCATCCGGTTTTCCTTCGCTTTCAGATGCCGAACTTATTGCTATTATTTTACGAAGCGGAACAAAAAGCGAGTCTGCCGTTGATGTAGCAAGAAATCTGCTGGCAGGATGCCGTAATGATCTAAATCGGTTGTCTGAAATACCTATAAACAAACTACTGAAAATCAACGGTATTGGAAAAGTAAAAGCGATAACCCTTTTGGTTGCCTTTGAGTTGGGAAAACGATGCCGTGTGGCTACTGTAGAGCAAAAACGAAGAATTGACACTACATCCGATTTAGTAGAATTGATGCAAACGAAAAATGCCCGCTTGAGTTATGAAGAATTTTGGGTAGTTTTTGTAAATCAAGGCTCTTTTGTGTTGGGTGTAGAAAATTTTGGAAAAGGCGGAATCACTTCTACTTCAGTAGATATTAGGCTCATTTTACTGAAAGCGTTGGAATTGAAGGCTACAGGGATCATTATGTGCCATAACCATCCCTCTGGCGACCTGTACCCAAGCAAAATAGATATGGCATTGACAATCCAAATGAAAGAAGCTGCCTTCTTATTATCTATTCAGTTGCTTGATCATGTAATTATTTACAAGGAAGATTTTTTTAGTTTTTCGGATAGCAATATGCTTTAACATTATGCGGTAGAGAATACTCTGGTTTATTGGGGTATGCAACACCTTTATAGTTTCACAATTTTCAGGCAAACTCCATTCACCTTTGCAATAAATATCCCGCAGGGTAACGAGGAAACATCTATCCGATTCCCGATTTCATGAATGAGCAGAACGCCTTGTATAGAATAGATATGAACTTCCGGAATAGTGCAATTATCTTGTGTTTCAATGTGTAAAATATTGGATACAGGATTAGGGTAAGCAGTAAGGTTTGATGAGATGGGGTCGCTGATAGATAGTTCTACTGTTACTTCCAATGGAATAAATCCTGTATTTTCACCATTTGCATAAAAAATACCATCTTCCGACTCTTTTGTATCCCAATATGCAGTCGCAGATTCCGGTAATTTTAGTATATCGTTGGTACTAAACATTTCATAGTTTGTATTTCCTGCATTTTTATTCCAGGCAAGTAGCATACCTGTGCCGGTAACTCCGGAGAAATTAAAGCAATCAATAATCTTAGTAATATCGCTGTTTTGTGCATACACTAATCCACCTGATACTTTAACCTCTTGAGATGCTGTAATAGCGCAATCTCCTTTTTTGTTAATGACCTGTGCTTGGTCTTTTATTTCCACATTTTGAGCACGAATACAGCTACCTCTTTCGGTGATTATCTGTGCTTGGTCTTTTATTTCCACATTTTGAGAATCAATAGTAGTATGCCCAACTCCCGCTACTGTACACATTCCGCTAATTATTGCAGCATTTCTTGACAAAATTGCCGGAAAAACAATAGCGCTTACCCATGCATGGTCTTTCACCTCCACGATTCCATTAGTCCAAATAGCATAACCATCCATTGTTGCCTCCACTATTCCCGTGCCACTGATAATAACATTTAGTCCCGTATTGTCGGAAACGTTAATAAAAATCACAGGATATGAATCATCTGTCGCATTGCGTACTGTACCACCGCTTACAAACACTTTAGCATTTGTTCCTTTTGCCAGCACAGCATTCTCTATGGTAGCGCTCACCGTTCCGCCGCTTATAGAAACTATGGCATTCGTTCCGGTAGTTTTGATGGTTTCGCCTTCAGTAGAGTTCAAACTGCCACTGCTTACTTTTACTGTAGCGTTTGTGCCTTCGGAAAGGATGGCATTGTTTGCTCCCGTAGTGAGTGCTCCTCCTGCTATTTCAAATGTTCCGTTGCCAAAGAAATGGATCAAAGCCCCTGCGTTGAAAGAGGTTTCCGACTGGTAGGTTGCCTGCCATTTCACAACTTTGCCGGAGGAAATATTCAACTGTAACGAAACGTCCGCATCGGTTTTGTTTCCTGTAACAACAATCGTATCGCCGCCTGTTGCATTGTTAATAAGTGCTTGCAGATCAGTTTGAATTTGCGCAACACTATTTTCCTGCGTTATGTTATAGTAAATATTATTCGCCCAAATGGCGGGCAATGCAAGAAAGAAAATTAATAAAGAAAGGAAATGTTTTTTCATAAATAAAATATTTTGGTGGCGAAAATATTTTTTTGCTTTTTCTGAAATTGATATATTACCCTTTCAAGACGCAAATTTGTCCTGTATGTATTCTGTATAAAACAATTTTCTATAAACAAAAAACAGCCCACTAAAATCACAATCTGCACACACAAAAAAAAGTGTACCTTTGCCTCCTCATTGTAAAAGATGTAACTTTTTGATTTTAAAATACTTTAAACTACCTTTTTATGAATATTACACACAGCCCAGCAGCAGAAAATGTACAACATTTGTGTATTGAGGTACACAAAGCCGATTATGAAGAACATGTAGAAACCGCCCTGAAAAAATACAGAAGAACGGTGCAAATTCCGGGGTTCCGCGTTGGAAACGCTCCTATGGGATTGATTAAAAGAAACTATGAGAAACCATTAATCGCTGATGAAGTCAACAAAATTGTCAGCGAAAAACTCTACGGCTATTTTAAAGATAACAGTATCAACATTATGTTTGAACCAATGCTGATAGATGATAAATCATCCATTGACTTTGAAAAAAAGGAAGAGTTCGTTTTTACTTTCGAGTTTGCTGCTCAACCTGAGTTTGAAATAGATTTTGCTGCCTTGCCGCTTTTAAAAGCATTTAAAATTGAAGCCGCCAAAAGTGAAATTGAAGATTACATGAACCAGATTAGAAAACGCCATGGCGATTATATTAACCCTGAAACAATTGAAGATGAAGATTATGTTACTGTAAAATGGGGAGAAGCAGAGTTTGGTTTTTTCTTTGTAAAAGATTTAACAGAAAATGGAAAAGAATGGTTCCTCGGTAAAAAGGCGGATGATATGGTAGATGTAGTTTTCAACGAGATGTTTACATCTAAAGAAAATCTGAAAAAATTCCTGAAAAAATCGGATGACAATTTTGATGATAACAGTATTGGAGGTGCAGAGGTGAAAATATCTTCTATCGGGCGTGCAAATCTATCCGAAATGGATGATGAATTTTTTAGCAAAGCTTTTCCCGATGGCTCAATAACCTCAATAGCAGCATTTGAAAAAAATGCCGCCCAACAAATTGAAGCGCAATGGAAACAAGAATCCGACAGAAAGTTTATGAACGATGCCATCACCTTGCTTATTCAAAGTGTTGATATGGAACTGCCCGAAGACTTTATTAAACGCTTCATCCTTAAAAATAATGAAGAGATTACCGAAGAAAAATTGAACAATGAATGGAAACAATATCTTGATTCGTTTAAATGGCAGTTGATAGAGAGTAAATTGGAAAAAGAGGGAAATATTAATGTTGACTTGGACGACGTAAAAAAACATATTCGCAATTTCTATTACCAAAACTACTTCATGCAATTTAATCTGGCGGATGTAGAAGACCGGCTGAACCAATTAGTAGAAGAAGCTGTAAAAGATCAAAAGCAAGTGAAACAGTTGTATGACCAGCTATTTGATCAAAAAATTATGGAAATACTTCAATCAAAAATGAACATTGAAGAACTTTCCGGAGATTTCAACCAATTTGTGGCGTTTCTAACAGGGAAAGAGGGAGAAGGGAAAAAGGAGAAAGCAGAAAGTAACGATGAGGAAGAGACCACGAAACCGAAAAAGACGAGACGCTCACCGGCGAAGAAGAAAACAGAGAATAATGATTAATGATTATTACTTTAAACCTTAAACTCCACCCCCCAACCCCCGCCAGCGGGGGAGACCTTAAACTTTAAACCTTAAACCTTAAACTTTAAATATAAAATAATGAAGTCCGAATTTCAAAAATACGCCATCCGGCATCATGGAATAAGCAGCTTAAGATTGGAACAGTATCAATCTATTGCCAAGAACTATTTAACGCCCTATATTATTGAGGAACGCCCTTTGAATATTACGCAGTTAGATGTTTTTTCAAGATTGATGAAAGATCGCATCATCTTTTTGGGCGTTCCCATTATGGAAGATGTGGCGAATATTATTCAGGCGCAGTTGCTGTTTTTGGAGTCTCAAAATGCGGAGCAGGATATTCAAATCTATATCAACTCGCCGGGTGGCAGCGTGTATGCCGGCTTGGGCATCTACGATACCATGCAATATCTCAAGCCTGATATTCATACTATTTGCACGGGCATTGCGGCATCCATGGCAGCCGTGTTGTTGTGCGCCGGCGCAAAAGGAAAACGTTTTGCATTGCCGCACTCCCGCATCATGATCCACCAACCGATGGGCGGAACACAAGGACAAGCCTCCGACATTGAAATAGAAGCCCGCGAAATTCAAAAACTCAAGAAAGAACTCTATGAAATCATCGCGAACCATTCCGGCAGAACCTACGAAGAAGTATGGAAAGACAGCGACCGCGATTACTGGATGGTTGCCGCAGAAGCCAAAGAGTACGGGATGATTGATGAGGTGCTGATGAGAAGATAGTGGTTAGTGATTACGAATTCTTAAAATATATATTTATGTCGAAAAAATTAAACTTAGATTTATCTGAAAAAATGTATGCCAATGCATTAAACATTATTCCCGGAGCCGTTGCAGGTATTAGAAGACCCTATAACTTTGTACCCGGAGAGTATCCTATTTATTTTGAAAGCGCTAAAGGAGGGAAAGTTACCGACGTGGACGGCAACGAATACATAGATTTTCTGTGCGCCTACGGACCTATCATCATAGGATATCGGGAAGAAGAGATTGATAATGCTGTAATTGAGCAAATGAAAAATAAAGGCTTCTGTTTTTCATTAACACAGCCTATTCAAAATAGATTGGCTGAGAAACTGATAGAACTGATCCCTTCGGCAGAGATGGCGGTTTTTGTTAAAACAGGTTCCGATGCTACCACTACAGCAATCAGAGTTGCCCGTGCCGCTACAGAAAGAACAAAAGTGGTGCGTTGCGGATACCACGGCTGGCACGACTGGTGCGTGGAAGTAAAAGGCGGAATTCCCAAAAAACTTTTTGAAGACGTGTATGAGTTTCATTATAACGACCTCGACGAGCTTGAAGATATCATGAAAGAGCATGGCGACGATATGGCTGCCATCATCGTTACGCCGGTGGGGCATCCCCTTGCCGAAAAAGTGCAGGAGCCAAAACCCGGATTTTTGGAAGGGGTTAGAGCCATTGCCGATAAGTACGGTTCAGCCTTGATATTCGACGAAATAAGAAGCGGATTCCGCGTAAGTATCGGCGGCGCCCAAAAAGAATATGGCGTAACGCCCGACCTCTCTACCTTCGGAAAAGCTATGGCAAACGGGTATCCTATCGGCGCTGTAGTGGGTAAAAGAGAGTTTATGAAAGTATTGGCAGACAAAGTTTTCTTGTCGTCCACGTTCTTCCCGAACAGCCTTGAACAGATTGCTTCCTTAAAAACGATAGAGATTCTTCAAAGAGACAACATTTTAGCCGAAGTTCGTAAAAAAGGCGATTTCTTTGGAAAACTTGTTGAAGAGGTTGTACAAAAATCTGGCTTTGACGTAGAATTTTCAGGAGCTCCGCTCATGCCGTTCATCACTTTTAATAAAGACAAAGAGGGGCTTTACAAAAAACTGCGCCCTGCGTTTTATACGGAATTAATTCGCCGGAAAGTTTTCTTGCAGCCCTTTCATCATGGGTATGTATGTTATCGTCATACGGAAGAGGATTTGAGGTTTGCGGCAAGTATGATTGAGGAAGCGTTTGGAGCATTGAAGAATTATTTGTAATTAGTAAATCCTCATGCCGGAAGCAGCGCAACAAACGGTTTCGGCATATCGAGCCTGGCAACCAAGGAGATTCTTTACTTTCTCCGTATTGATATTCTTCCTCGCTCAATAAATTTAGGGCAGCATGAGTTAACCGTTACTTCTATCGCTTTTGTTGCCGTACAACCGTTTAACGTTGCTGTTACATTGTAAGTAACTATACTGCTTGTGGTAGAAGAGGTTAAGGTTATTGTTTGCTCTATATGATCAGTACAACCGGAACTACAGGCTGAAGCTCCGGTTACGCCAGAAGCAGCTACTGTCCATGTATAAGCTACGATGTTTGAGCCTAATGGCAGGTTTATGGTATCGCCGCTGCATATATTATAGGCAGAGGCTGCGGTTATTTGTGGGCTTGGGTTTGGATTCACCGTTACCAAAGCAGGAGCTGAAGTACTGGCACCGCAGATATCCGCTGTGGCTACTCTACGATAATACATATTGCCGGATAATGCAGGGGTGGTATAATTTTGGTTTGTTGCGTTCATTATATCCGACCATGATGAATTATCAGCGCTTTCTTGCCACTGGTAAGAGATTGTTCCCGCGCCGCCGCTTGCCGCCCCCAAATTGAAAGTGTGCGTTCCGCCGGTACAAATGGTAGCCGGATCCGGATCAGGTTGTGTTACATTTCCCAGGTTGAAACTTCCTGACCGTAAAAATACGCCTGAACCGAAAACACAGTCTCCAATATTAGCCACTGCTAATTTTAAACGATATTTTTGTCCGGGAGTTAATGTTACCCTTGCCGTAAGAAGAACCGTGCGTCCATCATATTCCATATATTGTCCCATACCTTGTGAGCGTAGTTCTACAGGAAACTGATAGTTCGCTACATAATATTGCGGATTGGTTGGATTGACAGCTTGGTAGCCGGGAGTAGGAGGAAAAAACCAAGGATCATTATGACCTACTAGGATCCCTCCAGTTGAAGGTATTCTCCCAAAGGAACCATTGTTCACGTTATTAATGCTCACAACATACAACCCTGAATTTGTTGTGGGCAGCAATGCAATGTTTTGGGTGGTGCCGGAAATAACGTTTCCCGATCCATCTACTTCCGAAACAAAAAAACCAAATACATCGTTATACAGAGTATGTACATATTCAGGATATTCTTCTGATGCAAAAATATAATCGAAGTTCATTTCAGACATTATTGGAATAAAATCAAATTCCAGCACAGCGCCAGTATAAATGATACCTGTTGCCAATGTCATTATATCAGGGTCACTTGTAAACAAATATTCCCCCGGATCAATATTATATTGGTTACTGGAGCCTAATCCATTATCTAACTCATTCGGACCTTCTGCATCTCTTCCGCCTTTGGTTGTTAGCAGCAATCCTTCTTCCATGCCTAATCCTGTTACGATATCATAGTATATATTTTCCCACGGATCTTTCATCGAAACAACCGTAGCCGGAGTACCATGACTGAAATAAGACAACCCTCTGTCATAAGCTTGTGTCCATACACTTCCATCCCAACCATATCCGTAGAATTTAACATTACTCACCGTACTGGAGCAATCAAGTCCCTCCTGCAAGAAGATTTGCTTTACAAGTTGCTCAGGGGTTAGAGGGAGCTTCGCGGGGTCTCTGTTCACATGAATACTTCCCGGATTGGGATTTGGATTTCCACCCAAACGTGGTTTTATGGCTGTAGTGTCAATAGCTCTTCCCCGAAAATTTTCAAAATTTCTATCCGGTGGCTGTGTCTTGATGCGGGTAGTGTCAATAGCTCCTCGTCGGTAAACTATAGTATCATTACCAAGTGGTTGCCGGCTAATTTGTGCATTAGCATAAAATACGGTGCTGAATAGCAGCATAGCCATTATTGCAGGCAGGGTGGTTTTAAGAAATTTGTAACGTTTATTCATAATTAAAGGTTTAAGATTTAAAGATTTAAAGATTTAAAGATTTAAGGTATGAGGGCTCATTAAGGAGTGTCCCAATCGAGGCGGTCTCAAAAACTTTTTTAACCACAAAGGAACACAAAGAATGCACAAAGTACACAAAGAAAAAGCATTGTGATTCAAATCTTTGTGTTCTTTGTGAAAACCCTTTGTGAACTTTGTGGTAAATGGTTCTTGACTTTTAAGACAGACTCTTAAGGGGGTGGAAAATCCCGCCGGCGGGGGATAAAGAAAAAAGCAACAGAATCTGCTGATAGAAAAAGTTAGGGTGTTGTTGTAATTATTTGAAAAACTATATACTACGCGTGCGCGTTCATTATATATATTTGGAAGGCGGTGTGTGTGTGTGTGTGTGTGTGTGTGTGTGTGTGTGTGTGTGTGTGTGTGTGTGTGTGTTACACGAATCTTTGACAAAATCAAGTGATTTTGCAAAAAGATATCAACAACACACAAAAAGTTATTCACAGCTAAATTATACACCTTTTTCGTAACTAATAATTAATAAGGGTGCGAAAATATACTTTTTTAGATATTAAAATTTATTTTGACAAAAAAATGTCATTATTCGTAAATTTTTTTAGAGATATTACGGCTAAATTTTATTTTATAGTGCTGGAAATTGTTTTATAATGAAAAATATGCTATACCACAAGCAGTAATTTGCAGTGTGAAATTTGTCACGAATTTAGGCAAAAAACATAACAAAATTAATAGTAAATTATATTTTTACTCTTGTTGTTATTCTAAAGATAATTTGTACTTTTGCGGCATGAAACTTGTCCTGAATATATGCAATTTTTGGGACAATAAAATGAGAATAATATGAATGAATGTATTGAAAATAGAATATTTACAAAAATAAAAAAAGCCAAAAGGGGTACGCTTTTTTTTAGTGATAATTTTTCTTCTTTCGGCAGTGCCGAAACTGTCAGACGAACACTTAATCGTTTAGTGGAAAAGAGCGAAATTGACCGAGTGGCGCCGGGTATTTTTGTCAGACCGCAAATAGACAAAATCATTGGCAAGATTACGCCTAAAATAGAAGATATTGCCGATGCTATTGCAAGGCGCGATAGAGCAAAAATTGTTCCTACAGGAGTTTATGCCTTGAACAGACTGGGGCTTTCTACGCAAATACCGATGAAAATTGTTTATCTTACAGATGGTTCGGCACGAAACATAAAGATTGGTAATTATACTATTTCATTCATTAGAACTTCGCCAAAAAATGTAGCAGCAATCGGTAAAATTAGCCGATTAGCCATACAAGCATTAAAAAGTATTGGAAAAGAAAATGTTACTCAAAAAGAAATTGAACAAATACAAAATGTACTACTGAAAGAAAAAAAAGCGTATTTGGAACACGATTTACGAATTGCGCCCGCTTGGATTAAAGAAATTATAAGATATTCACTCGAAAAACTCAAAAATAATGAATAGGGATAATTTCATAATACTGCCTGAGCAGACAAGAAGAAACGCATTTATCGAGGCTGCAACAAGAAGGGCTTTGCCTGCTGTTGCCGTTGAAAAAGACTGGTGGGTTACAGCCGTGTTGCGCGCTTTATTTTCACTGCCTTATGCTGATAATTTATCGTTTAAAGGAGGCACTTCGTTGAGCAAATGCTACAATTTAATCAAACGTTTTTCCGAAGACGTAGATATTGCTGTAAATCGTGAAAAGCCTGATTTTACAAACACAAACACAAGAATTAGAAACGATTTACGCCGTGCTGCCTGCAAGTTTGTCAGAGAAGAATTGCAGTTTGATGTGAAAAACCAGTTGGTAACCAACGGCATAAACTCCAATCATTTTTCGGTCAATGTTAATATAACTCCTGTAACCACCACCGACCCGGAAGTTATTGAAATTATTTATCAGTCGTTGTTTGACGATAACGATTATATCAAACCTATTGTAAAAATTGAAGTAAGCGGGCGTTCGATGAACGAACCATTAGAAACCGTTAAGCTGCAATCAATCGTTGATGAAGTTTTTGCAGATATGCCGTTTGCAAATACTCCGTTTGATATAAGTGCAGTTGTTCCGCAACGTACTTTCATTGAAAAGATCTGTCTTTTACATGAGGAGTTTGCTAAACCTCAGAAATTGATACGTACTGAAAGAATGAGTCGCCATTTATACGATTTGGAAAGAATAATGGATACCCCTATTGCCGAAAAAGCATTGACCGATAAAGATTTATATAATTTTGTAGTAGAACACCGCCGTATTTTTATCGGTTTGAATGGATTTGACTACAACACACTTTCACCAAAAACAATTACTATTACTCCACCCGAAAACATTATTGACCTATGGAAAATTGATTATGAAGCTATGCGAAATACAATGATTTATGGCGATTCATTACCATTCAACAAATTGATTGACAAAATAAAGCAGTTGAATGAACGGATAAATCGAATTGATTGGTAACAGCGGCTTTACTTTCTCCGTATCGATATTCTTCCTCGCTCAATAAATTTAGGGCAGCATGAGTTAACCGTTACTTCTATCGCTTTTGTTACCTTACAACCGTTTAACGTTGCTGTTACATTGTAAGTAACTATACTGCTTGTAACAGAAGAGGTTAAGGTTATTGTTTGCTCTATATGATCAGTACATCCGGAACTACAGGCTGAAGCTCCGGTTACGCCAGAAGCAGCTACTGTCCATGTATAAGCTACTATGTTTGAGCCTAATGGCAGGTTTATGGTATCGCCGCTACATATATTATAGGCAGAGGCTGCGGTTATCTGTGGTGGGTTCGGATGCACCGTTACCGTTACCGTAAAAGAGCTGCCTGCATCACCGTTTGCTGTTGGCGTTACGGTGTAAACTACATTTTGAGACACACCTGAAGTATTGGTTAGCGTGCCGCTTATTGCTGTTTCATTGGTTCCCAACTGGCAACCTGTTACTCCGGAAGGACACGAGGGGGCAGCCCAGCTATAGGTTATTCCTGCAGGAATTGTATCGCTTCCGTTGAAGGGAGGTAAAGTAAATGTTTCGCCGCTGCAAATAGTATCCGTTTGATTGCCAATAGACAGAAGACAGCCTGCAATAGTAAAATGCGTTGATAATGTGTAGGGTTGTCCATCTAACACTACTTCCATAACGAGGGTATAATCGTCGTTGGGAAGCGTGGTTGACCACCCCAGTGTGGGGTTGGGAAGATGAGAGGTTGACACTACGCCGGTTTGAGCGCCGGTGAGTGTCCAAACCACGCTTGATGGCATACCGACACATTCCCTGTAAACACATTCAAAAGTAACAGGTTCGCATCCGTAGGTTTTGCCATCCATTATGTCGTAATATTCGCCGTTTACCTTCAAAGTGGGGTTAAGATTTCTGCCGGCAGTATTTGCCCCACACATATAGGTTTCCGCATCGCCATATCCATAAATGGTTGCTACTAACCCATTGGGATTGTCAACGAGGTAAGTATTGTCGTTGGGAAGAAAATATGAACAGTACGAAAAACCGCTATTATCATTCCATGTTACTCCGGAGATAGGAGTTCCATTTATGGTGGTATTCTCTTTGCCGTTTGTTGCGGTTGTTATAAGAATATAATGGGTATAAATCACTGATCCTACTGCGGTGCCGTTAAAACGAGAAACGATGACGTTGCGCATAACCTGTTCCATTGGCAATATATATGCCATAGAAGGGTCGCCTTGTGTCGCAGTTGCATTATAGGAGGCACTGGGAAGCGAACTCACCCCTGAACTTACCATATATGCAATTACCATGACAGGACAAGTAGCACTGATATAGCAACCTTTCGCATTTACTCCCATATCTATTTCTACAAACTGCCCTGCCTGTAATCCTGTTAGTGAAGCCTGTGACCCTGTTGGGCGAGCTGCAGTAGAAACTAAGTTAGGATTTTGAGGCTCAGTAACAATGGGTCCCATAATTCCCGTCTGTGCTTTCAGTACCGCTCCATTGGGAGCGTTGTTGATAGTAATACCGGGGATGGTAACATCTGTACCATCATGAGCGGCAATAATGCGGATACGCATTTTCGATTGCACAGTAGCCGGAACAAAAAAATTGGTACCCCAATATTCTGTAGAAAACAGTTGCTGAAAAAGGTGGTCGGCATAATTATAAGTAGCAGGTACGTTGCACATATTGGGTACGGAAAAATAGGCAACAGGTTTGTCGGTTGAAATGCGTGTGCCGGTTAAATCCAGATTGGTTATAACAGCAGCCATGCCGTTATTCGTTGCAATATCTCCATAATAACGATAAACCTCTCCTTGAGTCAGTGTTTCCACCACCACACCATCTTTAAAGATAGTTGTTGTTCCGGGTTGTGTTGCTACTACTGAAAATCCATCCCTATCAGTGCTTATTGATGATATGGTCGGACAATAGCCTGCATGAAAGTAATTTCTTCCAAGCATTTCTGTGGGCAAAATCATGGTAGCATCTGAAGAATTCGCACGTAGATTGCCGGCAAACAGCACAATATTGTCATCAGCTGTAATGTGCAGCGATTTGGATGATTTGATGTTGCCTCCGCTATTTACTTCATCTATTACAGCTTCTTTTTGCGGATTGGTCAACCATAAAGTTGTAACAATGTTGGCGGTTATCCCAATAACAGTATTCTGTGTTGGATCATCGGTGAAAGTGAGTCTTACAGTGGTGTTTGTTTCAGATGAGAACTTTAATAGTAAATTATTATATGAGGCAGGCATATTAGCGTTCTGCCCAAACGTCAGCCAAAAGTCTTTTCCTATTGAGGGGGATTGTGCGGAGAGGTTAAGGTTTGTGCAACACAGGAGTGTGGCAAATAAATAAAAATAGATTTTTTTCATTGTTTGGTATTTTTAAATTGTTATTAATTTTAAAGGTTTATGGGTTTATTCACTTATCACTTATCACTAACCACTTATCACTAAAAAAAGCGTATAAACTTTTTTCTTGGGGTTTATACGCTTTTTCGTAGTCTGTAAGCAATTCTAAGGTTTTATCTCTCTCTACTTTTTCTTCTGCTTAACGGTACGTTTAAACTTCATTAGGGCGAGATTAACCTCCCAGGTTGTTTCCGCATCGGTAACCTCTAAATTGTCTCCCAAAATATCGGCAATAATTTCACCACTTTTTCGCATTAAAGATTTTTGCGTGGGTTCATCTGTAGTTTCCGCCATTTGCGAAACAGCGCGGGAAAGTTCCCGCAATTTAGCAAAGGCTTCCACGATGGCAAGGGTTGTTTGCGTAGCTTTTTCACTTTTTAAAATAGTTGCCAACATATACAAACCTTTCTCGGTGAATGCATTTGGCAGTTTGTTTTTTCCACCCCAACTTGAAGACGAAATTTTCGACTTCAAGATTGACCATTCATCTTTGTTCAATTGAATGATGTATCCTTCGGGAAATTTTTCGGGGTTGTTTTTTAGCGCTTCGTTAATACGTTTTGTTTCCACGCCATAAAGTTCGGCAACATCGTTATCCAAGATAACTGGAATGCCTCTGATAGAGATAATTTTCTCTTCTACTGAGTTGAATTTTAGCACATTCATAATAGATAAATTTAGCCCGCAAATATACATCGCGAAAAGCCGTTTGTCAAGAGGTAAGTGATTTTTTTTAAAAATTCAGGTTCAAGCGTATAAACCAAGATGTCAAAGAACGTATTTAGTTAGGAATGAGCGGTACGAGGTATGAGGTATGCGGTATGCGATTCATTGCCGTTGGCTTCAGCCAACGGTTTAAAAAGGCAAGCACCACCCCCCAGCCCCCGCCAGCGGGGGAGACTTGCGCAAATCTCCCCCGCTGGCGGGGGATTAAGGGGGTGGAAAATCCCGCCAGCGGGGGATTAAGGGGGTGGAAAAAAGTTAGGGGTGTGTTGTAATTATTTGAAAAACTATATACTACGCGTGCGCGTTCATTATATATATTTGGAAGGCGGTGTGTGTGTGTGTGTGTGTGTGTGTGTGTGTAAGTCTAACACCCCAAACAAAAAAATATCAACAATAACAAAACACTATATATCAACAATATAAAAACACAATTGTTGATATTTTTTATCGCTCCATATCGTTTTATATCGTTTTTTATTGTACATTTGTACCACTTTTACAACGAATCTTAATATGATATTAATGTGGTTCTTATGGTATCTTATATGTGTTTATTTATACATAAACTTGTTATATTTTGATATTCAAGAATCTATAAACACCTTGAACCTGCGATAAAAAAAACGCAAATCACACCTTCTTATTATTCAATAATTACTATTAACCCCTAAAAAAACAAAACTATGGGCATCAGCAAACTAAAAATCCCCAAAATCTGCCCCCAATGCGGCAAACCCTTTGAAGCAAAAACTATCACAACAGTTTACTGTTCACAGAACTGTATTAACAACGCAAGCAGAGCTAAAAAGAAGCAAGAGCTTGAAGAACAGCGCACACAAACGCTCCTACAGGAACAAGCGGAAACCATCGCACAAATCCAAACACGCCCTTACATTACCATCGCTGAGGCAGTCGTATTGTTTGGCATCTCCAAAAACACCATGCACAGGCTCATCAAAGCCGGCAAAGTACCCGCCATCAATCTGGGCGAAAGACTTACAAGAGTAAGCAGGGCGCACATTGAGGCAATGTTTACCGCCGTTCCTGTTCCGGAAGAAAAACCACAGGAACCGCAGCCGGTAAAACTCCAATACGAAACGAGCCAATGTTACACCATCATGGAAGCAGCAGAAAAATACAACGTAGCCCAATCAGCCATGGCTAACATCATCCGCCGCAGAAACATCCCCAGATGGAAAGTCGGCAAATACCTTTACGTCCCAAAGGAATCAATAGACAACATCTTCACCCCCAACCCAAATCACTAACCCCTAATCACCTAATCACCTAATCATCAAATCACCTAATCATCTAATCATCTAATCACCTAATCACCTAATCATTAATCACTATGAAAGAACTAACCAAAACCAAAGTAACCGTCCGACTTCGCAAAGTCGAGTACCGCAAAGAGTGGTACGTATATCTTGAATCCTATCCGGTATTTCTTCCGGGTGAAAAACTGCCGCAGCGCGTCCGTGAATTTTTTAACCGAACTGTTTCTACAGTAGAGTGGGACAAAAAGCGCACCGCCCGTACAACCGACACATCTAAAACCTACAAACCAAAACGCGATGACAACGGTGTTATCATTTGCCGTAGCGAAAAAGACCGCGAAACCATGATCTATGCCGATGGCGTGCGCAAGCTCCGCCAACGTGAATACGACAACGCCGACCTGTACAGCGACACCGAAACCGCACAAGCCGAACAAAAAGAGCGCCTGCAACATAATTTCATCGAATATCTTGAAACCATAATCAAGAAAAGGCAAGCCCGAAACTCTGTTACCGACATAATCAAATGGAAACGTACCCTTAAATTACTGAAACAATTTACCGCTGAAACATTGCTTTTCAAAGATATAGATATCCGTTTCATCGAAAACTTTAGAGAGTTCATTTTATCCGCTTCTTGCGGCGGAACCAAAACCGGAACAATTTCGCAAAACACCGCAGCAGGTTACTTCTCAGTTTTCAAATCCGCTTTAAAACAGGCTTTTATTGATGATTACCTAACAATAGATTTATCTGCAAAAATCAAAAACGTGCAAAAACAGGAAACCCGCCGCGAGTTCCTTACAATAGAAGAATTAAACCGACTTGTCGCCACCCCATGCGATAAGCCGGAAATAAAACGCGCCGCCCTCTTCTCCGCACTCACCGGTTTGCGTCATTGCGACATCCAAAAATTACAATGGAGTGAAATACAAATAGATGAAACCCAAGCACGTATCAACTTCACCCAACAAAAAACAAAAGGCGTAGAATACATGCCCATTTCCCCGCAGGCGTTAGAATTTTGCGGCGAACCACGCAAACCCAATCAATTAGTCTTTGAAGATTTGCCGGATCCATCGTGGATATCGCGCCCTCTCAAAAAATGGCTTGAAACCGCAGGCATTACCAAAAAAATCACATTTCATTGCTTCCGGCATACATTCGCAACCCTGCAATTAAGTAGCGGCACCGACATTTACACAGTCAGCAAAATGTTAGGGCACACTAACGTAAAAACCACCCAAGTTTACGCCAAAGTTGTTGACAAGAAGAAAGAAAAAGCAGCCCACGCCATCAAACTAAACCTCATCACCAACTAAAATAGCCTTCTCCCCCACTAACCACTAACCACTAATCACTAACCACTAAATTTTATTTCCCTCAATATCAACAACAAAGAATAAAACCCTAAAATTCACAACCCCTTGTACAACCCCTTGTAAGCACTTTTTTGTTTCTAATTTGCGCCACGATTTTTATTGAAGTCGTGGCGTCCTTTTTATTGGCACAAAGGAACGCTTAATCGCCGAAAAATAAAATATTATGTTTTCACAAGAAATCTCTTTTAACGATGTGCCCCAAGCAGTGGCACATTTAATCAGCAAGGTAGAGAAAATAGAAACCTTGCTAACCGAAAAACAACCCCAAGCACAGGAAGGCGATAAATGGCTAAGCCTCGACGATCTGTGCGCCTACCACCCCAACCATCCCGCCAAGCCCACTGTTTATACATGGATTTGGCAGCGCTTAATTCCCTACCACAAAAAGGGCAAAAAGGTAATGTTCCTCAAAAGCGAAATAGATACCTGGCTAAAAGAGGGCAGACGCAAAACCGCCGCCGAAATCCAAGCCGAAGCCGAAGAATATGCCCGAAACAAGAAAGGAGGCGTAAAATGAGCAACAACGGATTATTAGCCGGTTTGCTGAAAGATTATTTGCAAAACAGTACTGATTCTCTACCTGTTGAAATCCGCAACCTTTCTGCAGAAACAAATAACCACCCTTCATCCGGCAACCTCCATAATGGTAGCCGGATTGAAGATTGGTTCGACAATCAAGACGTAATGCAGATATTGCACATTTCCACACGCACCCTGCAAAAGCTCCGCACAAACGGCACGCTGCCCTATTCTCGCATCGGCAAGAAAATCTACTACCACCGGCACGACATCATCAAAATCCTTTCCACCCATTACAATAGCAACAATGGAAATATCAAATAACCCCGTACGGGCAGACCTGCGTGTCTGCTCCACGTTCGGCGGCGGCTCTGCCGCCGTCGTTCTATCCGGCACTCGCATGTTCGGCGGCGGCAGAGCCGCCGCCGCCTCTCAATGCTGCACCTGCCCTTCAAAACAAGAAATTCTAAACAAAACCCATTACGGCTTAACCATCTACAGCCACATCTTACGCTTATACTATCCCAACGAGATTGTAATGCGCGTAGTTGAAAGAGATTGCGGCGCATGTCGCAACCCTTTCAACTTCAATAAAAAAACATTACACATCTACATTGAAAAAGAACGAATCTTAGGCACTTCCCGCGACAAAGAATATGCCCGCCACACCGACATCGCAAACGCCATCCCTGCCGGCGATGCCTTTGCTTTCGCCGAACTGCACTACAAACAACAGGGTAACGAACTCCTACAAACCCTCAACAAAGAACTTCACCTACACATCGGCGAAGAGCAGCCGTCTCCTCGTAAATGTAAATCCTTTAGCCACAGTACCCCACCCACCATTAACCATTTACCGTTAACCGTTAACCGCTCACCGTTAGCCTGTTTCTCCTTCTTC
>Ga0123356_10001296_pt1 | contig 27704 bp, 12 predicted proteins | sample TergutEmb28metaG_2_FD_92546 | JGI IMG/M metagenome (GOLD analysis project Ga0123356, IMG submission 92546) | Embiratermes neotenicus P3 segment gut microbial communities from Petit-Saut dam, French Guiana - Emb289 P3 | ecosystem: Host-associated > Arthropoda: Insects > Digestive system > Gut ...
ACAGTAACCTATCATGCCGATGGCGGCACCCCGACTCCAGCAAACTGGACCGGGACCCAGTACACCAACTCGTACAACATCTCCGGCACTGTTAACCCATCGATGACGCTGGCAGCAGCGATCACCAAGGCGGGGTTCATCTTCGATGGATGGGTCTCCAGCGCTTCCGGCACCAAGCACGCAGCCGGCGCCACTGTGTCGCCGTACACCAATACGACGATGAAAGCAGCATGGGTTGACCAGCCGGTAACGCAGTACGCCGTGAGTTACAACGCCACAGAGAACGGTGGGACCACCACCGCGACTACGGCACAACTTGCGAGCGGGGCAGCCGTACCTCTGACACCGACCGCAACAAAGTCCGGATGGACCTTCATCGGATGGAACACCAACAAGGACGCGACCACTGCGCTGACTTCGTTGACGGTGGGAACATCGAATATCACTGTCTACGCGATCTTCTCGAAGACACTGACGGTGACACTGAAAGACTACAACGGCGCTGCGGCGACCACTCGTACAGTGTCGGTGACGATCTACAACAAGGCCACTACGGGTCCAGTGACTCTCCCAAGCGTGAACACCTACACCGGATGGACCGCTCGCGGCTGGGCAACAGCAACTGCGGCTGATGCTGGCGTTACTGTGACCTCAGGTACCTATACAGTCTCGGCTGACACCACGCTGAATGGCCTGTACCAGCGCACTCTGACAGTGACCTATGACGCAGCCGGAGGAACCCCGACTCCAGCGAACTGGACGGGAACCCAATACACCAATGCGGCGAACATCGGAGTCACTTCCGACCCATCGATGACTCTGGCAGCAGCGATCACCAAAGAGGGATTCGTTTTCGATGGATGGAATTCCGGATCGACGAAGTACGCTGCTGGTGCCAGTGCGACAATCACCGCGAACACCACGATGACCGCGTCATGGGTTGAAAAACCGTTGACGACGTTCGCGGTGACCTATGATGCAGCGAAGAACGGCGGAACCACCACGGCTGCCCCTGCACAGCTTGCCACCGGAGCAGCCGTACCCCTGACACCGACTGCCGTGAAATCCGGGTGGACCTTCGTGGGCTGGAATACCAACAAGGATGCAAGCTCAGCATTAACATCGCTGACCATGGGAACTTCGAATGTGACCCTGTATGCGATCTACTCCAAGACACTGACGGTCACCTTGAAGGACTACAACGGAGCCGCTGCAGCGACACGTACTGCTTCGGTGACGATCTTCAACACAGCTACCTCAGGAGAGGTCAACATTCCAACTGTGAATACCTACACAGGGTGGACCTCGCAGGGCTGGGCTTCGGCAACGACGGCTACTGCCTCGATCGTGGTGGTCTCGGGTGCGTACTCAGTCAGTGCAGATCAGACACTGTATGGGACCTATCAGCGCACACTGACGGTGACCTACGATGCCAACGGCGGAACCTCGACGCCTCCTTCGACGCCTCCTTCAACATCTCCCTCGGCATCCCCGTCGACGCCTGCTTCGACAATGGCTGTCCAGTACACCAACAGTTTTGCGATTACCCAAACTATGAACCCCACGGTGACTCTGGCCGCTGGAGTCACGAAGACTGGTTCTGTTTTCGATGGATGGGTCTCCTCTGCCACAGGTACGAAGTATGCCGCAGGTGCGAGCCTGTCACTGACCGAGTCCCTGACGATGACTGCATCCTGGGTTACCGAAAACGTGACCCGCTTCCAGGTCACCTATAACGCAACAGAGAATGGCGGCAGTACGGCTGTCACCACTGCACAGGTAGCCACCGGTGCGGCTGTGGACTTGACTCTGCCTGCGACGAAGTCCGGGTGGACCTTTGTGGGGTGGAACACCAATAAGGACGCCAGCACAGCGATGACCTCGCTGACAATGGGATCTGCCAATGTAACCCTGTATGCGATCTACTCGAAGGTCATCACAGCCACTCTGAAGGACATTAGCGGCACAACCGAGACCACTCGTACTGTTTCAGAGACGATCTATAACAAGGCCACCGCTGCGTTACTGAAGATTCCTGCAACGAATACCTATACAGGCTGGACGTCGCGCGGCTGGGCTCTGACGACAAGCCCTGAAGCTCCGGTGGCGCTGGTATCCGGCAACCAAACTGTGACCGATAACGTCACATTGTACGGAGTGTATCTGCGGATGCTGACCGTTACCTTCAATGCCAATGGCGGGCGGACGACACCGATCATGCAGATCACGGTGCAGTACGTCAATGGTGCTTCGGTTTCGACACCGTCGTATCCGAGCATTACTTTGCCGACCGGGGACATTCGGACTGGATATACCTTCGATGGCTGGGTCTCCAGCGTTTCCGGTACGAAGTCACCAGCCGGTTCAGTGGTCAGTATCGGAGCGAACACGTTGTTCACAGCATCGTGGGCTTCAACGACTGCGACTAAGTACACCGTGACCTATAACTACGCAGAAAACGGTGGGGTCTTCGGATCGCTGACCTCTGATCAGGTCACTCAAGGGGCCCTGGTTAACCTGGCTCCTGTTGCAGCCAAGACTGATTGGATCTTCCTGGGATGGAACACCAACAAGGATGCGACGACAGCGTTGACCAGCTTCTCGATGCCTGAGTCGAATGTGACCCTGTATGCGATTTACTCGCGTACGATCACTGTGACCTTGAAAGATTATTCTGGAACCGAGGCAGCCTCTCGTACTGTGTCGGCAACGATTTTCAACAAGGCAACCTCGTCCAGTGTGACTCTGCCAACAGTGAACACCTTCTCCGGGTGGACTGCTCGCGGCTGGGGAATGCCCACTGGTCCGAATCCGGCCGTGGTTGCCATCTCAGGTGCGTACACCGTGACCGAGAATCTGACATTGTACGGGCTGTATCAGCGCACCCTAACGGTCAAGTACGACGCCGCGGGAGGAACCCCGACCCCTGCGAATCTGACGGCAGCCCAATACACCAGTTCTGCGGCTGTTAATTCTCCGTCGACGGTGTCTTTTGCCTTGCCAGCAGCTATTACCCGTCAAGACTTCACCTTCGACGGCTGGGTAAACACCACGACAGGTACCAAGTCGGCTGCACTGGCTTCGGTGACCTTGAACGCGGATACAACCTTCGCGGCTGCGTGGGTGGGCGTCAAGGAAGTCACCGGTAAGGTGACCTACAACTTTGCTGAGAATGGCGGGGTATCTGCCACGATAACAACTGCGGATGCAACCGCAGGCGAGCCGGTTAAGCTCGACTCGGTTGCCTCGAAGCCCGGTTGGGTCTTCGTCGGCTGGAACACCGACAAGAATGCCACCACCGCTGTATCAGCCCTGCTGATGCCTGCTACGGATTTGACCCTGTATGCGATCTACTCCAAGACTCTGACGGTGACCCTGAAGGATTACAGTGGTCTGGCTGCTGCTACGCGTACGGTGACAGCTACGCTGATGAACAAGGCCACCTCGGGAACAGCGATGCTGCCCACGGTCAATGAGTATTCCGGGTGGACATCCCGCGGATGGACCACTGGCACGAATGCGAATGCTACGGTGCTGGTAACCTCGGGTGCGTACTCAATCACTGCTGATGTGACTCTGTATGGGTTGTACGAGCGTAAGGTAACAGCCACCTTTGATCCCAACGGCGGCTCTCCGGCACCGGCACAGCAGTCGGCAACGAGTTATATGAATAGCTACGCCGCGAACTCACCCACGGCGGTTGCCTTCACCTTGCCCGCAGCAATAACCCAAACTGGGTTCACATTCGCAGGCTGGCAGTCCAGTTCTTCCGGTTCTATCATCGCTGCTGGTCTGTTGGTCAGCACAACGACCAACACGACCTTCAAGGCGCTGTGGTCAGTGTCTGGTGCAACTCCAAGGCTGCGTACTGTCACCTATGACTGCACAACCAACGGCGGTTTGATCACCACCTTATGGACCGCGCAGGTTGCTAGTGGTGGACCAGTGAACCTCTCCCCCCTGGCCTACAAGCCCGGATACAACTTCGCTGGTTGGAACACCGACAAGAACGCCAAAACAGGCCTGTCATCCTTCACAATGCCAGACTCCGACGTGACCCTGTACGCAATCTTCAACTAAACCGAACCTTCTAGTGACTACGCGTACGTTTACCTGGCATACACGCCAGGTAAACGTACGCGTAGTCGCTTGGACATGACTACCCCAAGCCCATACGCCGACCCTCGGTCATCCTGCCGTCAGGCAGGACCCCCGGCAGCCAACGTATGGACTTGAAACAGAAAAGCTTGACCACAGACCCTACGTCGGCCGCCGGGGGTCCTGCCTGACGGCAGGATGACCGAGGGTTCGCTCCCTGGGTACGTGTGTCGACGGGACGTATTATTCGACACCCCAGCCCCTATTTTATTATGTATCTTTCTGATATCCTGACCCGAGAAAAGGCGTCGTTCTTCCGCGCCCATCGACGGGTGTGACGAGCAACGGCTGTGAGTCAACCCAAGGGGGCTTGGATCATGAGGAAGCACGGATTCGTTCGTACGATAGTTGCAGCAGTTTTGTCGGGGGCATTGGTCTTTCCGTTCTTTCCGGGGGTGGTGACGGCATCGGCAGCGCCAGACATTGAATACATCGATGAGAACGGGGACACGCAAACAGCGGACCTCGCGACGATGACTCAGATCACGGCCGCATCCACCACGTTGACTACGGGATGGTACTACTGCGTGGGAACTGTGACTACCGGCAGCCTCACCGTCACGGGAGACGTACACCTGATCCTTGGGGAGGGGTGTGTGCTAACCACGACTTCATCTTCGGTCTTTGCCCCCGGTGTACGCGTGGAGGCTGGAAACAGTCTGACCATCTATGAAGAAGCAGCCAGCACAAACATAGGTTGGCTCACAGCCACTGGTGGTCAGTATGGATCAGGAATCGGTGGAGGTGACAGTGGTGACGGTGGAACCATCACGATCAACGGAGGTACGGTGAACGCCATTAGTGGTCAGTATGGTTCAGGAATCGGTGGAGGCTCCGAAGGTGACGGGGGAACTATCACCATCAACGGAGGTACGGTTTTCGCCTCTGGTGATCGGGTTGGATCAGGAATCGGTGGAGGTGACAGTGGTGACGGCGGAACCATCACGATCAACGGAGGTACGGTGAACGCCATTAGTGGTCAGTATGGTTCAGGAATCGGTGGAGGCTCCGAAGGTGACGGCGGAACCATCACGATCAACGGCGGCACGGTGACCGCCACTAGTGGTGTTTATGGAGCAGGAATCGGTGGAAGCGTGCACGGTGCCGGCGGAACCATCACCATCAACGGCGGGACGGTGACCGCCACTAGTGGTGGTAATGGAGCAGGAATCGGTGCAGGTATTATTAGTTACACGGGAACCATCATCATCACTGGTGGCACGGTGACCGCAGCGACTGGTACAGCAACGTCCTCCTCGCGCGGCTTCTGGGCTGACACTATCGAACTGCCCACCTCGTACTCATGGTGGGTGAACAGCGCGAATGTTGACCCGGGTGGGGCTCCATTCAATAAGCCTCCATCTGAGCTGAACCCCGGAGATTTTTCGAACTACAGGTATGTTCGCATTGTTGCGTTTGAACTGAACTCTGATGAGATTCGGTACAACGACTATGACGAGTTTGGTGTGGGGCCGACTACTCGTACCAAGGATCCGAACGAAGCCATGAAGATCACCTCCGACATGACAACGCTTGAGGGCAGTGGACCGACGTTCGGGTGGTATTACTGCGAGGGTACGATCAGCCTCGGCAGCCTCACCGTCACGGGAGACGTACACCTGATCCTTCGGGATGGGTGTTCGCTCACCGCTAGTGCAACAGTGGTTGGTGCTCCTGGTGTTGGCGTACCCGTCGGTAACAATCTGACTATCTATGAAGAGCAGAACAGCGTGGTCCTCGGTCAACTAATAGCTTCTGGAAACGGCGGCGGTGCAGGAATTGGTGGAGCTTCTAATAATGGTGGTGGAACAATCACCATTAACGGCGGGGTTGTCTCAGCCGTCGGAGCGGCAGGCGGAGCTGGAATCGGCGGAGCGGCCTTCGGTAGCGGCGGAACAATCACTATTAACGGTGGGGTTGTCTCAGCCGACGGAGCGGCAGGCGGAGCCGGAATCGGCAGTGGGGTTGGCAATACCGGGGGAACCTTCACCATGAACGGTGGGGTTGTCTCAGCCGTCGGATCGGTAGGCGGAGCTGGAATCGGCGGTGGGACTATGGGTGGCGGGGGAACGATCACCATTAACGGCGGTACTGTTTACGCAACTGGCGGCCCTGACGCTTCGGGGATTGGATCGGGACAATGGGGCATCCTAGGGCCTGTGACGATAACTGGTGGTACGGTGACCGCAGCAACGGGGTCCCCTGCAACCGACGACCCAGCCATCAGAGCTAATCCGCTGAATCTTCCTGATGCGTACTACTGGTGGGTGAACTCTACCAATACTGGTGTGGGGATGACTCCTGGGAATAACCCGCCTGATCCGCTTCCGAATCTCACGACATTCTTCTCTGGCGATTACGTACGGTTCGCACACATCCGTACCGCTGAGGTGAACTCAGATGCGATCACGTACTACGACTATGACCTCGATGGTACGCCCAAGGCCGACGGTACCCGAGCCCCTGGTGAAGCTGAGCGCATTTCCGCGTCCATGACATCACTGGACGGCTCCGGACCCACTGGTGGGTGGTATTACTGCGAGGGCACGTTGAACACCGGTACGCTCACTGTCACCGGGGATGTACACATTATCTTGCTGGATGGGTGTGACCTGACGGCGACAGGTACAACTCCAGCTGACCCTGGGATCCGCGTGGCGGATGGCAACTCTCTGACGATTTATGAGCAGGAAAACAGCGGCACGGTGGGGAAGCTTGCTGCAGTCGGTGGGAGCAATAGTGCGGGTATTGGCACTGGCGTGAATGAAGGTACGAGCGGTACGGTCATCATCAATGGCGGCACGATAACGGCGAGCGCTATTAATGGTGCGGGTATTGGTGGTGGATCAGGTAATACAGGTGCCGGTGGTACTGGTGCGGTGGTCACTGTCAACGCAGGGACTGTGACCGCATCATCGACGAATGGTGCAGGCATCGGTGGAGGATCAAGTATAACGAGTGCTGGTGGTAATGGTGCGGTGGTCACTATCAACGGAGGCCATGTCGGTGCAACTAGCACTAGCGGTGCCGGTATCGGTGGTGGTAATTCCGTTGCGGGATCTAACTGTGGCGCCGGTGGTCAGGTGACTATCACGGGAGGGATCGTGGATGCCTCCAGTACGGTATCGTACGGCATCGGTGGAGGGTGTTCCACAGGGGCAGCTACTGCGAGTGATCTAAAAATCCTGGCTGGTGCGGTGACTGCGCGCAGCACGACCCAGATGGCTATCCAGGCATTGAGTAATCCTGCGGAGCTGCCTGGAGCGTACTGGTGGGAGGCAAGTACATCTGCGACTGGTAGCTCGGCTACCCCGGTGTCTTCGTCAGTTCAGGCGTTTGTCAATAACCCCACGTACAGGTATGTGGCGATCTTTGGTGATGTGAACCAGACAGCGATTGACTATCTTTACTGGGATACCACAGATCAGATAATGAAGACTGCGACGATTCCTATTGGTGGTGCGATGCTGATCACTTCGGCGGCAACGGAACTGACTGATTCTGGTCCGACTGGTGGGTGGTATTACGTTGACGGGACGGTAAACACTGGCACGTTGACTATCGATGGTGACGTTCACATTGTTGTGTTGGATCAGGCGACCTTGGAATCGACAAGTGCGGATGATCTGACCCCGGGTATCGAGTTGGCTGATGGTAACTCCTTGTCGGTCTACGTCGAAGAGGGCTTCTCGTGGCCCGATCCGCACCTGATTGCTACGGGTGGGCTCTATGGTGCTGGTATTGGTACGGCTGGGATCACCAGCGGCGCTGACGCCACCGGTGAGACCGCTGGGGCGTTGTTCGTGCACGGCGGTGTGATCACCGCTAATGGTACGAATGGCGCTGGCATCGGCGGCGGCGGCGTCCAGGCAACTGGCGCCGGTGTTGGCGGCCAGGGCGGCGATGTGACCGTTTACGACGGAATTGTGTTCAGCAAGAGTCAGTCAGGAGCTGGAGTTGGCGGCGGTGCGGGCAGCACTGACGGCGGTGACGGCGGTACCGTGCTGATCACCGGTGGTGAGATCTATGCGGAATCTGGCACCGGCGCTGGCGTCGGCGGTGGTACGGGTGTGTCCGGCAATGCTGGCAAGGGTGGTGATGTGACTGCGACTGGTGGTCAGATCACTGCGAAAGCTCAGTCTGCTGGGTACGATATCGGGTCTGGTTCTGGTGCGAATCCTGACGGCGGTACGCTGGATATCGATACTGCGGGTACGGTGCGTACTGAAATTCATTTGCAGGTTGGGGGCACGGATGCTGATCCTTCAATTGGTACCTGTTACATCACTGACTCCGGCTCTGGCCTGTCTGGGTATTACTCGATACTAACCACGGTCAACGGAACCGCATCATGGTCGGATCCTCAAGATTCCCTGTGGAAGACAGACATCGTCCGCGATGGTGTATCGCTGACGCTAGCTCATGACCCTGCACTGGGAACAGGACAGGTAGGTCAATGGAATGTGGTTGTCGGAACAGACGCTCCCTATACCCAAGGGACGAATACCGCCGTGATGCCGGATGATACCCTCACACTCACGGGGCAGCGGTTTGGGATCTCGCTCAGTGCGCCGGGGACGAACCCGTTCACTAACCTGGTGTACGCCGCGACACCGGTGTCTGGAACGGTGACGGTGACGAACACAGGTGATCAGGCTACAGGTGCGCTGACAGTAGCGCTGTCTGGTGCGGATGCAGCGAGTTTTGTGGTATCCACCCCTGACTTGGTGAGCATCGCAGTGAGCGGTAACCGCACCTTCACAGTCACTCCGAAGGGAAACCTCGATGTGGGTACCTACACTGCGACTGTCACGGTTGCTGGCGCTACCACTCTCAGCGAGCCTTTCTCTGCGAGTATCACGGTGAGTGTGACAGTGACCCAGGCTTCCACCACGATCACAACTGCGCCGAGCGCGGCGAATATCTATCTTGGTCAAGCATTGTCAGCATCGAGCCTTACCGGTGGGTCTGCTGGTGGGGTCGCGGGTGTGTTCGCATGGCTAAATCCGACAGATACTCCCACTATCAGCGGAAGCCAACCGATCACGTTCACTCCGAGCAGTAGTAACTATGCAGGTACGAGTGGTACCGCGGCGGTGACCGTACTAGATAAGAATGCGTTGGATGCGCTGATCATTGATGCAGAGGACCTGTGGAGTACAGCACCCAGTGGAGATGGACATAACCAGTATCCCCAGACAGCGAAGAACACTTTGGCTGCAGCGATCACTGCGGCAAGTACTGTGGCTGGTTTGCCAGCTTCGAGTAATACTCAGACTGACATCAACACGGCGTACATCAACCTTGGGCTGGCGATAGTTGCCTTTAATACCGCCAAGATCACTGTGGACACCACAGACCTGTCGTTGCTGATTACTTCAGCAACCTCGATGATAAACACAGCAACTGTGGGGCCTGCTCACGGGCAATACACCCTGGATGATTATGATGAGTTCAGTGCGGCGATTACCACAGCACTCAGTGTGCTGGGTTCAGTGGGTCTGGGTACGACCCAGGCATCCATTGATGCGGCAACCGGGGTTCTCAACGATGCGATGGATTTCTTTGGCACACGCGCCATTGTGGTCGACACCAGCGCGTTGACGGCGTTGATCGGCACGGCGACCACCAAGGTGAACGGTGCAACCTATGGGCTGTGTAACGGCGATTATGATCCAGCTCAGGAACCAGCACTCACTGCTGCGATCAATGCGGCTACTCTGGTTGCGGCCGACCCGGATCGTACTCCTAGCAGCATCACCGCCGGGATCGCAGCCCTCCAAACAGCCATCAATGCCTTCGATGCGACCCTGGTCACGGTTGATTACACTGCGCTGACTAGTCAAATCTCAGATTCCACGACCCTGATTACTGGGGCAACCGAAGGCAACGGTAATGGACAATACCCACCCGGATCGAAAGCTGTCTTCCAAGCAGCTATCGACGCAGCCCAAGCGGTCGCAGACGATGATCGAGCCACCCAAGCTCAGGTGGATCAAGCCACATCGGATCTCGCGGCTGTTCATGCTGCCTTCCTCGCAGGCGTTGTGAAAGTCAGTTATGATCAGTTGAACGCACTGGTCACCGATGCCCAAGACAGGGTTGACAACTCCTCGTTCAGTGAAAAGAACGGTGACCATCCAGTGCAGGCAGGTGAGGATCTTAACGCAGCAATAGGGGCTGCCCAGGTCGTAGCTAACAATGGGACAGCATCTCAGAGTCAGATCAATGCAGCAGCAACAACCCTCCAAGGAGCCATCAACACCTTCGATATGACCATCGTCACGGTAGATTACACGCATCTCACCGCCGAGCTTGGCATTTGTAACACCTTGATTGCCGGGGCAACTGAAGGTGCTGGCAACGGGCAGTATGCCCCGGGATCCATGGCCATCTTGCAAGCAGCCATCGATACAGCCCAAGCGGTTGCTGACAATGATCGAGCCACCCAAGCCGAAGTCGATCAAGCAGAAGCTACTCTCGCGACTGCTCGTACTGCATTCCTGGCAGGTGTGTCGGGAGTCACATATGACCTGCTGAACGCACTGATCACCGATGCCCAAGACAGGGTTGATAACTCCTCGTTCAGTGATAAGAACGGTGACCATCCAGCGCAGGCAGGTGAGGATCTTGCAGCAGCAATAGTGGTTGCCCGAGCCGTAGCTAACAATGGGACAGCATCTCAGAGTCAGATCAATGCCGCAGCGGCAACCCTCCAAGGAGCCATCAACACCTTCGATTCGACCCTGAATACGGTGGATTACACAGCACTGACTACCCAACTTGGAGATTCAAACACCTTGCTTGCTGGAGCAACCGAAGGTAGCGGCAATGGACAATACCCACTTGGATCGAAAGCTAGCTTCCAAGCGGCCATCGCCGCAGCCCAGCTAGTCGCTGACAATGATCAAGCCACCCAAGCTCAGGTGGATCAAGCCGCCTCTGACCTAGTGACTGCTCACGCAGTCTTCCTCGCAGGTGTTGTGAAAGTCACTTATGATCAGTTGAACACGCTGATCACCGATGCCCAAGACAGGGTTGACCACTCTTCGTTCAGTGAAAAGAACGGCGACCATCCAGCGCAGGCGGGTAAGGATCTTGCAGCAGCAATAGTGGCTGCCCAAGCCGTCGCTAATAATGGGACAGCATCTCAGAGTCAGATCAATGCAGCAGCAACAATCCTCCAGGGAGCCATCAACACCTTCGATACGACCATCGTCACGGTAGATTACACGCATCTCGCCGCCGAGCTTGGCATTTGTACCACCTTGATTGCCGGGGCAACTGAAGGTGCTGGTAACGGGCAGTTCACCCCCGGATCGAAGGCTGTTTTCCAAGCAGCCATTGATACCGCCCAAGCCGTTGCTGACAATGATCGAGCTACCCAAGCCGAGGTCAATCAAGCAGAAAATGACCTCAGATCTGCCCGTACTGCCTTCCTCAGCAACGTCGTTGGAGTCACCTATCTTCTGCTGAACGCTCTGATCGAACAAGCCCAAGACAAGGTTGATAACTCCCATTTCGGAGACAAGAACGGCGATTATCCCGTTGCGGCTGGTGAAGATCTTGCAGCAGCAATCCGGACTGCCCAAGCCGTGGCCAGCAATGGGACGGCGTCTCAGAATGAGATCAATGCTGCAAGCACAGCCCTTCAGAATGCGATCGACTTCTTTGCTACACGCGTCAATGTGGTGCACACCGCTGCCCTAATGGCGCTGATTGGCACTGCAATCGACAAGGTGAACGATTCGACCTACGGGGATCGCAATGGTGACTATGCACCCGCGCAGGAAGCAGCACTCACCGACTCGATCGCAGCAGCAACCCAAGTCGCGGCTGACCCGGATCGTACTCCTGGCAGTATTGCTGCCGGGATCGTGGCCCTCCAGGGTAGCATCAATGCCTTCAACGCGACGTTAGTCGAAGTCGATTACGCCGAACTCACCACCCAGCTTGGTGTCTGTAATACTCTGCTGGCTGATGCAGTTGAGGGTGCTGGCAACGGGCACTACACCCCCGGCTCCAAGGCCATCTTCCAAGCTGCTATCGATGCAACCCAGATGGTTGCCAGCAATGATCGAGCCACCCAGGCGGAAGTCGATCAAGCAGAAGCTGACCTGAGGGCTGCCCGTACTGCCTTCCTCGGCAACGTTGTCGGAGTCACCTATGATCTGTTGAACGCATTGATCGAACAAGCCCAAGATAAGGTTGATAACTCCCAGTTCGGAGACAAGAACGGCGACTATCCCCCACAGGCAGGCGAAGACCTCTCAGCAGCAATCCAGACAGCACAAGCAATAGCTGAAAACGGCGCCGCATCCCAGGATGAGATTAACGCCGCAGCCACGGCTCTCGAAGGACTCATCACAGCCTTCAATGAGTCCCAGGTGAAAGTCAACTATCAGTCACTGATAGATCTGATCGAGACTGCAAAGAACGCTGTCAAGGACGCAGATCCCGGTGAGGGTCATGGGCAGACACCACAAGAAGCGATCGACGCTCTTCTCGACATAATCGGTCAAGCCGAACAGATCGCGAATAATCCTGCAGTCTCTCAAGCCGATGTAAATCAGGCCCTCACAGGTCTACGCCTTGCTCAGTTAGAGTTCTTTGATGCACCGATCATCGTCGATTTCACTCAGGCTGATGACACAATCAACGAAGCGAAGCAGATCGAACAGGGTAACTACACCGATGAATCCTGGCAGGTGCTCCAAAACGCCATCGCCAACGCCGAGTTCACACGCTCAACACCGAACGTGACCCAAGCTGACCTCGACGAGGCTTCTCAGGCTGTTATCAATGCCATCGCTGGGCTTACTCTCACCCTGGTTGATCCGCACGTGGATCCTCCTGTGGGACCACCGGTCAAACCTCCAGTAAGCCCCTCAGGTGGTGTAAGCCAAACCTCCGCTGCTCTGGGGTGGCTGGCTCTCCTCCTCCTAACAACCTCCGCCTTAATCCTTCTCCCCCGCTCACGAAGATGGACATGATTAGCACCACCAATACTCACCACTAGCGACTACGCGTACGTTTACCTGGCGTGTATGCCATGTAAACGTACGCGAAGTCGTTGATTCTCAGCTAGAAGAGTGGATTATCGCTTGATACAGCCATTTAAACTTCAATTACTGTGTCCGAATACTGGGTAAGAACACTGTCATGTGTGACTAGCCTCATCTCCTCAGTTATCGCTTGTGCGAGCAGCATGCGATCGAAGGGATCACGATGAAACCACGGGAGGGTTTCAAGAGCGACTGCATGATTGGGTGTGAAGTCAAGGGTTGCTAGGCCACACTGATCCAGGTAGTTTGCAATCTCTCCAGCTGAACAAGCCAGCCTTTCTGGACCCAACGAGTGCTTAATAGCAACTTCACAGATCGAGATAGAGGAAACACACTTAGTGTTTCTTGGATCACTTATTAACCTGCGGGCTTGATTGGATAGAGCTGGATCATCGAGTAAAGCCCAGATAAGGATATGGGTGTCAAGCAGGAGGATCATGGCTTCGACAACTCTTTCGCCTGCGGAATCCCAAACATGTCTGCCACTTCCTCATCCAGAGAATCAAAAGTGTTCTTATCGAATTCGAATTGTCCTTGTGCGATTCCCAACAAAGCGGAAGGCTCCCGGTCGGGTAACGAAACCAAGCGAGCAACTGGGCGTCCGTTTCGAGCAATGAAGATTTCTTCTTCAGAGCCATTTTCAATCGCTTCAACCAGCTTCGACAATTGAGTCTTGGCTTCAAGCATGTTCACAATGATCATGATGCCTCCTTGATCTGACACTTTATCTCACTTAGTCAGACTTAGCTAAGGAATGCCGCTCCAACTAAAAGTACCGCGAGTCGAAAAGGACCATCTTCTTGCTCACCCGGTTGACGGTTGTCGAGCTATGAAATCGCAAAAACGAAGCGACTACGCGTACGTTTACCTGGTGTGTTTGCCAGGTAAACGTACGCGTAGTCCCCTTGGACGTGTCCTCGACACACCCGCAAAGTTGCATACCGGCCTTCAAGGGGGCAATGCTTGGTGATGTGATTCCACGTTGTACGATCCCAGTCCAGCTCACTCGGCTTGCCGCTACCCGAGAGGGGGTTGTTACTCGGGAGGAGATCAATAGGTTTGGCGTCAGTGATGATGTGATTCGTCGGCTTGTACGGGAGGGGCAGTGGTGGCGGATCGCCCCGGGGATCATTGCCATCAGTCCTGATTCTTGGCTGCAGCGGGTGTGGGCTGGGCTGCTTATCGGGGGTGATGGAGCTGTTATCGGCATGAATGCGGCTGCTCGGCTGTGGAACCTGTCGTGGACGCAATCTCGGAATCGAACTGCAGAACTGCCAATTGAGGTTTTTGTCCCGCGCTCATGCCGTACGCCTGCGGCCAGGGAGCACTGGAGGTTTATTCGGGCGGATAGGGTGGGACAACTCAGCCCGCAGCGTACTTCAATAGCACAGACGATTGTTGACTTGTCGGCAGCGATGACAGCGGATGAGATGGCTGCTCTCGTTGGTCAGTGTGTTGGGCAACGCAGGGTGATGCCGACAGAGGTCCTTGAGGCGCTGAGGCAGACACCTCGGCACCCACAGCAAAAGGTTCTTACCAGTATTGTTTCCGACTGCGGTGCCGGTGTTACGAGTGCGCTTGAATGGCACTATGTGAACGAGGTTGAGCGGCCCCATGGCCTTCCTCGCGCGCAACGGCAGGCTAAACCTGCCGGTCTTTTCACTGTTGACAATTTATACAGGGATCAGAATGTCATTGTTGAACTTGATTCTTATGCCTACCACCGGGGAGCAGCCGCAGCCCAGGACCTGGAGAGGGACCGCATTCATGACACGAACGGCTACGTAACCCTCCGCTTCACGTGGCGAGATGTCGTCGACCGCCCATGTCAGACTGCCGCCGAAGTAGCCAAGAACCTCACCTTCTTCGGTTGGACCGGCGCACTCACCTCCTGCAAGCGGTGCCGGGCTAAGAAATAGCAAAAACGAAGCGACTACGCGTACGTTTACCTGGCGTGTTTGCCAGGTAAACGTACGCGTAGTCGCTTGGAGGCGTCCTTAGTGGTTGTGTGGATACAAAAAGGGGCAGGGCCCCACAGTGGAGTGGGGCCCTGCGTTGGGTTGGGTTTTGTTACTTGACATATCCTACATTGGTCCAGGTGTAGGGGATCTGTGCTAGGCCGAAGGAGCCGAAGTTTGCTAGGCCGGCTCGTACGGCTGTGATGGTTGGGCGCTGGTAGAGCGGAAGGGTGTGGACATTTTCCCAGAGAGCCTGGTCGACTTCTTGGCCTTGCTTGAGTCGGGCAATCGGATCGGGGTTGGTGTCGATCAACGGGCGCAGCTCTTCCAATAGCGGAGTGGTGAGCTGAGCATGATTAAACTCGGAACCCTCGCCAAAGAGTTGGCCGATGCCCATGAGCGGGAAGGATGATCCCATCCATGAAAAGGCGATCATGTCGAAGTTGTGCTGATCCACGATGCCAGGGAAGTCAGTGGCGGTATTCACGTTCTGCAGGTCGATTCGAATGCCGATCTCTCTGAGCTGATCCTGAATCATCTGGCCCTCATTTTCGGAGACACGCACACCCCTCAACACAGCGAAGGATACAGCTAGGACCTCGCCGCCTTTCACAAAGTAGCCATCCTCGCCCATCTCATAGCCGGCCTCTTCGAGCTTGGCTTTGGCGCCACGAGGATCATACTTAATCCCTGTGATGTCAGCCCAATCCTTGTAGCCTTCTTGGCCTTGTATGAACAGGTTTGAGTTCTTTCGTAAAGCCTGGGGGCTCACCGGAAGGCCCGCGAGGTCAGAGGCTGTGATCTCATCACGGTTGATACCCATCACGATAGCCTGACGAACAAGCTGGTCAGACAGTACGGGAGACAGCGAGTTGAAAGTGATGTGACGGTAATTAGGACCTGCAGACTTACGGATCACCGTATCCTTAGTCTTATCAGCCTGATCATAGACGTCGGTATTAGTCCCGACATCGATGTAGTCGAGTTCTCCATTAGCGAAGGCGGTGCCCCATTGGTTCGGGCTCACGTACTTCCAGATAATTGTGTCGAGCTTGCCGGGGTCTCCCCACCAATTCGGGTTGCGTTCCATGGTGATGGTCGTGGGTGATGCCGCAAAGTCTGTCACGATGAATGGTCCGGCATACCAATCCATGTTGTATTCGTTCCAGCCATCGTTAAAGGTAGCAGGATCCACGCAACTATCGCGGTGCAATGGTCCAGCCATAACAACGACAACCCAGTCGGGATACGCCGCTTTGAAGGTGAGAATAACATCCTTGGCGGTCTCGCCTTGGGTCACGGAATCGATCTGGTCCCAACCTTCGGTACTTGCCGCAGCGAATTTTTCATTTTCGCCGTTCAGGGCCTTGACAGTAGCATCCCAGTCTTCAAAACCGATGGGCGTACCGTCATTCCACTGAGCCTGGTCAGAAATCTTCATGGTGACGACAAGTTGACCGTCAACCATGTCGGCGACAACTGAATCCAAGAAGTTTGTGTTCATGGTGTGGTTACCCCCACCATCTTCCAAGTACCACAATTCAGACAGAGGAGACTGCATCATGCGCAGCTCATTGGGGTTGCCTCGGACAGAATGGATATTCCAGGAGGTGATTTCTGTTCCGAACGCACCGCGGAACACCCCGCCATCTTTGATCTTGTCGCGAGGTTGTTCATTGACATCCCACACGGCAGGGTTGGCGGAGCCACCCTTATTGCCGCCACCAGTTCCGCATCCACTGAGGCCGAGGGTGAGGACGAGAGCTCCCGCTACCAGGATGGGTAGAACCTTCTTCACTTCTACCTTCCTTTCTCCGACTAATGTTCATCACATGACTTCAACTGATCTGAACCGCAGGTGATGACATCAAGGGTTAAATTCTATCGAGTGAATCTTAGGATTCCTGTTCACGATGGTCACAATATGGTCACAGTATTATCGGCTAGAAATCGATTACAGTACGCTCTCAGTCTCCCCGCCATAGCCAAGTACGAGTTGTCCATCTCCCACTGCGCTCAAGACAAGTCAGGTCCTTGGTGGTTCACGAGCCCCCAGATCACCGAGAATCCACTGATTCCTACCGCTACGAGCACCACCAGATGGGTGCCACAACAAGGCGACCGCTGCATGGTCAGGCTCCTCACGGAGGTCGGTGATAGTGAACAAGAACAAGGAAAAGTGACTTCAGCAATGTCGTAGACTTATCTCTTGTGCGGCATGCCAGACATGTCCTCAAGCAGCAAACACGTCACTGAAAGAAAGAGTCTGTTGATGGTTGACAGCGTCATTGAACCGCCTGCATCAAGCTCAGATGATGCGGAGAACACCCCGACGCCTCGGCGGGCAAAGCCGCCTGCGAAGACCAAGAACCGCGGGCGAGGACTCCTCATCGTACTCGGAGCAATTGCGCTATTTGCTCTCTCACTGGGTGGTACGTACATAATCATGCAGGTCATGAACAAGGAAACAAGTCTTAGTGGTTCATCCACCGCTGAGGAAGCCGTACTCTCCTATCTCAATGCCCTTGCGGCTGGAAATGCTGATAAGGCACTGCTCTACTCCGCGATGCAGCCGGAAGATCGAGCCTTCATGACAAATGAGTTTCTCGCCAGCCTTGTTGCCGAAAATCCGATCACGAACATCGACGTACGCCCAAACCAGGCAGCCTCGCCAGATGCAATCATCGCAGCGACATACAAGATAGGTGAGACTGAAGTTGAAGCGGAGTTCACCGTACACCCGCATGGGAAGACCTGGATGCTGGACTGGGGGTTCTTCCCCTTTGACATCTCCGACATGACCGAAGCAGGCCCGGGAGTCCTGATGAACGAGGTCGAGTTAGGAGACACAGCTACCATCTACCTCTTCCCTGGGGTCTACTCCCTAACGCTGACGGACCCCATGCTGACTTTGACCCATCCCGAGTTCACCATTGAGTATCCAGAGATGCCCCTGTTCGTCTCGCAGGGCTACACCATTTCCGATGAGGGACTCAGCTTGATTCAAGCTGCTATTGATGAGCACCTGACATACTGCCTAACACAGAAGACGATTCAGCCGGAAGGGTGTGGTTTTGGCTTCGCAGGTACGAGTACGGGTACGGTCGACCCCTCAACTATCGCGTGGACTCTGGTGGGACAGCGTCCGGACTTTTCGGCACAGAAGTTCAATCTGGATACCACGGTCTTTACTGTGGCCACAGTGTTAGTCGACATGAAGTTCCATTTCGAGGCTATTTCCACAGACAAGCGACACTTCTATGAGGCTGACTCCTCCACCACAGGTATACGGATCGACTTCTGCAACACCGATAAGATTGTTGTGACTTTTGGTACATTTGGCTAAGAAACTACAGTCGATGACTGCATAAAAAATGGACGTTTCGTCGGCTGACGTCCCACAGGCCCTAGAGTAATGCTGGTCTTGTCACGATTGGCGAAAGGTAAACACCATGGCAAATAGTTCCCAAGTACGGCGCTCACGCCGCGAACAACTCGAAGCAAAGCGCATTGCAGCAGCTAAGAAGGAACGCCGCAATAGAATCCTCTTCGCTGTGACAGGCGTTTTAATCCTTGCGCTTGTGATTGCTATAGCTGTGTGGGGAATTATGGCTGCGACCAACAACAAAGGCGGTTCGAGTCTTCCTCCGAATGTTGGGCCTAAAAAGGTGGGCATTTACCTTTCTCCTCCTGTTGATGGCGCAAAGACTCTGGAAATCTTCTCCAACTACACCTGCCCACGCTGCCGCAGTGCTCATCTGACCTTGGGGGCTGTTTTAGAGCAGGCGATGAATGAGGGCAAAGTGAACGTTCTCTACTACTCCATCAGCTACGGTTCAGAAGAGTCCTACAATGCAGCAGTGGCGGCCGCCTGTTCGGACTTCCAGGGCGTTTACCCTGCCTTCAACTCTCAACTCTACCTTCAGCAGCCAGAAGGCTTTGAAGAGACTGTTTTACTCGAAACGATCCCTGATTTGGTTGGTCTGACTGGTGATGCTCTGGAACAGTATCAGACTTGCTACACCAACAAGGACACAGGTGCATTTGTCGATAGCGTGACTTCCTATAGCTCAAAGCAGGGCATCGGTGGAACCCCGACCTTCCTGCTCGATGGTGTCGACATCGGAGAGCAGATCTGGAACCCAGCGACAAGTACGTACGATCCTGATCTATTGCGTGAACTATTGGGTATGTAACCTGGAATCCACCCTTTACCGCTCGTGGTGGTAACCTGGGTGACAACCTATATATATACCTAGGTCCGACGCTCTCTACTGGGGTGAGGGAGGTGCAATGGCCGAAAACCAGTCGAGTGTCGCCGACGTCCTAACCCAGGATGACGACGAGTGTGTTTCCGACCGTACCCTGCTGTCCCAAGCCAGGCAAGGTAATCGCAGTTCAGCACTGGAATTGTGGCGCCGCCATAGTGGATATGGTCTAGCCGTTGCCCAGGGGTTATGCCCTGAGGAAGACTGGGAATCGATCAACACTAGAGCCTGGGAACACATCCTCAGCACCAGCATCGCGGTCGATGATGGGTTCCGGCCAAATCTCTACCTAGTCATCCGAGCAATTTCCTCTTCCGACCAGTACGTACCCGACTCAGCTTTGGTGACCGCTTACAACACTTTGCCGACACAATTATGCGAGGTTCTGTGGTACTCCCATGTTGAGTCGATGAGACCGGGCCAGATTTCAGCGCTGACCTGTACCGACAATGTTCCCCAAGTCTTGCATCGTGCACGCCGCGAGCTTCGGCAGGCCTGGGTAGACGGGTACCTGAACTCGCTGCCCGCTGACTCCATTTGCCGCATCCTGTGGAAGCACTCTGGGACCCTAGCGAAGAGCCAGATCTCCGACGAGGACCTCTCTTTCCTGCACGCTCATCTGCTTACCTGCAATGACTGCGCTTTCACTCAAGCAGACCCGATTGCGGTGGCTTCTGAATTGCCCAAGGTTCTGCTCCCGGCGATTGCCGGAGTGGGCGGCGGATCTAGTCTGATGTTCTATCTGCGTACGACAGGGCCTTGCGTACGGGCACAAAGCGATCTTCCCGAGCAGCTTGAGTCATTCTTCTCCTGGGACGCAGCTTTTCGACCGAACGGTTTCACGCAAACACAAGACAGTGATGACTCTTCGACTGCTTCTTCAAAGCGCTCGAAACCTGGGAGGGCACCCAAACTGCCCAAGCCACCTAAAGCGCCAAAACCACCCAAGGAACCCAGGCCGCCGAAGGAACCCGGACCACCTAAGGAACCCAAGCCTCCCAAAGAACCCAAGCTGCCCAAGGAACCCAGGCCACCCAAGGAACCAAAACCCGCGAGAGAACCGAGGGAAGCAAGGGAACCAAGGGAACCAAGGGAACCAAAACCCGCGAGGATCCCCAGGAAGCCGAGACCGGATGAGCCGGAGAATAACTCCACAGAGCTACCCACGCCAGGTGAGACCCGAAAATACTCACATTTGCTGAGAATTGGCCTTCCGCTGACCGTGGCGATCATTGTGACTGGCTCTCTGATTGGAGTTGGAGCGGCCCGCCTTGGTGCTACTCCGGAGACCGGAACACCAACGAGTCCTGCAACCCAAACTTCCAATCCGAATCAAACTCCTACCCAAGACCCTTTCACGACAATTCTTACGGTGGATTCAGGTGAGAACAATACGCTCCTTCCCATTGTCAGCGGTACCACGCAGGCTCACACCATCGTCCATGTTCACATCAGCGATATTGCGTTGAACGTCTTGTCTGATGAGCACGGCCAGTGGACAACAGAGGGGTTAATCACATCCTTCTCGGCAATACGGGGAATCATCACAGCCCAATCAGATGAGGATGAAGAACCGGCACAGGTCACCTACGAGATTCTCAGTCCCCCAGAATTATCTGTGACTTCGAATGGGAAGATGGTGGCCGCCTCCATCACCGGCCTTCTATCTGCCAAGGTTGAAATCCTGGTCGATGGAGAGAGTCTGGGAGCAATCAGCCTGAGTCCGGAAGGCATCAGCGGATACCAATTCCAACTTGGTTCCGGCACTCACTTCGTCCAGGTTCGTTACATTGAGAACAATCGAGTCGGCGCCTCCAGCTCACCCAAATCTCTGGTGATTGGGTGACCGGGGTAAAACCAGTCTTTTGTGCTCGGTAGGATAGAACCTATGACTGAACAGAGATTGATTGCCCCTGACCGCCCTGCACTCGAAGGTTTGGAGACGGTATGGTCGCAGGTTTGGGAGCAGGAGAAGACCTACGCTTTTCGCCGCCCGCAATCCCGTGAGTCTGTATTTTCGATCGACACCCCTCCCCCGACCGTATCGGGGTCTCTCCATGTCGGTCATGTGTTTTCGTATACCCACACTGACATCATCGCCCGCTATAAGAGAATGAGGGGCTTCGATGTTTTCTATCCGATGGGTTGGGATGACAACGGCTTGCCCACTGAGCGGCGAGTGCAGAATTACTACGGCGTACGCTGCGACGCGACACTTCCCTATGATCCGGACTTTAGCCCGCCTGAAAACCCTGACCCCAAAAAGCAGGTCCCGATTTCTCGGGGCAACTTCATTGACCTGTGTGAGGAATTGACCGCGATTGACGAGAAAGTCTTTGAGGATCTGTGGCGCCACCTAGGGCTATCTGTGGATTGGAGTCAGCTCTACACCACGATTTCTGGAATGGCGATCCGGGTCTCCCAGGCGGCTTTTCTGCGCAACCTTGCCCGCGGTGAAGCCTACCTCGACTATGCGCCGACGATGTGGGATGTCACTTACTCCACTGCTGTGGCCCAGGCTGAGATTGAGGATCGGGATTATCCGGGTTTCTACCATCGGGTCTCCTTCCATGCTGCGGATGGATCGCCGGTCTATATCGAGACCACACGCCCGGAACTCTTGGTGTCGGTGTGTGCTCTGATTGCTCATCCCAATGACGAGCGCTATCAGCCCTTGTTTGGGTCCACAGTCACCGATCCGCTGTTTGGGATCGAGATCCCCGTACTGGCTCACCACATGGCGGAGATGGACAAGGGTACGGGCATCGCTATGTGCTGTACCTTCGGTGACAAAACTGACGTGCAATGGTGGCGTGAACTCCAGCTTCCCACCCATACGGTAATCGGCCGCGACGGGCGTCTGAACCGGGAGACTCCTGACTGGGTGGTGAACACACACAGGTACGCCGAACTCGCGGGCAAGACCACCTTCTCTGCACGCGAGGCAGTGGTGGCAATGCTGCGTGAGTCCGGGGACTTAGACGGCGACCCCAAGCCCACGATGCGTAAGGCTTCCTTCTACGAACGCGGCGACAAGCCACTGGAGATCGTGGCCAGCAACCAATGGTATTTCCGCAATGGCGGCAAAGATGAGGACCTTCGCAAGGTGCTTCTTGCCAGAGGTGAAGAACTTCGATGGGTTCCGAAGTACATGGAGCATCGGTTCAGTGACTGGGTTAATGGGCTGAACGGAGACTGGCTCATCTCACGCCAGCGCTTCTTCGGGGTACCCTTCCCGGTGTGGTATGTCCTGGATATGGAAGGTAACCCTGACTACTGCCAAATCATCACTGCCGAGGAGTCTGCACTGCCTGTTGATCCCATGACCCAACCACCAGCCGGTTATGATGAGTCCCAGCGCGATCAGCCGGGCGGATTCACCGCTGATAAAGATGTCATGGACACCTGGGCAACCAGCTCCTTGACCCCGCAGTTGGCCTGCGGCTGGTTCCGTGATGAAGAACTCTTTAGCTTGACCTTCCCCATGGATATGGCTCCCCAGGCTCACGACATCATTCGTACCTGGCTTTTCTCTCGGGTCGTACGAGCAAACTTTGAGAACGGGTGTCTGCCCTGGGCCACCACTGCACTGTCGGGCTTTGTGACTGACCCCGATCGCAAGAAGATGTCCAAGTCTAAGGGGAATGTGGTTGTTCCGACTGAGATTCTAGAGAAGTACGGGTCTGATGCCGTACGCTGGCGTGCTGCGATGGCTCGCCCAGGAACGGACTCCCCCTTTGATGAACAGCAGATGAAGGTGGGGCGCAGACTTGCGACGAAGATTCTGAATGCATCGAAGCTGGTGCTCAATCTCCCTGGCAATGATCCGGGGTCGTGGTCTGTAGATAAGGTGATCAATCCTGCCGATCGATCCATGCTCGAAGAACTGCATGGGGTGATTCGCTTCGCAACACAGTCTCTGGATGAGTATGAGTACACCGATGCTTTGGAAGTGACCGAGCGATTCTTCTGGACCTTCTGTGATGACTATATTGAGTTCGTCAAGGAACGTGCCTATGGCCAGGAGGGCGTTGAATTGGCGCAGATGGAATCTGCGCGCTGTGCACTTGGGATCGCTCTCGGTGTGATGCTGAGGTTGTTTGCACCCTACTGCCCCTTCGTAACTGAAGAGGTCTGGCGCTGGTGGCATTCCGACTCCATCCATCTGGCTCCATGGCCGCAAGCCGGACATGAACTCGCCGATGCGGAAACCGAAGTCCTTGAGGATGTCTCCACAGCACTAATCGCCATCCGAGGCGCCAAGTCCGCCGCCAAGACCTCCATGAAGACCCCCATAGAGTCCATGGTCATCCGCGGAAACGCAGACACCCTACGCCGACTCAAGTCCGTGGAATCCGATCTGCGGGCGGTAAGCCACCTAACAGGGGACATCACCTGGACCGAAGCAACAGGCGACCTCCAAGTAGAAGTAACCCTAGCCACCTGACCCCCGGTCACGGTGGCGAGCTTACTGATCCCAAAACCCAACCCCGGTCAAGGTGGCGAGCTAACTGATCCCATAACCCAACCCCCCGGTCATCCTGCCGCCAGGCAGGACCCCCGGCAGCCAACGTATGGACTACACACAGATCCTTCCACAGTCCCTACGTCAGCCGCCGGGGGTCCTGCACTCCGCTACGCTACGCGCAGGATGACTGATTCTAGGGTCATCCTGCCGCCAGGCAGGACCCCCGGCGGCCGACGTATGGACTACAGATAGATCCTTTCACAGTCCCTACGTTGGCTGCCGGGGGTCCTGCCTTCGGCAGGATGACCGGGGGGTGGTTTTTGGCATTGTTGCTCCTTCGGCAGACATCAGTCGATCCCGCGTCATCTGCGCAGTGCCTTGCACGTTCTCTCACCGTTGGGGTTGAAATGGGGAATCCTTGAAGGGCCAAACCCCTGTCGTGCTAGATAGAAATCGGGATACTGTAGTTGCCAGGAGAATGATGATAGTCAGGCTCTGGCTTAGGTATCTTCGGTAGATGCCCTTGCCGGGCCATCCATCAAAGTCCTCTGAAGGCGATTTTGATGCCCTGTCAGACATGTCTCCCCCCGAGCGAGAGGGTTTCAATGAAGCAACTACATACCGATGTCGTCGTCATCGGAGGTGGTTCTACCGGAATCGGTGTCCTTCGCGACTGTGCAATGCGCGGATACCGCACCATCCTTCTTGATCGCGCCGATTTGGGGCAAGGTACATCCGGTCGGTTCCACGGTTTGCTTCACTCTGGCGGACGCTATGTCGTCTCCGATCCTGAATCTGCGCGCGAATGTGCCTCTGAGAATGCCATCATCACGCGCATCCAACCTGACGCCATCGAGTGTACGGGCGGTCTATTCGTCACCGCGCCCGGAGATAACCCCGCCTTCGGGGATCGTTTCGCCACCGGCGCCATCGAGGCATCCATGCCCTGCGAAGAAATCACCATCGCTGCCGCACTCAAACAAGAACCCCGCCTCAACCCAGGAATCACCAGAGCCTTCTCCGTAATGGACGGGACTGTCGACGGCTGGCAGCTCGTATGGACCGCTGCGCAATCTGCCAAGGAGTATGGAGGTCAAGTTCTGACCTACCACAAAGTCTCCAAGGTCCACCACAGTAATGGAGCAGTGACGTCAGTCACCGCCACGGATCTGAAAACTGGGGAACAGGTCAACATCGAATGCTCCTTCATCCTCAACTGTGCTGGACCTTGGGCAGGACAGATCACCGAAATGGCAGGACTTCCCCCCGTGGCTGTTGTTCCTGGTCGAGGAATCATGGTCGCCATGAGCCATCGGCTCGTCAACACCGTAGTCAACCGTTGTATCTACCCTGAAGACGGTGACATCATCGTTCCCGTACACACCGTCTGCATCATCGGTACGACCGATGTCAAGGTTGACGAACCCGATCATCTAGGAATCCCCAGAAACGAGGTTCAGCAGATGCTGGATGCCGGGGAGATCCTCATCCCTGGATTCCGCCAAGCCAGAGCACTCCATGCCTGGGCAGGGGCGCGTCCCTTAATCAAGGACGATCGCGTTGCGGCCTCGGATACTCGGCATATGAGCCGAGGAATGGCGGTGATTGACCACTCAACCCGTGATGATCTCAAGGGACTGATGACAATCGGCGGAGGAAAGCTAACAACCTATCGGCTCATGGCCCAACACATCGTTGATGCCATGGAAGAACAACTTGGTCAAACACATCCCTGCCGTACGGCTGAGGAAATCTGCCCCGGAAACATTGCCGGGCGCAACTACCTCATCACCCATCGTCTCAAAGACCGCGAAGACGACCGTACCCAATCGCCGATCATCTGCGAGTGCGAATTGATGAACCGCGCTATGTTTGTGGACCTACTCAAGCAATACCCCAACGCCTCCTTCGATGATCTGCGCCGCCAGCTTCGTGTAGGAATGGGGCCGTGCCAGGGAGGTTTCTGCTCATCTCGGATCGCAGGTATCGCCCATGAGGAGGGCGTTGTCGATGCTGATCGGGCCACAGGGTTACTCAAACTCTTCCTCGAACATCGCTGGATCGGTCTGTGGACCATCCTGCACGGCGATCAAGTACGCCAAACAGCTCTGGATAATTGGATTCTCCAGGGCACCCTAGACCTGGCTCACGCACCAGCAACGAACGCAGTTGAGCCTGACCCCATCACCACGGGACGACCGCGGGTGAATGGGAATACACAACCCACGGAAGCATCCCAACTGCTGGGGGGTCCAGAAACTATCGATGCTTCCATCGGTAACCCAGGAGAGGAGGGGTGATGATCGACACTATTGTTATTGGTGCCGGCCTGGGGGGGCTTTCCGCAGCCACACGTTTGGCTCAACGAGGCCAGTCAGTCACCCTCCTCACCTTTGGGATGGGTGGTGTTCAGCTTGGTCAAGGTACGGTCGATGTTCTCGGCTATGTTAACGATCGCCTTATCGATCGCCCCTTTGACGGGCTTGATCGGCTGCCCAGGGATCATCCGTACTCCAAATTTGAGCTGCGTACGGTGACTCAAGCCTTGGACTGGTTATCTGACCTGCTCCCCAATATTTTCCGGCCAGGTCCCATCAGGAACCGTCTGGTGCCCACTGCGCTGGGTGTCATGCGCCCAACCTATCTGATTCAAGAATCGATGCACTGGCCCAATCCCGCGACTGCGGCTGTGGTCGGGCCGCGCCAGATCAAGGATTTCTACCCCGAACTTATGGCTGCCAATCTCGAGAAGACAACGAACGCCAAGGCAACTGGCTACCATATCGACCTGCCTGCCCGCCCTGGTGAAGTGGACTCGAATCCTGTTACCTACGCCAAAGCTCTGGACAATCCCGACTTCCTCGCTGGATTTATCAACGCTATTGATGCGGTACTGGGAAATGAAGATGCGATTTGTGTACCTGCCATTCTTGGATTGACGACCAATGTTCATGAGCAGATGGTTACTGCGCTTGGTTGTCCTGTCATTGAGGTCTTGATGCCGCCTCCGTCGATCCCAGGGATGAGAGTCAACAACGAAATGACTGCTATAGCCCAGTCGCTGGGTGTCGAGATCATCATGGGGTCGAAGGTGACTGGCTTTTCCGCATCGGGTTCTCACCTTGAGTGCGTCACCCTGCATCAGGCAGGGCGCAACCAGTCGTACTGCGCGGATAACTTTGTCTATGCTGGTGGTGGTTTCGAATCGGGATCGCTGGCGATGGACTCGTATGGGAAGGTCAGTGAGACCCTGTTCAACCTCCCTCTGGTTGGTTGTGATGATGAAAACCTCATTACTGGGGATTACTGGGCTGATCAGAAACTCTTCGCTGTTGGGGTTGACGTCGATGAGTCTATGAGGCCGATATCTCCTGAAGGAGTGATCTTTGACAATCTCTATGCCGTTGGCGGACTCCTCGCCGGAGCTCAGCGGTGGACCGAGAAGTCCGGGGACGGCATCGCTCTAGTCAGTGCCTATCGGGCGGTGAATTCCATCCTTGGATTAGTCTCCAGTGGGAAGGAGGCTGGTGATGGGTGAGAAGAGTTCCTATGAATACAACCTGCTGGCGCGCGCCAGTCTGGATCATTGCCTGAAATGTACGATCTGCGAGACTCAATGCCCGGTCATGGCTGTCACACCGCTCTTCCCTGGCCCGAAATTCGTTGGCCCTCAGGCTGAGCGCTATCGTCATGGAGACTCGGTGGATCATTCCATTGACTATTGTTCCTCCTGCGGGACATGTACGCTGGTGTGCCCCCAAGGGGTCCAGATCGCTGAACTGAACTC
>Ga0123356_10001297_pt1 | contig 27681 bp, 29 predicted proteins | sample TergutEmb28metaG_2_FD_92546 | JGI IMG/M metagenome (GOLD analysis project Ga0123356, IMG submission 92546) | Embiratermes neotenicus P3 segment gut microbial communities from Petit-Saut dam, French Guiana - Emb289 P3 | ecosystem: Host-associated > Arthropoda: Insects > Digestive system > Gut ...
CGTCCGTTTTTAGTTGAACCTACTCCCTTTTTGTGTGCCATCTTACTACTCCTTATTTTCCGGCTCGCTTTTAGCTTTACTTGCTCTAACCGCGATCTTTTCTATAATCACTTTAGTATAAGGCTGTCTGTGCCCTTGTTTTCTGTGATATCCTTTTCTTCGTTTCATTTTATAGACAATGATTTTCTTTGTTTTACCGCTCTTTAAAACTTTAGCGGTAACTGTTGCTCCTTTTATATAAGGAGAGCCGATTTTCGGGTCACTTTCACTCAGAATAGCAAGTACCTTATCAAACTTTACTTTTGCGTTTTCTTCAGCATCGAGCTTTTCAATGAATATCTCGTCGCCTTCCTTGACCCTGTACTGCTTTCCGCCTGTTTCGAATATGGCGTGAGTCATGCCTGTTTCACCTCAAACTTAATCAAGACTCGCTGTCGGGGGTGGCGGAAAAACCCGCACTTAATCAAACCCATTCAAAGCGGCCATGATAATTTACCATCTGAACATATAAAAGTCAAGTTATTTCTGTTTTTTTTGAGTAGATTTTATGATAATAGTCTAGCGTTCGGAATGTTCTGTCAAGGTGTGCAAGCAAATAGTTTTCTGTTTTTCTTGAGAGCTCCTTCAGTGCTTCATTACTTAACTTAAAAGAAAAAAGTTTCTTCGCCTCACAGTTTAAAATATAATCTGCTGCTTTTAGTGCTCCTTCGCTTAATTTGATGACCCCGTCTTCGAGTGAGCTGCTGCTTGTTGTGTTCTGTTTGTTGAGCAGGGGTTCAAAACCGGAAATTGCCATCAGGCGCAGTTCGAACGCCGGTTTTACATATTCCGGCGACTTTATATTCTCACTAAGCGCATACAATGCATTAAGACATAGTGGCAGTAAATCCGGACTTGGGCTGTCTTCATCGGCTACTGCTTCAGTAAGTTCCGCGATATAGGACCCGAGAGCCAGCAGCTTGATATCATCTCTAAGACCGATGAACTGTTCTATACTTCTTGCTTCGGTCATAGTCCATCTTTCTTTTTTTCGAAGTAGTGTCATCTCGGAAAAAACAAGCAACCCCGTGACTGCGGCAAGCTTGCTGTTTTTACGGTGTGCTCCATGAGCCGATACAGTCAGTTTACCCTCACCGCTTGTCAGCACCGTGAGGATCTTGCTCGAATCTTTATATGTTACTTCCCGCAGTACAATACCGGTCGTATTGACATACATCTAAAATCTTATCCCTTACTTAGTATACCCGAAATTTTTCATCATCGTCCGGCTGTCGCGCCAGTTTTCCTTGACCTTCACCCATGTTTGCAGAAACACTTTTGCTCCCATAAAGCGCTCGATATCTTCGCGTGCAAAGCGTCCTATTTTTTTTAGCATGGCGCCGTTTTTACCAATAATCATACCCTTATGACTTGTTTTCTCACAGTAAATCGTTGCGTCAACATCGATTATAACATCATCATCTTCGCCCCGTTCGGAGAATTTTGTTATTTCAACCGCTGTACCGTGCGGGATTTCTTTATCAAGGCATAGGAGCAGTTTTTCGCGTATGATTTCCGCGATTATCTGTTTTTCAGGTTGATCTGTGGTCATACCGTCGGGGAACAGCTGCGGGCCCGGCTTAGCGTACTTCTCCAACACTTCAAGTAATCCGGTTATACCGGTACCTTTTTTTGCAGATATCGGAATTATTGCATCGAAGTTATAATACTCTGAGTATCTTTCGATTATGGGTAATGTAAAATCCAATCGTATTGTATCTATCTTGTTTATTATAAGTACAGCGGGCACATCTGCTTTTCTTATGTGCTCTATCAGCAGCTCCTCCTGCTTTCCAATATTATCTTCCGGCTCAACAAGCATGGCTACTGCATCAACATCCGCGACACTTTCCTTGACTACACCTACCATATAATCCCCGAGGCGAGTTTTCGCTTTATGAAACCCCGGTGTGTCCAGTAAAATCATTTGTGTATTTCCGTGTGAAAATACACCAAATATCCTGTTTCTTGTAGTTTGCGGTTTTGGCGACACTATTGCGACCTTGTCGCCTGTCAGTTTGTTTGTCAGTGTGGATTTGCCTGTATTTGCTCTGCCCACAATTGAAATCATTGCTGTTTTTTCTATCATTTAAGTACTCTAACCTTTGTCTATTAGATATTGTATGTCTCTTAGTATAAGCTCGCTTCTGCTTTTCATTTTTTCCGTATTACTTTTATTATCATGGTCATAACCAAGTAAGTGCAGTGTAGAATGTATGATCATAAAAGCGGTTTCCAACTCAATAGTGTTTCCATAAGTTTCTGCTTGTTTATTAACAGTTTCTGCTGATATGACAATATCTCCAAGTGGCAGCCGGCCGGTATCATCGTCAAGCTCCAAATCTCCGCGCCCGTTCCAGCCTGCATGTATAAATGTCTGCATTGGGAAGGATAAAACATCTGTGGCTTTGTCGAGATTTCTGTAGTTACGATTGTACCTACGTATTCCCGTATCGTCAGTTATTAGGACACTGACCACACAGGGTATGTCAACCGATTCACTTTGCAGGGTCGCATTGATAGCCTGTTTAATCAAGCGTCTGTAAGAATTATCCGGCGCTTTACCTCCGCTGTGGCGTGTATGAAGTTTGTGTTTTATTTCTTTTATGTTCGCCATGGTCACTTTCTGTCCCGTGGTTTATTCTCGCGTTTCTCATAAGCTTCGATGATTCGTGACACCAGTTCATGACGAACAACATCCTTTGATGAAAGCTTACATACCGCAATATCCGGCACTCCGTCAAGCACACGCATTGCATCACGAAGCCCGCTTGTTTTATCAGGAGGAAGATCTATTTGCGTAATATCTCCTGTAATAACGATTTTTGAGCCAAAGCCCAGCCGGGTCAGAAACATTTTCATTTGCTCACGTGAGGTATTTTGTGCTTCATCGAGGATTATGAATGAATCATCCAATGTTCTGCCGCGCATATATGCAAGAGGTGCGACCTCAATATTTCCGCGCTCGAGGTATTTATTGTAAGTATCTGCTCCCAGGAGCTCAAAAAGTGCATCATATAGGGGCCGCAGGTACGGGTCGACCTTACTTTGCAAATCACCGGGAAGAAAACCCAGACGCTCCCCTGCCTCTACGGCAGGTCGGGTCAGTATGATCCTGTTTACGGTTTTTGCACGGAATGCAGACACTGCATGTGCTACAGCCAGATATGTTTTCCCTGTTCCTGCGGGACCAATGGCGAGTGTAACAGTATGATTATTAATGGCGTCAACATATTTCATTTGTCCAAGTGTTTTTGCCTTAATAGGTTTGCCTTTTGCTGATATGCATATAATATCACGGCTGATATCGCCGATCTTATCATCTTGCCCTTCCTTAACAAGGTTTATGATATATCTCACATTTTGAGCGTCGACCGGCTCCCCTTTTGCCGCGATCATTAACAGACCGTTAATAGTACGCCGGGTGTAAGAGACGTTTTCTTCATCACCGGAAATGCAGAGTTCCGAATTTCTGTCGATGATACTAACCTCGAATTCTTCTTCAATGAGTTTAAGATTCTCATCAAATGATCCGAAAACGTTAATAATATTCTCCAGCCTGTCAACGCTCATAGTTACTTCGCCCATAAAGAAATACTCCTCCGATTCTATTAAAGACCACTTCGGTGATTCTATCACATTAAGAACTGTCCCGCAATCGATTTACAAGCTCCTCATCGGGAGTAGTCAGTATAGTTTTATAGTCGTCGTATATCACCATCCCCGGCCGTCCGCCTGATGGCTTTTTTACTTTTTTTACCGGTGTATAATCAACAGGTACTTTTAGGTCTCTGCGTGCAGCCGAATAATATGCCGCAATTGAAGCAGCCTCCTGCAGCGTTTTTTCATCAGGTAATTTACCTGCAGATGATATTATAACATGTGCTCCGTGGATTTTTTGAGCATGAAGCCATATATCGGATTTTGATGCGGTTTTTAATGTCAACTTGTCGTTTTGAATGTTATTTCTTCCGGCATATATCCGCATGCCGTTTGTAGATGTGAAACTAATTGGCGCGGACTCAGTTTTTCTTGTTTTCGTAAGCTTTTGAGGCTTTATATACCCGGTCACTAAAAGCTCGCTGCGAATTTCATTCAAATCCTGCTCGCTATCTACACGCTTTATTTGCTCTATTACGCTTTCAATATATTTAAGCTCTGTTTCCCCTTTTGGGATTTGCTGGGTTAGGATTTTTCCGGCGTTTTTTGCTTTAGTATATGCTTTGTAATATTTGGCTGCGTTATGCTGCGGTGTTTTCAAGGGGTCCAGTTTGATAACTCTGATTTTTTTGCTTTCTGAATAGAAATCCTCCGCTGACAAGGATTGCTGTCCTTTTTTTATAAGATGCATATTTGATGTTATTATATCGCCGCACTCACGTAAATAGTGCAGCTTTTTTGTCTCATCCAGTTCATTTCTCTGTGCTGCCAGTTTACGTATAAGCCTTCTTTGTGTGTTCTCCAGCAGCTTAAGTGTCGATGCGCTTCTTTGTCCTATGCGTTTTTCTTGCGCAGAGCGTGTGTAGAACAAATCAAGCATATTTGAAAACCCGTCCACTCGCTGAGCTTTGCATTTGTTTTCATACTGCCCAATATGTGTATAGGAGAAATCGTAGAGTTTACCGTCGTTTGTCATTATCATCCAAGGCTCAAAAGCTTTTGATTTTACTTGCCCTATAAGATCAGTAAATGCATTTACCATTGCATCACCATCGTCTTTTATAGCGTCGATAAAGTAAGCTGTTTCACCATAGGCACGCCATGCTATTTCTCTGCATATAAGTGGTGAAAAGGCTGTAAATGTCGTAATCAACCACTTGTCGGCAGTATTACTGCAGGCACTTTTCAATAATTCTCTCAGCTGTGCATCTGTGACACTCAGCGGGTTTCGTTTTCCTGTCTGTGGTGGTGGGTCTGTATATATAAGCCCCGGTAATACAGATCTTTTTCCGGTAAGGTCACCTCCTATACGTCGCATGCAGTCAACGATTATTCCGTCGTTATCTATTAGAATTATATTTGACAAGCGACCGATCATCTCTATGCTCAAGTGCATCACGGACCGAATCCCTAAAGCACCGGTCGTATCAAGCTCAAGTGTCAAAACACGCTCAGCCGGCGGTTGTGTGATTTTTGTGATCCTAGCTCCTGTAATGTACTTTCTAAGCAGCATGCAAAACATTGGGGGCTCTTTAGGATTGTCAAACTTAAAGTCTGTCAGATGTATCCGCGCATCGTCTGCTCCCGCAGATAGAAGCAGCCTGAGCGTTTTTCCTCCGTCACCCCTAAGAGACAGGATAATAACATCACGCTCCGGCTGTTGTATTTTATCTATTATCATTGCGGATATCAACTCCGAAAGCTCATCGCTTATCGCCATAAGGCAAATCGCATCCAGCGGCATCGTCAGTTATCCTCCATAATCAAAACGAAGAGTTCATTCAGCCTGTCAGTTTTGCCGGTTAAGTATAGATGCCCAAACAACGCCTCAACTCCTGTAGCGGAGTGATATTCCTCATGAGTCGTACCCTTTGGAACCGAATTTGCATGCGAGTTCCTGCCTCGTTTGTAGATTTCGATCTCATCATCATCAAGCACAGGCAGTAATTTGTCCGCGGCTGCAGCTTGAGCTTTCGCCGATACAAACGTTACAGCTTGACCGTGCAGTTTTTTTGCCGTAGACGTACCTGCTATGCACAACCATGTACGTACCATCAGTTCAAAAACTGCATCACCTACATGCGCCAGTCCCAGTGAGGAAATTTCACTCAGTTTTTTTGTCATGCCCGGTCTCAAGTAATCCTTCAGAGTCTTTCACCTCTTTATGCTTGCCTGCTGAGATATTTATTACATTAGCCATAATCAATATAAATGCACATGTATACAGCCACACCATCAGTATTATAAATGATGCAAGTGAACCGTAAAGCACTTCATACCTTATCGAGGCTGTTATAAGCTGCGAGAATAAGATACTTGTAACAACCAGTACAATCGCTGCAGCGAACGCACCCGGAAAACGCGACATTCGCGGCTTCTGCTTTGGTGCGGAAATAAGGTATGCGCTGTAAATGACAGCAAGAAGCAGCATAAACAATATGACAAATCTTATCCATGCCCAAAGTGCTGTTATTTCACTAATGCCAAAATTTGTTCTAAGCAGCTGCATCAGCCATTCTCCCGATAGTAAAACAAGTGCAGATGCATAGATTGCGGCTAAAAGGATGATGGAGAATATGAAGCTTATCAACCATCCAATAATACCGGAAAAGCGCATTTTACCTTGAATTTCACTTGTAATGCCGGTAAACGAACGATACGCAGCCGACGAAGATGTCAGCATAGCGAAAAGTCCTATTGTAAACATTACTTCCGACCTGCTGCTGCTTATATAGTCGAGGTAGTCTGAGAGTGTAGAAAAAGCAGCATCGGGTATCACATCCTCCAAGAGAGCGAAAGCATCAGACTCTTGAACGTTTAAAGTTCCGAGAATTACACTTGCACAAATAAAGAACGGAAAAAGAGTAAGCGTGAGATAATAAGATATTGCTGCTGCACTGCGTGCTACCGGATACTTCATATAAGCAACTATTATATCTTTGATCACACGGACTACTATCATAACCATTGCCTCTTATCTGTGTTTTATATCATAGTTATCTAAATGCGGCGAAGACCGCTATAAACGCTCCTCGCCGCCTTTTAAGTTTTGTTTTCTTACTTGGAGTTAAAAATCTTAAATATCGTGTCGAAGGGATCTTCCTCAGCCGGTGGGGGCGGCGGTGGAGGTGGAGGGGGCGGTGCCGCCGGCGCAGGTGCTTCCGGTTCAAGCTTGAGTGCATCATCAACTTTTTTTGATATGAATGCATCTGAAAACACGTGAGAGCTTGTAGTGCCCGGAGTAGTTGACATTGTTACCGGCACATCATCAAAGCGTGTCGCTATAACGACGACTCTGATTTCATCTTCCATATCTTCGTCGAACGATGCTCCGAATATGATGTTAGCGTCGGGGTGAGCGGCTTCGGCTACAAGATTGGCAGCGATCTCAACATCGTCCATATCTATATCCAATGAGCCGGTTATGCTTACAAGAACACCTCTGGCTCCATCAATGGATGTTTCCATCAGTGGGCTTGAAATTGCTGCACGTGCCGCTTCCTCTGCTTTTCCTTTGCCTGCAGCATGACCAACTCCCATGTGAGCATAGCCGGCATCCTTCATTATTGAAGTGACATCGGCAAAGTCAAGATTAATAAAACCGGTTTTCTTTATAAGCTCAGATATACTTACAACAGCCTGATGAAGTACACTGTCGGCAATCTCAAAAGCGTTAGCGAATGTGAGTTTTTGCTCAGATACGGCTTTTAGTCTGTCGTTAGGAATAACAAGAAGAGAGTCGACTTTACCGAGTAGGACTTTAATTCCTTCTTCTGCCTGTTCCATGCGGCGCCTGCCTTCGAAGCTGAATGGCTTTGTTACAACTCCTACTGTGAGAGACTGTGCCTCACGTGCTATGTCGGCAACTACCGGTGATGCACCTGTTCCGGTTCCACCGCCCATACCGCCTGCGATAAAAACCATATCAGCATCTTCAAGAGCTTTGGCAACATTATTTCTGCTCTCCTCGGCTGCTTTTTTTCCAATTTCGGGGCTGGAACCTGCGCCTTGACCCATGGTCAGCTTTTCACCTATTTGGACCTTGGCATTCGCATTCGAAGCAGAGAGTGCGGGTTTATCTGTATTGATAGCGATAAACTCAACGCCCTGTGTTCCGGCGGAGACCATCCTGTTTACAACGTTGTTGCCGGCACCGCCGATACCTGCTACCTTTATTACAACTACATTGTCCGGAGCGCTTTCAATTGAAACCGCCATGTAATCATCCTCCCGTACTAATAAATTATCTATACTCATTGTAAATACTCAATCTAAAAAAGATTTAAAAAACGCACATCATCCGATATTTTATATGTTTTTCCATCCGAGGTCAATAGTTTTCTTTCAGATAGTCACAAATAGTTACCTGTAATTGATATTATTTCACTGTGTCGGACGGAAACCAACTTCCGCGGATACATCTGTAACATTGGACATGATTATATCACCCGGGGTTCTTGGATGTCTATGTTCGATTTCAGATACAGCCGTTGTTAACCTTTCCAGTTTTTGTCTGATGTATCGTCGTTCGCCCAACACTACTCTATAGATTTTCATGTATCCGAAATGGATATTACTGATACTTGAAACATCAATATAATTTACATCCTCGTATATCCTTTCACGCTCCATCGCTGCCAGGATATCCTGCATGTTTTGCAGCTTCGTTTCTGCACCAAACTCTGATTTTAGAATACTGCCTATAACAGCCTCTTCGATCTCCAGTCCGCGAATTTCAATCAAGTCATCTACGTTTATTCCCGGTAGTGAAAGTAACCCTCCTGAGGAGCGTGCAAGTACTCTGCCTGCAGAATCCAGCACATTTAATTCACCTTCAAATGTGGTCGTGGCAACAGCAGCACTTTCTGTTATTTCTATTACAACTGTATCAGGCAATATTCGGGTCACTTGCGCTGCACTGACAAATGGAAGTGCTTCGCGTATTTTGAGTGATACATTTTGTCCATTTATAAAAAGCAGATTATCCCCTATCGAGAGACCGGAGGATTCCACAATAGCCGCAGCAGAACTAATCGATGCGCCTTCGACTCTAATCTCATTAGTCCTCAAAAACGCACTTATTCCAATTACAGTCATAAGAGAAATAAGTAAAACACCAAATACAATAAAAGCTGTCGGCATTTTATTATACTGTTTCTTACTACTCTCCGCCATGACAACGTTATCTCCTTACATTATCGTTTTTACAGAACTCCAGTACAATATCAACTGTTTTTGCTGCCGCATCCGGCACAGAAAGCGACTTTTGAGCACTTGCCATCCTATCCAGTCTATCCTTATCACCAAGCAAAGACACTATTGTTCTATAGAGTATTTCACCTGTACAGTCGCTTTCACGGATCATTACGGCTCCGCCGGCATTCTCCAGTTGCTTTGCGTTTTCCTCTTGATGATTCTCAGTCACATTCGGTGACGGTACCAGCACAGCAGGCTTACCGAGAGTTGTGAGCTCTGCAATTGTCGATGCACCGGCGCGGGATAGCACAATTTCGGCAGACCTCATAACAGAGGGCATATCATCTATATACTCTCTTATATCAACGATTGGAGGCTTAATTTCCGATACACCCAAATCTTTGAGTCGTACTTTCATATCTTCTGTTGTGGTTCCTGCTCCTGTCGCATGAATGTGATTGAATTTTTGCTCCCCGTAATTAAGTTTGATAAACTCTGTTATCATATTATTCATGCCGGCTGCTCCAAGTGATCCCCAGTATGAAATCACAAGAGGTTTATCCATTCTATCGGGAATACACGTTGAATTTTCCGTTTTAAAGAATTCGTTACGTAGTGGTGTGCCGGTGTATACTACACGCTCAGGCCGTCGGTATCCGGCTTTAGTCCCTTCATAAGTGACCAGCACTTTGTCAACAACGTCACTTAACATTCTGACTGCAAGACCGGGGTAAGCATTTGGTTCGAGTACAAATGTCGGAATACCGGTTTTTGCCGCTTTTTTCAGCACAGGGTAGCAAATATACCCGCCTGTTCCTATAACTGCATCCGGCTTATACTCTTTCATCAACTTCGTTGATTTAGAGCTTGCTGCAAAAAGATTCCCGGCTGTTTTTATATTATGGACAATATCGCCGGGCGATAATCCGCGTCTCAACCCACTCATCCTTATATTCACCAGGTCAAACCCGGCATCAGGTATCAGGCGCTTTTCCAGGGTTTTATCTGCACCAACGAAGAGTATTCCGGATTCCGGTCTTTTTCGACGTAATTCCTCTGCAATTGCCAAAGCCGGATTTATATGTCCTGCAGACCCTCCGCAAACGAAGAGAAATTTCATTGCACTATTTACTCTTTTCTTTTGTTAATGGAATTTCACGTGAGACTGCGAGTATTATTCCTATCTGCACCAATTGGATCCATAGAGCTGTTCCGCCATAGCTAAAAAACGGGAGCGATATGCCGGTTGCCGGCAGAAGATTCGTAACAACAGCAACATTTAGAAATACCTGCAGTGCTAACAAGCTTGTGATACCGATTGTTATCATTGAACTAAACTTGTCGTTTGCATGCATTGCCAGCCAATACCCACGTATTATAAGCAAGACAAACAACATCAGTATAAGCATAGCTCCAATGAATCCAAGTTCTTCACACACTATAGCAAAGATATAGTCGTTGTGTTCCTCCGGCAGGTACAAGTGCTTTTGTCTGCTTTGTCCGAGACCAAGTCCCAAAAGTCCTCCTGAGCCGACTGCGTTTAGCGATTGGCGTATTTGAAAACCGTCACGCAGCGGGTCGGCATCCGGATTAAGCCATGCGTTGATTCGCCTTCCTTCATATCCAAGTCCGCTTAAATCAAGATTATTCCTGACTGTGTCCATTGATACATTTCTCATTTCCACATCAGGGGCTGTAGACCTCAGTTGAAAGAATACGAATCCGCCGACCATTGCCACCAGTATTGTTATAACCAGAAGGAACCACCGCAGTCTTGTTCCGCCGACAAACATCATAACTGCAGCGAGTGCAGTAACGATAATTATAGCTGAAAGGTGCGGTTCCAACCTTAAAAGTATTATCATGACTCCCGTAACGATTGCAAAAGGTAAAACACCAAACTTAAAGGTTTTCATCCGTTCCTTGCCCAGTTTGCACATCATTTGTGCAAAAGAGAGTATCAGTGCAAGCTTTGCAATCTCCGACGGCTGGAAGGTCAGTGAGCTGTTCTCCCCGCCTATACCTATCCATCTGGTCGCTCCGTTGGCCCTGATGCCAATAATCAGTACAAGTATGAGCAACACGATAGATACCAGCAATAGATGCATCGACCAGCGGCTGATCGTTCTTACACTGATCCGTGATGTAATGAGCATTAGTGCGATACCACTCACCGCAAAGACGAATTGGCGGGAAAAAAGTCTGAGAGGGTCACTTGCTGTGTAATAACCACGAGCAAAACTTGCCGATAGTACCATAATAATACCTATAAGAAGTATCACCAATGTAATGACAAGAAGTGGTTTGTCTATACCCGGATTTTTCTTCCCGGCATCTACAAATTCTGTCGATAAGTCGCGATCATCCCAGTCGAGCAAAGTCCCCGGATCGAAGACAACTTGCTCGTTTTCATAATCATCATAGTTATCGATTGGTTCTTTATTACTCATTCTTCCACCAACTCCATGATTAATGCATGCTTTTCTTTAACATTTACAGATACCTGTGACTTACCCCGAAGTATGATATTAGTGCGAACACTGCCGATACAGCAGTAAATATGACAAAGAGTTTATACTCGCTCCATCCGGTCATTTCAAAGTGATGATGTAGAGGAGACATTTTGAAAATACGTTTACCTTTTGTCAGTTTAAAATACGTTACTTGTATAATTACCGAAAGTGTTTCAATAAAATACACAAAACCAAGAGTTACAAGTATCAGCGGCATGTCCATAGAAAATGCCAGTGCACAAACGATTCCTCCGAGAAATAGAGATCCTGTATCACCCATAAAAACTTTTGCAGGGTAAAAATTGAAAATCAAAAAGCCAATCAGACCACCTGCAACTGCAGCCGCTACAATGCCACTTGCGGTGTCGTTCCATAATAAAGCGATCAGAGTAAACGTAACCGCCACCGGAACCGTTACACCGGAGGAAAGCCCGTCAGCACCGTCGGTTATATTGACCGAGTTGACAGTTCCTACAATAACAAATGCGGCAAATATGTAATATAAAACTGACGGCATAGCAAATGATTTGTTGATAAACGGCACATATATGCTTGTTGTCAGATTTCCTGTAAACTGCATAATGAGCACAAATGCAATCGCGACAAGAAGCTGCAATGCAAATTTCTGCCTTGCGGTCAAACCAAGATTTTGCTTTTTCTTGAGTTTTTCATAGTCATCAAGAAATCCGATCAAGGCAAATATCAGAGCAAACAGTAAAATAAAGATATGTGAATAGTTTCCGGCTCTCATTTCAACAAAGCCAACAGCCAAACATGCAATGATTATTCCGGAAATGAATATGATACCACCCATCGTTGGTGTCCCTTGCTTATTACTATGCCATACGGGACCGTCTTCCTGAATGGATTGGCCGACCTTCATACGCCGCAGTACCGGTATCAGTACAAAGCCCATGATAATCGAAACCGCAAGTGATACTGTAAACGATATGATTAGTTGAATGGCCATTTTCACTCCTAAGCTGATACGGTTTAGTCCAGACCTTCTATCGTCTGCTTCCGTTTTTCGACTCTTACCTTTCGTACATGCTCCGCAACAATCTCTCTGTCATCAAAATGTATCTTCTCTTTCCCGAGTATCTGGTATGTTTCGTGGCCCTTGCCGGCAATAATAAGTACATCGCCCGAAAGCAGGTTATCAAGAGCCCAGCAGATCGCCTCTCGCCTGTTCTCGATTATTGTACATGAATCATATTTAGCATCGATACCATCCAAAATATTTTCTATTATTTCTTTTGGATCTTCAGTACGGGGATTATCTGATGTAATTACTATATGATCCGACAAATCAGCTGCGATCCCACCCATCACCGGACGCTTTATTTTGTCGCGATCACCGCCACAACCAAACAAGGTGACAATTCTGCCTTTAGCAAAACCTCGTGCTGCCGTAATAATGTTCATTAATGCATCCGGTGTGTGTGCATAATCTATGAGCACAGTATAATCATTGCCTGTCGGTACAACCTCGGCTCTTCCTTTTACTCCGTCATAAGACTGCAGCACCGGCACAATATGTTCTATATCGAATCCCAGCAAAACAGCCGAAGCAATCGCGGCAAGCGCATTATAGACTGAAAATAAACCGGGTATCGGCAGCTCGACTCTATTGATACTTCCTACTGCCAATATGCAAAACTCAACTCTGTCTCCACGCAGTTTGATGTCCTTTCCAACCAAATCTGCAGAGCTGTTTTTGATTGCATAAGTCATAACAAGTCCAGCTGCATTTTGGATCATCAAAGAAGCATACTCTTCATCAGTATTTATTACGGATTTTCTGCACCGGGGAAAAAGCAGAGATTTTGCCTTCGCGTATTCCTCAATACAACCATGAAAATCCAGATGCTCAGGTGTAAGATTTGTAAATACCCCGATATCATATTCGATTCCATAGACCCTGCTCAGATATAGAGCATGTGATGATACCTCCATAACAACATACTCGCACCCTTCCAAAACCATTTTGTCAAGAAGCTTGTGCATTTCATAAGATTCCGGGGTTGTGTGCTCGGTAGACAGCTCTCTGTCGCCGATGAAGTTGCCGTTAGTTCCGATAAGTCCTACTTTACTGTCCGAACACTTCTCGATAATATATTTAGTCAAATTTGTCACACTGGTCTTACCATTTGTTCCGGTAACTCCGACAAGTTTGAGTTTTTTTGCAGGATGCCCAAACCACTGTGCCGAAATCTCGGCAAGTGCTTTACGCGAATCCTCAACAATGATATACGGAATCGCAACGCTGGGTTCTTCCTCGCATATAAGACACACCGCGCCTTTACGTACAGCCTCTTCTATATACCCATGTCCGTCTGTTTCATAACCTCTTATTGCTACAAAGAGTTCTCCGTTTCTAATCACTCTTGTATCATAGTTAATACCGGGGATGTCGATACTTACATCCGCTTTAATATCGGCATTATCAACATTTTTAAGTAGATCTTCCAACTTCATCAGTTTGTCCTTTGTTCAACTATCTGTGCGTTTATTAGTGTTACCTCAACAATTGACCCGAACGAAGCCTCACGACCTGCCGGAATCGACTGTACAGAGACTGCCACATTTTTGTCTGTTTTTGGTGCGCCGCCCGTTCTTATAAACAAGCCACGTTCTTCAAGTGCCTGTCTTGCTTGCGAATAAGTAAGTCCCGACAAGTGAGGTATGACAACCGGGTGTTTGGGAACTTCCGCACTTGCATACATTATGACCTTTGTTCCGGAAGCGACATAAGCGTTTCGAGCCGGCAATTGAGCTGTTACAATATCGCCTTCTCCTATGATCGTATACTCGTAGCCCTGTGCTTCAAGAATTGAGACCGCTTCATCCAAATCCCAGCCTGTTACTCGGGGAACGTGAACATTGATATCTTTTGCATCATCATCTGAGTATGCGGGTAAAATTCCCAGGCTCATAGGAAGGATATCCTCCAGCATTCTGCCTACAACCGGTGCGGCAACAGATCCGCCGCTTATATAAATACCTGTTTCATGACTGGGTGTATCCATCAGCAGTAAAATCATTATTTCCGGGTCGTCTGCAGGTGCAAATCCTAAAAATGATGCTATATAGTCCTTCTTTGAATTGTCATCTTCAGCCCTAAGCGCCAGCTGCTCCGTGTTTTCTGATGTTCCGGTTTTACCGCCGATCCTGTAGCCTCTTACTTGAGCGTTTATACCGGTACCATCATTAACAACTTCCTCAAGCATAGTGCGCATTATCGCTGACGTTTCCTCGCTTATCACCTGACGAAGAGCCACCGGCTCGGTTGCCTCAATGATATTACCGTCACTATCAGTGATCTGTTTTACGATGTACGGCTGCATCATGTACCCCCCGTTAACAGTCGCAGCTGCTGCCGTTATCATTTGAATAGGTGTGATTTTAAATGTTTGACCGAAAGAGGCAGATGCCAGTTGGGACGGGTTTCTTCTATCAAAGAAAACACTTTCATCCCACCACAAGCTCCGACCTTCCGAAGAATTATCAAGCCCTGTTTTATCAAACATACCAAATGCATCAACGTATTTGTAAAATGACCTCGAACCTACACGCAAACCAAGATTAACGCATGCTATGTTGCATGAGTTATGCATAGCCTCGTCCAATGTCATCGCACCGTGTCCCCATCTTTTCCAGCAGTTTCTTTCCGTATATTCTCCGTGGACATCCAAATCGATCTTACCATCGCAGTAGAAAACCGTATCAAGCGATGCGGCATCTTCTTCAAGAGCCATAGCAAAAGTCAGTATTTTGAAAACCGAACCGGGTTCATACGAGTCTGCAAGTGACTTGTTACGCCACTGACGAAATTGTGCCTTGCTGTATGCTTCCATAAACTCGTCTTCATCCTCAATCAGGCTGAGTCTTTCCATTTCGGCATCGCCGATTCTTAAAAAGTTGTTTGGATCGAAGTTCGGATAGTTTGCAAGAGCAAGTATTTCACCTGTTTTCGGATTAATGGCGATACACATTGCTCCGCCTAATATGTCGTAGTCTATAATCGCTTGCGAAAGGTGCTTCTCAACATAGTACTGGACAGACATATTCAGTGTCAGGGTGATATCGTTACCATCTCTGGCATCGAAGTAATCACCGAAGCCCGCAAGCATCAAGTCGGTTCCTTTAGCATTAGTCAGCGTTATCATCCTTCCGCTGACTCCGGTCAATTGACTGTCAAACCTTTGCTCAATCCCGTAAAGTCCTATGTTATCTGTTCCAACAAACCCCAGCACCTGGCTTGCAAGATGATCGTTCGGGTAGTAGCGTTGCGACGCCGGTTCAAAATGCACTCCTCTAAGCTTGTGCTCACTAATAAACTCACGAACTCTTTCGGCCTCCAAAGTGTCAACCTTATGTTTGATCATCTGGTATTGCGATGAGCTTCTCCCTGCTTTTTCAACTATCGCTGAAAACTCAACACCAAGTATATATGACAAGCCTTCGGCTATGAATCGTATATCCTGCTCTTCTATAGCCATTTCCAGCGGGCTGATAAACACGTTTTCTACAGGACCGCTCATAGCCAGTATCTTTCCGTTTACATCATAGATCGTACCACGCGATGCGACTATCGTGGTCTCACGCAATTGATTACTCAATGTACGAGACTCATAATAAGCGTTATTGACTATTTGCACATCGTAAAGTCTCATCGCCAGTATCACAAACGCAGCAACGCCGCACACTGTCAGCAAAAATAGTGTACGGACGAGTAATGCCCTGCTTATTTTTTGGTCGCTTTTCCTTGCAGCCGCTGCTCCGACTACATTGCCGCCCCTCATTCCGGTCGCAGTCCTTGAGTCGGCACCGCCTCTTGAGCCGTTTCTGCCTCTTGAGCCGGTTCTGACGCCACCTGACATACTTGATGTTCCTTTCTTCCCGACGCTCCGCAAAGTTTGTTACTTCACGGGACACTTGTGCAGCTTTCCTGAGATGTCTGCCCCATCTATCTAAAATACTCAGTAAGCGATCTGAGAAAAGTCCCGAATCCTTGCATTCCACGTTCCTGCCCGTTGTTGAACCGCATTGCACTGTCACTTGGTGTTGCGCTGATAATTACCAATTGGTCGTTTTCCGGTCTTGACATTCCAAGTTCATCTCTGGCAAACCGTTCGACTTCTTTAATATCTATAGTACTTTCAAAAGCAAGTTCAAGGGATTTCTGCTTGGCTGCAAGTTCACTTAGTTGCATATTGATCCTTGCAGTTTCTCCGGCAGTTTCGTTGAAGTTTATCTGAGCTAAAACAACAAATACCATCAATACAGAAACAAAGAGTGTTCCGAGCACAGCAAAAACTGAAATACCCGGAACTGTTTTTGCTCCGGCTACAGCTTTGACTTTCTCCAGCCGCCCCGCAGGTGCTTTAGCTCCGCTGCTTTTTACTGAAGGCGTCTGCACCCGCTTCGTCTGCGCATCTACCATTGCATCTAATGACGGAGCTGCTGTACCATAATTATAGTAGTTTAGTGCACTCGTCTTTACTTCCATGACCTGAGTCCTTTCATTATGCAGGTCTTCGACCAACATCAGATCCGTTCGGCTATTCTCAGCTTGGCACTTCTTGCTCTGGGATTCAACTTTGCCTCATCGGCACTTACGGTCAAGGGTTTGCGTGTTATCAGCTTTAGAGTCGGTGTGAGTCCGCATACACAAACCGGTATATCCCTTGGGCATGTACATCCTTTTTTGCCGGAAACAAACGATCTTTTTACTAATCTGTCCTCAAGAGAATGGAAGCTTATCACACATATTCTCCCACCGGGTTTTAGCAGCGAGGGCGCGGCATCAAGCATGCTACTTATCGAACCTAGTTCATCATTCACCGCTATCCTCAACGCCTGAAAGCAACGTTTTGCCGGGTGTTGGGCCTCGCCCCTCGCTGCAGCCGGTATCATGGAGATTATGGTATTGGCTAGTTCAAATGTTGTTTCTATCGGAGCAATTTCACGTTTTTTTACTATAAGCCGTGCTATCGATTTTGAGTACCTTTCTTCACCATACTCGAAAAATATCTTGCGAAGCTTATCCTCAGGCCAGTTATTCACTGCTTCAAATGCTGTCAGACTTCCACTTTTATCCATTCGCATATCGAGAGGTGCGTCTTTCATGTACGAGAACCCTCGGGCTGCATTATCCAGTTGCGGCGATGATACTCCTAAGTCAAAAAGCATTCCATCCGCTTTTTCTACGCCCGCCTCATCCAGGAACCTTGCTATATCTTTGAAATTCCCGTGAATGAATGTTATCCGATCTTTGTACTCCGAGAGCACTTCTCCCGCTTCATGTATTGCATCTTCATCCTGATCTATCGCTATAAGCCGTCCTACGCTTAGTTTTTTTACTATTTCCAAGGCATGTCCTGCACGACCGAGTGTTCCGTCTACATAAATACCTTCAGGTTTTATATTCAAACCATTTATGCACTCGTGCAAAAGTACGGGAATATGTTCCATAGATACACCATTTTAAAAATCAAGCTCATCCAGAACATCCGCGAGGTTCTCCGGTGTTGTTTCCTGATCGTCAACACGTTTGAACGCTTCTGTATCCCAAAATTGGACAAATGTTCCTGCGCCGACTACCGTAACATCTTTCCCCAGACCAATCCTGTCGCGGAGTTTTTGAGGCAGCAGGAATCTCCCTTGACTGTCGAGCTCACACCTTGCCGCATTTGAGAAAAACGGACGCATTTTCGGCTGCATACGTATCGGCATCGCTCTGACCTTGTCCAAAAAACGTTCCCAACTGTCGTCTGAATATGCAGTTAGGCAGTTTTCAACGGAAATCGTTACATGGAAGACATCTCCCAGCTCCCTGCGCAAAGCTGACGGGATAAACAAGCGACCCTTGGCATCAATTTTATGCTCATAAGTATTGGTCATTGCTTACCCCTTTCCGTCAGTTTGTGGGAATATTCAACACTTTACTCCATTATTCACCACTCTGTTGCACTTGATTATACTCTACCATTATTGTGATGTCAAGAAAAAAACATAATTTTTATTTATTTTTTTATTCATTTATGCACGCAAAGCCTTGCAATCACAAAACCTACTACATCTTGTGCCTGTACACTATTTTGGACACAATATAGCGACCCGACTTTCGTCGGGCCGCTGGTGTTTATTTCAATATGTGTAAAAATATACTATTTATGCTTAAGATTCGTTTTCAGTGTCTTCGTATAACATGTCATTTTCGTTTGAAAATCTCAAATCCTCCCATACAAGAGCAGACAGTTTTGTGCAAAGACTGACCATTCCGTTTGGCTCACGCCCGGTAGTAGCTCCGGTCGTCACAGCAACAACTCCCCTGTTCGTATTACCGGCAGTACCGTAAATGTACTGAGCATAAGTGCCATAAGCACTGCCCGTGTGCCAGTAGAAGCCTTTTTCCGGCATGAAATCTCCAAAGGTATATCGTGTAGCCAGTCCTTGTCTGTACGCTACACCCTCAACGTCAGTAACATGTATAGCACGCACTGCATCAGATGAGAGAACCCTGACATCGCGCAGAGTGCCGCCATTTCCCAGCATTGCAAGAATCTTTGCATAATCGATCATACGAATCGTAAGATTCCCTTGAGCAAGGTGCAAATCGAGACCCGGCACTCCGGATTCTTCGGTTTCCAGCTGTGATTGCACTGAGCGCGTCGCTGCGTGCCTGTCATTATATATAACTGCGATATTCTCAGAACTGCGCAGTTTTGACGGAACATAAGCAGCGTCGATTCCAAGCGGGTCAAAGAGAACATCGCGAGCTAGTGTGTCAAGTGTTTTTCCTGATACATTCTCACATACAGCTCCAAGAACGGAGTAGCCGAAATTAGTATATTCAAAAAGCGTACCCGGCTGGCTGCGTCTGAATGACGACCCACTTTCCAATAGGCTTTGCGGTGTGTCAGCGGAGTTTCTGTCACGCGCAGTCTGGAAAGTTCCGGAATCATATATCGTTGATGTATGTTGCATCAGCATACGAGTTGTTATAATTGCCTCCGGGAAGTTTGGATTAACAACCTCATAACCTAAGTAATCCGATATGTCAGAGTCCAGATTTATCAAACCTTCATCGACCAACACCATAGCACATATCACTGTGACCAGCTTGGAAAGTGAAGCGACTCGGAATTTTGTATTATTATCAACAAACCGTCCCTGACTGACATCTGCATGACCGTAATTGTATATAAAGTACTCACCGGTTTTGCCGTCATAAGCCGCGAGACTCACAGCTACAGCATTGTGCGATGATGCCACCTCATATAGCTCATCTGCCAGCTCCATGTATTCAATTGATATATCAACGATCCTATCCTCATTGGAGACTACCTCTCCGGACTCCGATTCGTTTTCCGGTGCGGGCAGATCCGGGGATATCGGTTCGGATACCGGTGGTGTCTCTTCAACCGGAAGCGAGGCTTCAGACGCACTTTGCACATCCGGCAAGTCTGCTTTTTCGTTGTCATCAGGTTTAAGATTACCGTATACGATAAAATACCAAGGAACCAATGCAATCAGTATGATTGCAGCAAGTATAATTATCGTTATGCCGGCTTTTCCATCTCTATTTCTCATATTCCACCTTCTGTGGTACAAATTTAACAAAATCAGCTGATACTATCTCATATTTGATGCCTTCTACCAATCCACGCACCGCGAGACGATGTCCGTCTCCATGCAGATGTCCGTACATGCAGTTTTTTACGCCATACTCATTCATTAACGAAATGAGCCCGTTACATACAGTATTCTTGAAGCGCGGCGGATAGTGGAAAAAGCATATCTTTGAATTTGCATTTCCCGCCGCTTGCAAAGATACTCGCAACCGCATTTCTTCCCTGGCTATGATTTTACCGTTTTGCTCATCGCTGAGCTGATCATCAGCAAGCCAGCCGCGGGTCCCGCAAATCGCCGTGTCATTATACCGGAAACAGTTATTGTGTAGAATATCAATACTTTTGATTCCGTTTGCCTCGAAGAAAGCCTTTATCTTGGAAACGGTATTCCACCAGTAGTCGTGATTACCCTTGAGGATGATTTTCCTTCCCGGCAGCTTCTCAATGAAAAGGAAATCTTCAAGGCTCTCTTCCAGATACATCCCCCATGAGATATCGCCGCATAATACACATAGGTCTTCCGGATCGAGCAGCTTGAATCCGTCCTTGATTTTCTCAACATAATTTATCCAGCCGCCACCAAATTTATCCATTGGCTTATTAGTTGTAAGCGAAAGATGCAAATCTCCAATTGCGTAAAGGGCCAAACTTACCGCCCCCCAATAAAATCCATAACAGCTTTTTTCATACTGCCGATTTTGACCGTTTCGCTAAAGCGCTGATTTTTGCTCTTAAGCCCGGCAAGCGGCGACGGAATTAAACAACCTGTCATCTCCGATAGTGTGTCAATAAGTTTGACCCCACTCCCCAAATGCGGCCTGCCAAGAGCTTTAAGTACATCGGAGCAAAATTTAAATGGGCTGGCTGTAGAAACGACTACAGCAGTTCTTTCGTCTCCCGTATTTGCTCTGTAATCATTTAATACTTTATAGGCTACAGCTGTGTGTGTGTCTATAAGGTAATCCGATTCATTATAGGTATCTCCGATAGTCTTTAGCGTTTCCTCTTCTCCGCAACGACCTGATGCAAATATCCTGCAAAGCTCATTACGAACCCGATCGGGGACTCCGTAAGATCCCTCGGCCGATAGTGCAGACATATACGACGCGACAGTATCTCCACTTTTTCCGGATAACTCGAAGAGCAGTCTTTCAAGATTGCTGGAAACAAGTATATCCATAGACGGTGATACCGTTGTATAAAAGGATCTGTTTTTATCATAAACACCTGTGTTAATAAACTGCGTTAGCACATCATTTCGATTTGAAGCACAAATCAGTTTATTTACGGGAAGTCCCATCCTCTGCGCATAGTATGCAGCCAGAATATTTCCGAAATTACCAGTCGGCACGCAGAAATTGATAGTATCTCCGGGCTTGATATCATTGTATTTTAACAAATCGCAATATGCGGATACGTAATAAGCGATTTGCGGCACCAGTCTCCCCCAGTTTATAGAGTTTGCAGATGAAAGAAAATACCCCAGGTGATCAAGCTCATGACAAAATAACTCATCTGCAATAATACCTTTCACACCTGTCTGTGCATCATCGAAATTGCCGTCGACGGCAATAACTTTTACGTTTTCTCCCGCCTGCGATACCATTTGCAGCTCTTGTACATCCGAGACACCATCACGCGGGTAAAAGACTACTATCTCTGTGCCGGGCACATCACAAAATCCCTCAAGCGCAGCCTTGCCGGTGTCACCGGATGTTGCGACCAGTATGCAGACCTTGCGTTTTTCCCCTGTTTTATGCAGTGATGCCGTAAGTAACTGTGGCATGATTTGTAATGCCATATCCTTAAACGCGCAAGTCGGTCCATGCCATAACTCAAGAAAAAAAGTGTTATTTTTTATTCTATACAGCGGCGCTATCTCTTTGTGATCAAAACCTTGTCCGTTTCCGCTGCTGTATGCTGACTCTGAGTAGCGAATAAGCTCATTTTTACTGAAATCACTCAGAAACAAGCTCATTACATAAGCAGCTCTTTTACTATAAGGTTCAGAAACAAGCTTTTTTATCGTATCGATCGAAAGAGACGGAAATGATTCCGGAACAAATAATCCGCCGTCATCTGACAAACCGCGTTTAATTGCTTCCGCACTCGACACTCTTGCCGTACCTTTTCTGGTGCTTCGATAATGCATTAGTTCTTCATCCTTTTATAGTGCCCCAAAAGCATTTTCTATATGAATTATCTCCGGTGATGATACATAATCTCCATCCGTTGCATAAACCTCTATCACATCAAAACGCGGTTGCAATTTAGTCGGTCGTATTGCCAACCAGTAATTTGCCGTTGCTATTATCTTCCTTTGCTTTTGCTTACTGACATATTCACGCGCGTGTGCGAAGTTCGCATTCTTCCTCGTCTTTACCTCAACGAATACAAGGTATTCTTTGTCCTTCACTATTAAGTCTATTTCACCGAAACGGGAGCGAAAACCGGTTGCGACAGTTTTATAATCTTTTTTGATCAAGAACTCGAGCGCGATACCTTCGCCCCATTTCCCCCGCTGCTTTGTGTTCATACTAAAAACCGTTCCTTAGTGCATCTTTCTTAAAAACGAGACCCGGTGTATCTCTGACGGACCAAACTCACGTAATCTTTCATAGTGAAGCTTTGTGCCATAACCTTTGTGTTTTTCGAATGCATACTGAGGATACAAATCAGCAATGTTGGTCATAAACCTGTCCCTGCTGACCTTTGCCAGAATGGACGCCGCGGCTATTGAAGCTGATTTTCCGTCCCCCCCGGTAATACATCTGCTGTTTATGGTTATATTCGAGTTTCTGTTCCCGTCTATCAGAGCTATATCCGGTTTAACCGAGAGTGCTTCAATTGCACGATTCATTGCGAGATAGGTTGCATTTAGTATATTCAGTTTGTCGATTTCTTTGTGATCCGCTGAGGCGATCGCATAAGACACCGCTATATCAGTTATTTCACTATAGAGTTTTTCACGTATGATCTTTGATAATTTCTTGGAATCATCCAGACGGGAAATATCTATTCTGTATGGCAAAATAACAGCGGCGGCATATACGGGCCCGGCCAGTGGTCCTCTGCCCGCTTCATCAACTCCGCACACACAGGAAAATCCTTCACCCAGCACTTCATCTTCAATCACCCACATTTTCCAGTGTTATCCTCCCCAGCTTGCCGCCCCTAAACTCATCGAGAAAAATAACTGCCATACGCTCCGTATCACATTCTCCGCCATGCCTTAGAAAACCGCGCTTTACAGCGGCAAGTTCGAGTAGCTCAAAACCTGTAGAATCAACGCTAACTTCTATTTTATATCGCTCGGCTATCCGCTGCGGATAATAAAAACTCAGTCGAGACATGAGATTGGCTCCCAGTGTCTCAATGTCAATTATCGAATCGCGGATCGCACCCGTAAAAGCAAGATTCTCCGCAACTGTTTGATCCTCAAATTTAGGCCATAGTACACCGGGAGTATCCAGTAGTTCAATTCCGTTATCCAGATTGATCCATTGCTTACCTCGTGTTACTCCGGGTCTGTCTGATGTCTGTGTGGCTTTACGCTTTGCGACTCTGTTGATGAATGACGATTTTCCCACATTCGGTATCCCAACCACCATTAGGCGAAGCGGTCTGCCAAGCTGCCCTTTTAAGGCATAGTGTTCCAACCTGTCCGATAGCAGCTTACGCACTGAGGCACCGAATCCGCCGAAACCCTTACCATTTTTACTGTCAGTTTCTATAACGGCTGCCCCACTCTTTTTTAAGTGTGCAGCCCATTTTTTTGTACTCCCGGGATCTGCCTGATCTACCCTGTTGAGGATAATAAGGCGTGGTTTCCCGTTTGTTATATCATCTATATCCGGATTACGGCTCGACAACGGTATCCGTGCATCTATAACCTCGCATACAGCATCGATTTGCTTGATGTTCTCTGTTATCATCCTGCGAGATTTTGTCATGTGTCCCGGAAACCACTGTATGTTCATTTTCTCTTGCATGTTCAGTGCCCCGTTTCGTAACAAGCTGACATTCACCCGGTCAGGCCAAATCGGTTCCAATCGCGGTGGCCATAATCATCTATGCCCGGTACTAATATAAAAAGCACCTTACCGAGTATATATCGTGTATCTACAAGTCCGACCTTGTTGTCACGGCTGTCTGTTGAGCTGTTTCTGTTATCGCCCATAACAAATACATATCCTCTCGGAATAAAAACCGGCTCACGGAAATCATGACTGCTGGTGGTCATTGTGTTAATGTAAGCTTCGTTTAGTAAACTGCCATCAACGTAAACATCACCGGTATCAAAATTCATATCTATAGTTTGCCCGGCAATACCTATTACTCTTTTGACAAGGGGGTACTCAAACAGATCCGAGGGAGATTGGAAAACCACTATATCACCATTTTTCGGAGTGTAGTTAAGATTTGACATTATGACTCTGTCAGTATGACGGAGTGTTTGCATCATCGATATGCCGTCAACACTTATTGTTCTTCCGATAAATACAAATATCAATACACCGCAGATAATGGCGGTAACTATACATTGGAGCCAATCATATAACTCCATTCGTACTCTCCGCTGTGCATCCTCGGTTCTTACGTCGTTATTATCCGTATTAAGATCATCCATCGTTAAAGCCCCTTGAGTTGATTATACTATTATACACAAAATTATGAAGAAAAAAAGGGGCAGCCACCCCTTTTTAGACTCTCTCCTTGACTTTTGCTTTTTTCCCGATCTTGTCTCTGAGATAGTAGAGCTTTGCTCTTCTGACCTTACCACGCCTTACTGTGTCCACTGATACGATCGTTGGTGAATGGACAGGGAATACTTTTTCACATCCAACATTATAAGAGATGCGTCTAACAGTTATAGTTTCGTTGATACCACCGTGTTTTTTGGCTATTATTGTTCCTTCAAAAGCCTGGTTGCGCTCGCGATTACCTTCTTTAACTCTTACTGTGACTCTGACTGTATCTCCTACGTTCATAGGCGGCAGTTCGGGCTTCATATACTGCTCATTAAGCGCCTTGATCAAATCCATCGTTGATTCCTCCTAAACATGTAAAACAAACATGCCTGAGAATTTTAACACATTCAAAGTGTAATTACAAGCTTTTTTTCAATGTATTATTTACATTATTTGCAAATTAATATCGCAAAAAACGTTAAGGCATGATATAGTTAAATAGCAATCTGTAACAACTGACTGGAGAGAATGAATTGAAAGCATTAAGTAGAGCTATCGACAGGTTTTGTCAAAAACACCGCGGTTTCGGCGTCCCGAGACTGATGTTGTTTATTGTTCTTATTTCTGCCGGTGTTTTCATTATTGGCGGCACCGGTATGCTCAGCTTTCTTGCTTTCAGCCCTGATTTGATTTTAAGCGGTCAGGTTTGGCGTCTTCTTACATGGATATTCCTCCCGCTAAACAGTAATTTTATATTTGTCGCAATTGCACTCTATTTCTACTATTTTGTCGGTAGCACCCTAGAGCGCGAATGGGGAACCGCAAAGTTCACGATATACTATATATCAGGCATTTTGCTAAATATATTATATGGATTTATTATGCGTTATGCAGTGGGTGTCAACCCTTTTATAGTTCCCTCTATTATAGTTCCTAATTACCTCAATCTCTCAATGTTTTTTGCGTTTGCGACTCTTTTTCCCGATGTCACAGTCAGGCTCTTTTTCATTATACCTATCAAGGTCAAATGGCTTGCATTATTTAACGCGGCATATTTTATCTACGCTATCGTCACCGGAATACTGTCCGGCCAGATAATCGTTGCGCTTCTGCCGATAGTTGCTCTGCTCAATTACTTTATTATCTGCGGCGATGAGCTGCTCTCAAATCTGCGGCCACTCAAGATACGCACATCTCCGCAAATGGTAAACTTCAAAAAAGCAGCAAAACAAGCCAAGCGTGACCTGGCGGATAAACCCTACCGCCACAAATGCGCCGTATGCGGCAGAACGGATGTTGAATACCCCGACCTGGAGTTTCGTTACTGTTCACGTTGCAACGGTTACCATTGCTTTTGCATCGATCATATCAATAATCATATACACTTTGAATAATCTTTTTTAGCAATAATGAGAAAACGTACTTTAAAGTTTATAGCCATTTTTCTTACATTTCTGACGATTGCAATTGTGATGCCGTCAGCTTTTGTTTTGCACCTTGGCGGTGACTTTATCACGATCGATCTTCATAATCTCTCTTTATCTTTATCCGGGATACAGGAGCCGGAACCTGAACCCGAACCTGAGCCCGAGCCTGAGCCCGAACCTGAGCCGGAACCTGAACCCGAACCTGAGCCGGAACCTGAACCCGAACCTGAGCCGGAACCGGAACCTGAACCGGAACCTGACCCCATAGTGACAATAACGGTTTCTGCAGCAGGAGATGTTACTTTTGACGTTAACAGGAATTTCATGCGAGAGTTTGAAGCCAATGACAGCGACTTCACTTACTTCTTTCGAAACGTCAAACACATATTTGACAAAGACGATCTGACAATAGTCAACTTCGAAGGTACTCTCACAAATGAGACCAGAAGAGCCTCAAAAACTTATACTTTCAAAGCAGATCCGCAATTTGCAAAGGCTCTATCATCGTCAAGCATAAACGCGGTATCACTCGCAAACAACCATAGCGATGATTTCCTCGCTGCAGGTTATCAGGATACAAAGGACAGCCTTAGCGCCGAAGGCATAGTCTATTTTGGAAACGAAACCAATGTAATTATGGAAATAAACGGCATAAATGTGGGGCTTTTCGGATTTCTTGCATGGGTCGACAGCCAGGAAATGAGAAGTAGTGTAAAATCCGCTATTGAGGAATTAAAAGAAAACGGCGCGGAACTTATAATCGCTTTTTTCCACTGGGGTATCGAAAAATCTTACAAACCCAGCTTAAGCCAAAAAAATCTCGGCCGTTTCACTATTGACAATGGTGCAGACTTAGTATTGGGCACACACCCTCATGTCATCCAGGGTATAGAGGAATACAAAGGAAAAAACATAGTATATTCAATGGGCAACTTCAGTTTCGGTGCCAACCGGCAGCCTTTCGATATGGACGCTATTATATTCCGGCAAACCTTCACCTTTGAACACGGTGTTTTACTGGATACGAATGAAACAAGTATTATACCGATACGCACTACATCGGCAGCAAGACATAATAACTATCAGCCGACTCCGGCGGAAGGGCGTGACGAAGAACGTATACTGGCGCTGATACAGAAGCTCAATGGTGAGCTAAATGACGTGATAACATCTGAATCTGATGACTGAATGATAAAAAGGCTGCGGCACTTACATGCCACAGCCTCTTACTATTTATCAGTTGAATCTTTTGTTCTTGTTTTTACGGGCTGCCTCTGATTTCTTGCGGCGTTTGACACTGGGACTCTGGTAATACTCTTTTTTTCTTAAATCCGAGAGGACGCCGGATTTTGCACAGTTTCGCTTAAATCTCTTAAGTGCGCTGTCAAGAGATTCATTATCCTTAAGATGTACTTCCGACATTGATTCTTCCCCCCCTCCGACACGTGGTTTAGCATGGACATTTTACAATCAAGACACACGGTTGTCAACAGTTTTTTTATCCCGGCTTTTATTC
>Ga0123356_10001298_pt1 | contig 27677 bp, 28 predicted proteins | sample TergutEmb28metaG_2_FD_92546 | JGI IMG/M metagenome (GOLD analysis project Ga0123356, IMG submission 92546) | Embiratermes neotenicus P3 segment gut microbial communities from Petit-Saut dam, French Guiana - Emb289 P3 | ecosystem: Host-associated > Arthropoda: Insects > Digestive system > Gut ...
AATGAACCCCACGAGATGTGACGGGCCGCAGGCGCGGCTCGATGATCTCGTGGATCCCAGCAAGCAGCCTTACAGGGACACCCCGCTGTTCCGGCAGTTGCACCGCCTCGCTGTTTCACGATCTGACCCAGCTTAAGCGCAATCCGGGCCAGGCTCCTGGGTCGGTTCTTCGGTAGGGCCGCGATCGCCATGCCCGAGCCGTTTTACCTGGACGAGGGCGAGTCCTACCATGTAGGCGGTGTCGAGATATCGGCAGGATCCAGAACATGACGGACCTGCAGAGCAAGCTTGGCCGGTGCACCGGCAACACCAAGGGATCGCTCGCCGAAGGCGAGAGGCGCGCGCGGGCGCTCGTGGACCAGCGCCGGGTAATGATGTGAGCACGGCCGGATGTGGAAGAAGAGAGCGCGGAGGTGATGAAGTCGCCTCGCGGGATCCGTAGAGGTCTTTTCCGCAGCCTGAGCGCGGGAGTGGCATTTCTGGCTCGGGCGTTGCTCGTCGCCTGGGCAAGCCTCGCCATATTTCATTCTAATTTGCCGTGGCCCGAGCTGCGCCTGGGCTTGGCGCTCGGCTTTTTGGGGTTCGCCGCATGGGCTCTCTGGTTCTCGCGTCAGCAGAAGCCACAGCTAGCCGTGGCCGTGCTCTTTGCCGGCGTGGTCGTGTGGTGGACCACCATCCAACCTTCGAACGATCGTCCCTGGCGGCCGGAGGTCGCCGTGATGCCGCGGGCATTCGTTGACGGCGACGTGGTCCGCCTCACAGACGTGCGTGATTTTGACTATCGCAGCGTTGACGACTTCACGGTGCACTACGAGCAGCGTGAGGTGCGGCTGTCGCACCTAACCGGCATCGACTTTTACGTGTCCCACTGGAGCAACGGGTTAATCGGTCGGCTGGTCGGCCACACGTTCTTGAGCTTCGACTTCGATGATGCGCCGCCGCTGTGCATCTCCATTGAGACGCGGCCGGTCGTGGGCCAAGGCTATGATCCGGTCGCCTCTCTCTTCAAGCAATATGAGTTGATTTATGTGGTCGGCGATGAGGATGACCTCGTCCGCGTGCGCACCAACTACCGCCAGGAGGCGGTATACCTGTATCACCTTAATACGTCAGCCCAAGCTGCGCGGCGGCTCTTTATAATATACCTGAGGCGAATCAATGAGCTCGCCGATCATCCCGAATTCTACAATCTGTTAAGCAACAACTGCACGCTCAACATCATGCGCTATGCCAACGCGGCGGGGCGCGAAGGCGGGTTCGATATCCGTCACCTCTTCAACGGCTTGATCGACAGCTACCTATACTACTCAGGCAGGATGAACACGACACTGCCGTACGCAAAGCTCCGGCAGCTGTCCCTGATCACCGCGATCGCCCAGGCCGCCGGTAACGCGCCCGATTTCTCAGCACGCATTCGTGCATCCCTGCCGACGATCATCCACAAATGATAGCTCATTGCGCCGCTACAATGTCATGTCAGCCAAACATCACATGCTTCACGAATTTGAGATTATTGACCCGGATTTGTATCTGGCGACTGGGAAGCAGGCTCTGCAGGTCGGCTTCACAGTTGCGTCGCCAAAGGGTGGAAGGCTGCGCATGCACCCCAAGAGGCTTCTATCTCAGTGCGAAGTGGGGGCCGGTCTCGTCGCTGGCGGTGGCCCATGGCGCGCCTGCCACGGATCGTGCCCCGATAAAGAGCCCCGGAGGTGCTATCGGGCCGTCTGCCGCATGTGGGGCGACTACGATATCCGCTAGAGCCAAACTGACCCTTATCAGCAAGCGCCAGGGAACTTGTTAACCGGCAGTGTCGCATTCGCCGTCCGAGCGAGCGAGCGTGGCATGAGTACTCATCGCCTTTGCCGAATCTGAGAGCCATCTCCGCAGCAATGGCCTGGCATAGTCGACAAAGGCTCGAACCTTCGGCAGAGAGAGCCGGCCACTCGGCGTTACCAGATGCACCGGCACGGGCGGAGGCTCATCGCCTGCCAGAACAATCTTGAGCTTCCCCTCCTTCACGTGCTCCGCAATATGATACGAGAACAGGCGCGTGATGCCGCATCCGTCGATGGCCGAAGCCACCGCGACACGCGCGCTGTCAGTTGCCAGCCGCGGGGTGAATTGTACTGTCCGAGGAACCGAGGAACCTGGCGCGGGTGGAAAGCTCCAGGAGTCGAGGCCAAAATGGGTCATCGCGACGATCCGGTGTTTGGCCAGATCCCCCGGGTCCGCAATCCGCGGATGCCGCTCCAGGTAATGCGGCGCAGCGGCATCTACCCGGCGAACCTCGCCGACCCGGATCGCGATCAACGTCGAGTCGGCGAGGTGGGCAATGCGGAGCGCGACATCGATTCCATCGTCAATCAGGTTCAGCAGTCGGTCCGACAGAACCAGCCGCACCGAAACGGTCGGGCAAGCGTCCATAAAGGCGTCGAGAATCGGTCGCAGCACCACCTCCCCGCAGTGCACAGGAGCCGTCAGCGTTAGGACACCGCGCGGAGCCGACCGCTCGCTGGCGGCGATAGTTTCAGCCTCCTCGAGATCGGTCAGGATCCGACGGCAGGTGAGCGCATAGTGTTTACCGGTATCGCTTATTTTTATCGACCTTGTCGTCCGATGCAGCAGTTCGGTGCCGACATGCGCCTCGAGGCAGGCGATCGCACGGCTAATCGCGGCAGGCGAACGACCAAGCCTGCGGCCAGCGCCTACCAGGCTACCCTCATCGAGGGCTGCGACGAATACCTTCATTGCATCGATGCGGTCCATGGTCCATCCTTACTTTCAAACACTACGGCACACCGGGAAGCTCGGCGTAGCGGCCATGACGATCGTCACTTTCGGTCGTTTGGTCGCAGCGACGAGCTTCACAGTGTCAGGTCAACGCGGATCTGAGCGCCGTGCTGGCCTGGCCGATCGCGTCCCGCGCGGCCGGTGTATCGGCCAGAGCATTCAGCATTGCGAAGTCGTGGATCGTGCCGATGTAGCGCGTGCATGTCGTCCTTACACCGGCCTCTGACAGCTTTCGGGCATATGCTTCGCCTTCGTCACGAAGCACATCGGCCTCGGCGGTTATAAGCAAGGTATCGGGTAAGCCCTTCAATTGTTCAGTCGTGGCATTCAGTGGACATGCGATGACGGCCGACCGACGGTCCTGCTCCGGAAGATACTCATTCCACAACCACGCCATGTCCTGCGCTGTCAGCCAGGGGCCGTCGCGCCATTCCTGGTACGACGCGGCCGAGAAATTGGCGGCTACCGTCGGGTAGAACAGTACCTGTAAGACGATTTTGGGTCCTCGCCGTTGCTTGGACATGATAGCGACCGCGGCGGCGATGTTGCCCCCGGCTCCGTCGCCGACCAAGGCAAGGCGAGTGGCATCGAGATTGAGGCCCACAGCATGCTCCACCACGTACGCCGTAGCGGCATATGCCTCTTCGACGGGAAGTGGGAACTGGGCTTCCGGCGCGCGGCCGAATGTCACGAACACGACTGCCGCATGCGCGGCAATGGCGAGCTCTCGAACCAGGCGATCATGCGTGTCGACATCGCCGGCGACCCAACCGCCGCCGTGAAAGAACATCACCACGGGCAAGGCTTCCGGTGCGGTTCTTGGACGCACGATACGCACACTGACGGCGCCTTTCGGACCGACGGGAAACGTGAGGTGCTCGATATGCGCATCGGGCTTTCCGATTGGTCCGGCTTGGAGCTTGGCAAGCGTTGCTCGCATATCGGCGGCGGATCGGGCAGCAAGAGGAAAGCCGCCGGACGCTGCCAGCGTATCCACGAAGTCCTGCGTCACGGGTTCTAGCCTTGCCGGAAAACGGTCGTTATCGGTCACGGCACGCCCCGCGATTGCATGTAGGAGATTGCGCGCCTTTGATCGGGCGCTGATTCGATAGGTCATGACGCATCGACATTGTGACCCCCGACGACTTTGTGTGCTGCGGCTGGCACTTGGGCAGGCCGCACCTTCTGCCAGCGCCACCGTGTAGGGTTCACGACTGCGAGGCTAATCAATCGATGTTAATTCTTGTGGATCGGCGTCTTGTACCTGCGGCCCCGATGCGGGAATCCAGCCTCTCTCATTCACCGCTTGATCTTGTCATTGCGGCTCAGCGACGGGATACCATCGGGTGCGAGTAAGGGGAGCGCGTAGCGGTGCCGGCTGCACCGCCGGATCTGAAGTTGTGCCAGGCGTTTAAAGCGCGTGGCGGTCGCGGGGAGGACGCGCCGCCCAATCGGTGTCTGAGTCTGACCGGTGCCGCAATCGGTCAGCGCGGCAGGAGCCTCGATTTCGGTGAAGGCTCGTTGTGCGATCTGACACGGTCCCGGCCCCTGGGTTTCCCGACATGCCCGTACATCTGCGTTCATGTATTGCCGAGGGTCATTCAGGAATCTGCTTGCCAGACCCCCCCAGTTCAATGGGGAAGTCCCTTAATTTCTTCAGTCCGTCGTGCATAGGCAAAACCGTTTCAGAATAAAATACGTGGAACTGCGGAACGAATACAAGTCCCGGGATAATAGCGGCGAAGACATCGACGATTTTAAGATGCTCAAGGGTCGCCATAAGATGTCCGCCGCATATTCTACAGAACTGCCTATAGGTGTTTTCTGTCTTACGATGGGTTGCGATGTTGTCTCCTCCTTTCGTCACTTCCACCGCTTGGGACGGCCAGAGCGTAAACGCATTGACCGGCGCAGCTGACCACGAACGGCACGATTGGCAGTGGCAATAGCCCATTGCTATGGGGTCGCCGGTCACGCGCAACTCGACAGCCCCGCAAAAGCAGGAACCCGAATATGAGCCGCTCATGTCTTGCCTCCCGTTCTGTGAGGTGCGAGCCGGAATTGTGGTAAACTTCAAGCGGCAGGCAAGTGCTCCACAGAATGGGAACTGTCAAAATTCCGGAGCCTGGTTGCGCAACCAGGGCACTTTCGTTTGTTACACTGTCCGGCTTTGTTACATTGAATAGATCTCAATCGCACTCGCAGAGAGCGTGCTCGACAAGTTCGTAGCCAGGCACATCAACAAGAACCAGAACCTGCAGATGCGTCGGCGCCTAGGGCGACCGTGCACCCCCTCCTCGAACTCCGCACTGCCAGGGCCAGCGACGGACCCGAGATCCCCGTTCAACACCGCCATCCTGACTTCCGGTCTGCGTGATTTTCTCCAAGATTTTCAATGACCTCGTGGGTTTCGGCACTTTGCCTCTGGTCGGGCGCACCATTGCGGCGCACGATTGGAACCCCCCACGTCGGGGTGGTGCCCCAACGTCCTCGACCGGTCTATGGAATCTGATGCTACAGCCGTTGGAACAATCAACCGGGTGATCCGGTTCGGACCGTTCTGTCTGCGGCCAGCGCAGCAACTGTTGCTCGACTCGGACACCCCCGTTCGCATCGGCGCTCGTGCGCTTGACCTTCTGACCGCCTTAGTCGAGCGCGCGGGCGAGCTCGTCACCAAGGAGGACCTGACCGCTCGCGTCTGGCCCGGCCTGGCCGTCGACGAGGGAAATCTCAGGACCCAGATGGCCCTGTTGCGAAGGGCCCTGCGTGACGGCGAGGCCGGCGCCCGCTACCTGATAACTGTTCCCGGCCGTGGCTATCGCTTCGTAGCGCCTGTCTCGACCTCGGAGACGCCGGAGTCCGCGAGGCAGCAAACTCGTCCGATCAAACCGGCGCCTGGCCTGCCCGACCGCCTGACCCGACTGATTGGCCGTGCCGATGCTGTTGCTGACGTCGCCGGCAGGCTGAGCAGGCGCCGCTTCGTCACCATCACCGGCCCGGGCGGGATCGGCAAGACGTCGGTAGCCTTTGCTGTCGCTGAACAAGTGTCGACGACCTATGAGGACGGCATTTGTGTGGTGGATTGCGCTCCTTTGCTGGATGCGCAACTTGTAGCGGGTAAGCTCGCATCGACGCTGGGCCTTGCTATCGCCGCCGTCGACCCGACCGAAGGGTTGGTCGCATTCTTGTGGAGCAGGCGGATGCTGATCTTGCTCGACAGCTGCGAGCGGGTTGTAGAGGCCGCCGCTGTCCTGGCTGAGGCTGTGCTCCGAGGTGCTGCTGGCGTCGATATCCTCGCGACAAGCCGCGAGCCGCTGCGAGCAGAGGGTGAGGGTGTGTATCGTCTTCCCCCTCTCGAAATCCCTCCGGTTTCAGGAGAGCTGAGTGCGAGCGATGTTCTAAGCTATCCGGCCGTCCAGCTTTTTGTCGAACGTGCGACGTCAAGTGCCGGCCGCTTCGAACTGCACGATGCCGACGCATCGATCATTGCGGAGATTTGCCGCGGACTCGACGGGATACCGTTGGCGATTGAACTGGCCGCTGGCCGCGTTGATGTGTTCGGAACGCGGGGGGTCGCTGCGCGGTTGAATGATCGGGTTCGCCTCCTCACGCACGGAAGACGCACCGCCCTGCTGCGGCATCGAACTCTCGCAGCCACACTCGACTGGAGCTACGATGCCCTGCCGGAGCCGGAACAGATCGTCCTGCGCCGCCTGGCGATATTCGCGGGAAGCTTCACGCTGGAGGCGGCTCAAGCGGTCGCAATGGATGCCGCGGACGGATCAACCGAAATCGCCGACCTTGTGACGAGCCTGGTCTCGAAATCATTGTTGAATGCGGATCCAAGAACGGAGACCAGTCTCTATCGTCTACTCGATACAACTCGCGAATATGCGCGTGACAAACTCACGGAAAGCGGCGAGTTTGACAAGACTGCCCAACGACACGCGGACTATGTCAGGGTGCTGCTGGAGAGAGGGAGCGTCAACGCCGCAAGACCATTCATCGCCGAGGCAGAGCTCGTTGGCGCCACGCATGTGGATGATATACGAATCGCGCTCGACTGGGCATTTTCCTCCGCTGGTGACACTGAAACCGGCGTCGCGGTCACTGCGGCCAGTCTTCCACTTTGGACCCAGCTCTCCCTGAACGGAGAATGTCGGCGCTATGTCGAACGGGCGCTGCTTGAAGGCGGCCAGAGCAATATTCGCAATGATCATAGGGAGATGCAACTCCTGGCCGCGTTGGGTGCGGCGCTGATTTATACGCTGGGCCCCTGTCAAGAGGCAGATGCCGCCTGGGCAGGTGCCCTGAAGATCGCTGAAGAGCTCGACGACGCAGACTACCAGATTCGGGTCCTCTGGGGAATGTGGTCCAGTCACTTTAACGGCGGCCAGTTCAGGCCGGCGTTGAAGATTGGAGAAAGGTTCCGCGATGCGGCGGTAAACTCCGGAGACACTGTAGCGGCATTGGTCGGCGAACGACTCCTTGGTGTGTCGAGATTCTATCTCGGCGACCACACCGATGCACGGTGCCATATCGAGTCGGTGCTGCAACGCTATGTCCGTCCTCGGGATCAGTCGCACATCATCCGCTTTCAATTCGACCAGCGGGTTGTGGCTCGCACAGTGCTTGCACGGCTGCTTTGGGCGCAAGGATTTCCCGATCAGGCGATGCAAGAGGTGGATGGTGCGCTCGAGGAAGCGACGTCCGTTGGTCACGCGATGTCACTGGCTCTGACTCTGGCCCAGGCAGCGTGTCCAGTGGCGCTTCTGTGCGGCAATTTCACCGCAGCGGAGCAGTTCATCGCGCAGCTTGTCCGGCATTCGGCAGAACATGCCCTGGACATTTGGCATACCTGGGGGAGGTGCTTCGCTGCCACGCTGCTCATCGAGCGTGGCCGCACCGAGGAAGGGCTGGCGGCGCTTCGCAAAGCACTCGACGGACTACCCCAAGGTGCATTCTATATGCGCTACACCGGCTTCCAAGGGACGTTGGCCGAAGCTCTCGGGAAGGCCGGCGCAGTGTCGGATGGCCTCTCGACTATCGACGAGGCCCTCGCCCGCTCAGACCGCGACGAGGAACGCTGGTATGTTGCGGAATGCTTGCGCATCAAGGGCGAATTGCTGCGACTGAGGGCCACGCCAAGGTGGACCCGGGAAGCCGAAGAACAATTCGAACGCTCGTTGGACTGGTCCCGACGGCAGCAAACTCTGTCGTGGGAGCTACGAACGTCCTTGAGCCTCGCACGACTGCATCAGGGACAAGGACGGATCGGCGATGCCCGCGATGCGCTCGCATTGGTTTATGGTCGGTTCGAGGAAGGATTTCAAACCGCGGATCTGAGGGCGGCAAGGACCCTGTTGGAGCAGTGGTCCTAGGCCGTCAGGGTTCGCTGGCGCGCTGGTGCACGAAGCAATCGCCGGCAATCGCCGGTTGAGTCTGCCCTCTCTGCTGTTCGTTTCCCGCCCGAGCGCGTCGATTGCTGCGCCTGAACGAGCCGAAGGATGGCACGACGGACCCCACGCAGCCGGCCATCACCGGCGTCGATCCGGTGCCACCTCACGCTGGAGAAATACAGTCCTTCCAACACCGCGATGAAGGAGACGGGCCGACGGCGGAGGCAGGCCGCAGGATGTGCGAGGGATTGTCCAGTTCTATTGCAGACGTAACAGAACTCGCGAATCGCGGTGCATGCATGCCGCAGGCTTCCTGCGCGAGGGGCCGTGTGCGGTCGTCATCGGCACGATGTTTCATGGCACTCTTAGTGATCGCTGGCGCGATCGTCTGACGTCGTGCGCAATACAAGGTGTTGATAGTAGAATTGCATGACCGTGACGATGAAAGCCGTGCTGATGCCGAACAACATCACGCCGTTGACGCCCTCCAGTGCACCCATCAACTTCCAGTGCGGCTGCGGCACAAGCCCCGAGGCGCCTCGTGTGGTCATCGAGTCAATTGAGTAGAGGATCGCAGAAGCCGGTGACGCGAGCGCACCAAGCCACAAATAAGCCGCCGCCCAGAATGCCGACTCAATTACATGTAACGCAGCGAGCAGCAGTCCCATCGTTGTGATGGTGCCGATAATTATTGCGAACACGCGTGGCAATCCGCAACTCTGAGGTTCCAACCAAACCCGAAGGCTATGCAGCATAGCAACCATGAAGGTTACGCTCGTGGCGTGGACTGCGATGGTCAGCACGGTAAGTGATACCCCCCATATCCAGTTATCCAATGGAGCGGTCCTTGTAACCGTGTTTCACCTGAGGCGGGCACGGCTGTTGCGAGCCAACTTGTGCTGGACGATCAAACCATTAGCTTTCAGTGATGCGTCTATGCGTCCTCGCATTGACAGAAGTGGCCGCGTGCGATCGATCTGATTAAGGCTGGAAATGTCAGGCACCTCCGCGCGCGCACCGAGATTGATGAAGATCTAACCGGCTGTCGGGATCTGACTGTCAACCTACACCGCGCGCGTCGACACGAACCGCGCGTGGCCCTCATGAGTCTGGCAATGGTCTGACTGCTCGACTATCATGTCTCAATCTTGCTCGGTGAGACGCGCTAAAGGTCGAGCGCGACGGCGGTTCTTGGCGTCGAGCAGCAGATGAGCGCATTACCTTCGGCTGGCGGATCCAACGGCGTCAGCCCGTAGGTGAGGTCGCCGTCGAGCAGACCGCTCTCACAATTATGGCACACGCCTGATCGGCAAGCCCACCGCACGGGAACAGCGCAAGCCTCCGCCAATTCGAGCAAGCTGCCGAAGCGGGAGTCCCATGGCACGGCCAGACCACTTCGCAAGAAGGTCACGATGGGTCCGCCGCCCGCGGGGCCGGTAGGACTATGTGGTGACGACGTGACGGCATCGAAGATGCCTGGGGTGCGTGTGGGCGCCGGCCCGAACAATTCGACGTGGACCCTGGGCCAGGGAATGCCCCACGCCGCCAGTCCTTCTTGGAACTCATCGAGGAAGCGGGGCGGACCACACAGATAAAAATCGGCATCCTTGGGAATTCCAAGCTCCTGCAGCAACTCGAGCGAGAGATGGCCTGTTCGATCGAAGTCCTGTCCGTGCATGTCTCCTGGCGCAGGTCGGCTGTAGATCACGCAGCGACACGACGCTCGGAGCGTAGCGAGCAGATCGTTCGCCTCTTTGGCAAACGAATGATGTGCCCGATCGCGGGCTGCATGCAGCCACCAGATCGGCCGAGCCGCTCCGGCTTCTGCCGCCGCCGCATACAACATCGCCAACATCGGCGTCACACCGATACCGGCGCTGATCAGCACGACGGGCGTCGGATCCGTGGAGAGCGTGAAGGAACCGCGCGGCGCGCTGATCTCTAGGCGATAGCCTTCCCGAACACTTTCGTGGAGAAACCCACTGGCGGGACCGCCCTCGTTTTTGACGGCAATCCGATAGGTGGAGGCCCCGAGCGGACCGCACAGCGAATAGCTTCGCGTGACGGCGGGCGCACCCGCGTCGGGCTTCATGCGGACCATCAGATGTTGGCCAGGCCGTGCGGATGGGAGCGGCGCCCGATCTTCGGCCGCAAGCTCGAATGATCGGACGTCAGCGCTTTCGTCGCGCGAAGCCAGGACCACCGCCGGGCGGAAGCCGCGCCATGCAGGCGGCGCTGACGCGCCAAGTCCAAGTCCAGCGTTGCCCGTGGTACCGCCCGCCTCGGCAGCGGAGAGCAGCGCCTGCATCGAGCCTTGCCAGTCGAGGCTGAGCGCCGGGATTCGGACCGCCCGGCGCAAACCTTCCGGTCTGTGCTCTGCGGAATACAGAAGCGCATCGATCTCGGCGACCGTCATGCCCTCGGGGCCGTCGGAGAGTTTCTCGACGCGGTCGCCGGCGCCGATCTCACCTTCCTCTATGACGCGGAAATAGAAGCCTGGTCGGTGGTGCGCGACTAGCAACGCCGCCATCTGCGGGTGGTTCAACCTGATGCCAACCCGGTAGCAGGTGTCACGCGGCTGACTGACCTCGACGATGGCGCCACCGATCCTGAACCGATCGCCGATGCAGACTTCATTATCGGCGAGACCATCGACCGTGAGGTTCTCGCCGAAATTCCCTGCCGTGAGATCCGACCGCCCCAGATACTTCGCCCAGTACCGGTAGGAATCGAGCTGATAAACCAGGATCGCACGTTGCTCACCGCCATGGCCGCTGAGGTCTCCTTGACCGTCGCCATCCAGATTCAGCCGGCGCGCAACAACCCGCCCGATCGCTGGCGTTTTCCAGACCCCCGTCCGGACAGTCCTGTCCTGCCACATAACGTTCTGAGGAAGTCCCACGTTAACCGAAACAATCACGCCGCTCATGGCACCTCCAGTGACGGGCCTGGTCCATTGCACCAGCGGCCCGGGAAGATCACTCCGCACGCCCATCGCCGAACGGAGCGACGGAAATTGCCCCGGCCCGTTCAAGCGAGATCGGGAAGAGGCGCATTTGACCGGTCATTTTGTTCCACTTCCGTTCCAGGCTAGATGCCGAGGTCGGCGGGATGGTTCATGAGCCAAATACCAAACAACTTACAGCAGCATCGCGCGGTTTTTGCACAGGGCCACGGTTACGTCGGCCGATTGCGCGATTTTTGCCATAGCTCGAATTTTCCAAATCAGGCTCAATCTTACAATCAGAACCCGGGCCCTCATATTCAATGCCTATTCATCTCATGCGTTGCGCGGCAAGCAGCGAACGAAGGAGCCCGAACATGGAGACACCCGATGTGCTTCGCTACACCCGGATTCCTCTGCCTCACGGATCTGGTGCGATTCCCGCCGTCGGGTTTGGCACGCTAATTCCTGATCCCGCCGTGACCAGCGAAGCCGTGAAGGCCGCATTGGAAGTGGGATTTCGACACTTCGATTGTGCAGAGCGGTACCGCAATGAGGCGGCTGTTGGTGATGCAATGCGGGCGCTGTTCAAGACGGGCACGATCCGGCGCGAGGACGTGTTTGTCACCACGAAGTTGTGGAACACCAATCACCGTCCTGAGCGCGTTAAACCTGCCTTTGATGCGAGTCGCGAGCGACTACGCCTTGACTACGTCGATTGCTATCTCATCCACACGCCGTTTGCCTTTCGGCCCGGCGAGGAGCAGGATCCGAGGGACGAGCATGGCCAGGTCATCTATGATTCCGGCGTGACACTCCTCGAGACGTGGCGTGCGCTCGAGCGTCTCGTAGACAATGGTCAGTGCAATGCGATTGGCCTATCGGACGTCAAGTTGCCAACGCTGAGAGACATTGTTTTTGCTGCACGGATCAAGCCTGCCGTGGTACAGGTCGAATCCCATCCGTATCTTCCTGAACGGGAGATGCTCGACTTCTGTCGGGAGCATGGGATTGCCCTGCTGGCATTCGCCGCGTTGGGCCACGGCATGAGTCCGCGAGTGCTGGACGATCCTGTGATCACAAGCATCGCACAGCGTGTCAACAAGAGTCCCGCGCAGGTTGCGCTGGCGTGGGCTGTGCAACGCGGCACTGCATTCCTGACCACCTCGACCAGACCCGGGCGTATTCGGGAAAGTTTTGACATTTCGGCTCTACCCGAAGACGCCATGCGGGAAATTCGGGAGACGATCACGACGAACGTCAGGTTCAACACCGTCGTGGAGACGGGGGTGCCCGGCTTTATCCCCCGAGCAAATGAGCAGGAACAGGAGCTGCGGCATGACTGAACGTGACATTCGCGACGCACTGGATCGGCACTGGTCCGCATCGGACGCAAATGACTTCGAGGCGGAGCATGACATATACCGAGATGACGCCGTGCTCGAATACCCGCAGTCCGGTGAGCGCATCAGGGGCCGGCGCCGCATCCAGGCCTCGCGCGTTGCACAGCCGAACGCGAAGCGCTTCAAGGTGCGTCGCATCGTTGGCGCGGGCGACCTCTGGATTACGGAGTATATCATTATATATGATGGCCGGCCATCCTACACGGTGAGCATCATGGAGTTTCTGGATGGCAAGGTCGCCCGCGAAACCCAATACTTCGGCGACCCATTCGAGCCCGGACCATCCCGCGCCCATTTGGTTGAGCGAATTGAATGAATACGAGAACCCGCTAACGCGCCTGCGCGTGCTGAACCGCGCACAATTGCCAGTCGGTACTGTTCCGCTCGCTCGTTTCCTCATTGGCAAAATGCTTGTGCGCGTCCTGGACGAAGGCGTGGCGGCAGGTCGCATCGTCGAGACCGAGGCATATGAGATCGACGACCCTGCGGGCCACGCCTATCGCGGCATCACGCTGCGCAACCGTTCGCTGTTCCTCGAGCGCGGGCACGCATATATCTATCTTGCCTATGGCACGTCCTTCATGCTCAACGTCTCCAGCGAGATACCCGGCGTGGGTGCGGGCGTTTTGATCAGGTCCATCGAACCAACCTATGGCACTCTGCTCATGGAGCGAAATCGCGACACCAGGCAGGCGCGAGATCTGGCGCGCGGCCCTGGACGTCTGTGCGCCGCGTTGCAAATTGATCGCCGGCTGGACGGGCTCGATTTGTGTCAAGCCGGTCCACTGTGGCTCGGATCCGACGGCCAATCGTCCGGAGAAATCGGGCAAAGCAGACGAATCGGCATCACCCGGGCGACAAACCGGTCGTTGCGGTTTTACATTCGCAGCAATCGGTTCGTCAGCGGTCCGCAGGCGCTTAACAGGTGAGTGAACAGCTACGGGCAGCGGAGGTGGTGTCTTCCGATGCGCTGTTTCATGTGTCTAGCGTCACCGGTGCGGCACAAGAGCCCGCAGTGCCTGCTCGCCTCACGATTGAGTTCGCGGCAGCTCGGCGAGGTTTGTCGCAGCGGACAGCTCCCAATAAACCGCCTGATGTTTGTGCGCCCGTTGTATCGACTGGCAGAACACAGCCCTAATCCGTGAGCAGGCCGCCCCAGAACCGAAGTCTTTGGTCAAATACGGCCAATCATTTCGTCCTTGGTGACCAGCTCGCCAGCCGATTGTGCGAGAAGTTCAATGATCTCCAATGCACATACACCAACCGGTATCGCCGCTCCATCAATGCGCAGCTCACGTCGTGCCAGGTCAATCTCGCAATCACCCGCGGCGTGATAGCATTCAACCGCGCGTCGAAAGACTGGCTTCCTGACGCCGAATATTGGGCATTAAGGCCGGTCATCATAAGGTGCGGCATGAACCGCCCCTCGGCGGGCCATTTCGCCAATCAGACCGGGTAAGCCCCTATGACTCGGCTGCATCAACCTGGACGGGCGGTCTTCCGCTCCGTGCTGTCGGACGACGCGAGAGGAAAATGTTCCTGGATGGCCCCGCCCTCCACCCTACTGGCAATTCTCGTTGGCGAACCGTCCAATCATGCTCGGTACCCGATGAGAGTGAAAGTGCCGCATGGGTGAAGCTGATGCCGTATAAGCATCCCGAAGATCAGGATTGTGCGGTGATCTCCGGTGTCTTCCTCATCGGCCGGGGCGACCACCCGGAGCGGTTTCAGGACTTTCCGTCCGACAGCGTCCGCGCGCTTACTGGCGAACCATGGCACTTCTACCGGGCGACGGCCGGCACGCACAACACCGAGGTCAACGCGGTGGCCCACCCGGTCTGGAATACTGCGCCATCCGTCATGGTCCGTGCCACAGCGCTCGTGCCGCACATTCAACATTCTCTGAAGCGGCGAAGGTCTGATAATCTGCCGGTTTCGTGACTGGCACTTCAGACCCGCAAGAGGTGTGAGGATGTCATCCGCTATGAGCGCCTAACATGAACGGATAGAGAGGTAATTGCAATGTTGAAGCAGATCGCCGCGCAGCTCGTGACCGTCATCAACACTCCGGACCCGGCGGCCGCCTGACATGAGTGATCAAACCAACGGCGCAAGTAATACGGAACCGCTCGCGAACGGAGATACCCTCGCTTTCCGTGACGTGAAAGCGGATCCGGCACCACCGGAGCCGCGTCCCGTTCCCTCGGAAGCCAAAACTCTCGGAAGAAAACGCAAACTTATCCTTGGCGCACTCGGCGTCTTCGTCCTCGCGGCGCTCCTGGTGTTCGGCGTCCCCTGGATAGAGGAGACGTTCAACACCGTTTCCACGGACGACGCATACGTAAATAGCCATGTGACCTTTGTTGCGCCACGCGTGGCGGGACAGATCGCCCACGTTTTCGTGGATGACAACAACCGTGTGCACAAGGGGGAGATTCTCGCCGTCCTAGATAAAGAGCCATTTCAGGTCATCGTCGCGGAGAAGCAGGCAGCGGTTGACACCGCGCAGGCGGATCTGCAGGCCGCAATTGCATTAACGCGCGCGACCGAAGCACAAGCGAGGAGTGAGCGTTGGAACCTGCAGCAGGCAGTGCAGAACGTAGACAGCCAGGTTGCCCTCCTGCACGCGCGGGTCGCTGATGTCGCCAAGGCCAAAGCCGCACTGGTGCTGGCGCAGGTTCAATTCGAGCGTGCGCGGGCACTCGTTGCCAGAGAAGATGTGCCGCGGTCCGAGTACGACCAGCGCGAAGCCGACCTGAAGACCGCCAGCGCTGAACTCGCGCAGAGCTTGGCCGATGTGTACCAGATCCGCGGCTCGTTGGGGTTGCCGCCGCAAACTGGAGCCGATGACCTCGGCCAGGTCCCGCCCGATCTCGATGAAACATTTTCCTCCGTACTCCAGGCGCAAGCCCAGCTTATTGCAAGTGCCGCTCAGCTCGGTCTCGTCCGTTCGTTCGACCAGGGGCCGAAGGTGATGCTCGACCAGTTCGCGAAACTGGGTGACATCGACAAGGTGTTTGCTCAGCTCGCGACCAACGCTCCGGCCGTCAAGCAGGCTGGCGCAAGGCTCGAAACCGCCCAGCGCGATCTCGCGCAGGCGGAATTGAACCTGCGCTACTGCGATATCATCGCGGAGATCGATGGGGTCGTTACTCGCCGCAATGTAAACCCTGGTGACTTTGTGCAGGTTGGACAAAACCTGATGGCGATCCGCTCACTCAACGAAATCTGGGTCGATGCCAATTTCAAGGAAACGCAGTTGCGCGACCTGCGTATTGGTCAGCCTGTGAGGCTTGATGTGGACATGTACGGCGGGCGGCATGTGTTCCGGGGCCGGATTTCCGGTTTTACCGAGGGGACTGGATCAACCCTCGCGCTACTGCCTGCGGAGAACGCCACAGGCAATTTCGTAAAGGTGGTTCAACGGCTGCCGGTACGCATCGATCTCGTTGATTACAATCCAGATCAGATGCCTCTGTTTGTCGGCACCTCGGTCGTTCCGCACGTCTATATCAACAAGCCCCCAACTGGCCCTAATGCTGGAAAGTATCTTCAGTCAAGCGCACCGACTAACACATCCGGTGTCGGACGATGAGCAGTGCGGTTGCGTCATCGGGACTTCCGACTTCCCGTTCCCGACGCGCAATCAATCCTCGGATCGTCGCCGCTGTTGTCGAGGTGCCGACGTTTATGGAAGTGCTCGATACAACGATTGCGGTTATCGCGCTGCGATCTATTGCAGGCAGTCTGTCCGCGACCGTCGATGACGGCGAATGGGTCCTCAGCAGCTACCTCGCTGCCAATGCCATTATTCTGCCGATTACCGGTTGGCTGATCGCGCATCTCGGCCGTCGCAATTACCTTCTGCTGTCGATTGCCATCTTCACACTGGCTTCCGGCCTGTGCGGCATCGCCACCAGCCTCGTTCAATGGATCTTGTTTCGCGTCATTCAGGGTCTTGCAGGCGGTGGTCTTCAACCGTCGAGCCAAGGTGTTCTGCTCGATGCGTTTCCGGTGGAACGCCAAGGCATGGCCATGACATTGTTTGGTTCTGGCCGCGTTAATCGCACCCGTCGTTGGTCCCACGCTCGGGGGTTGGATTACCGACCGTTATTCGTGGCGGTGGGTATTCTTGATCAATGTGCCGATGGACTTGCTGGCGCTGAGCGCATGTGCACTGACGCTTCGCGATCCCGAGTACCTCATCGCGCAACGGAAGGAATTGCGCCGGCAGCCGTTCAGCTTTGACGGCATTGGCTTGGCTCTGCTGGTCATCGTCATGACCTGCTGGGAGGTGATGCTGAGCAAAGGCCAGGAATGGGATTGGCTGGGCGATCCGTTCTGGCGACTGCAAACACTGGCGCTCGTGTTTGCGGTCGGCTTCTGACCATGAAGCGTTCTGTTGCGGAGAAGGGCGCGCGCATCGGCGGCGAGTAACTTCCCCTTAAACTGACCGGAGAGCCGTGTGTCGGTAGAAAAGTCATTTGGACAGGGATCCGGCGCGGGCTGAAGCTCCGCTGCCTCAATTCTGGCAAAGGCTGCTTGGTTGCCGGCTTTGTTGGTATGGATCACCCCGACTGGATTGATGACGTCGCCGGAACTGACCGCGCTCTCCCAGCCGGCAAGGCTCGGCAAACCGATCCGATTCATTCGTCCGGAGTCAGGTTCATGTTTCGGCGGCGCCAGACGTTCGGGCTCAGACCAACAACCTCACGAAACACCCGGCAATAGTGTGCCTGATCGGCGAAGCCGCAGGCGAGCGCAATTTGCGATAGTGATTCCGTCGACAAGAGCATGAGCTGCTGTGCGCGTTCAATACGCCGACGACGGATATAATGACACACAGTCGTGCCGAATGTCGCCTTGAACGCGTGCGAGAAATAGCTGGCGCTCAAGCCGGCCTTGCTCGCGCAGTCGCGCAGCCGGATCGTTGAGCCTAGCGACGCCTCGATGAATTCCTTGACTTTGCGCGTCTGCCAGCGAGCGAGGCCGCGCGTATCGGCCACGAGTGCCGCCTGCATTCCCTCGGTCGATGACCCGTCGGCATAGTCCCGCAACATTGCCGCAGCGACCTTGATCTGCGACTTTGCCTGCATGCGGTCGTGGTCCCACATTCGCAAAGCGGCCTCGAGGAACCCGCTCACCGCCGCGAGCGACGCGTAGTCCGTGACCGGTTTGATGCCGGTTCGAGTAGCGGCATGGATCTGGCCATACCCGTAAATCATTTGCGTGACACCCATGGCCCTCTCCCTGCGATTTTTACAATAGGAACCCGGCTGAAGCGCGTTGCCCGTTGCTACGCGCGTACATTGGAGGCGTGATAGTCACGGCTTCAACGTCCACTGCATCTGCTTGCAGCGAAGGCGAAGCACACAGATTGCTTTGCTGGATCGGAGCCCGGACACACCAGGCCGCGTAGGTGGCGAAGCTTGCGCCAGAAGCGGCATCGTAGCGGCATGCATCGGACTAACGTAGCCTCCGACGATCGTCCTTTCCACCGCGGCTGTCGAGCGGTTGGGTGTCATATCTCCCCAAACACCACCGTCTGATTGCGGGACAGTTACAAAGAGAGAAGCATAAGAAACAGTGGCCCGAACGTGAATATGCGCTGAACGATATATACTATTGCGCGGAGTGCGGGGCTACGCGGGTGGTCGTTTTGCGGATGCGCGTGGCTCCGTTGGATTTGCGGTCATTGGGAGGAGTGCATTGACGACGCAATGCGCTGGCGACTCGCGCCGTCATCTTCGCCGGCTGATCCGACCTCACGGCCGTCGCCGCGGTGAGCCTTGGTTCGGTGCTGGCCGCAGAAGCCACTTGTCGCTGATGGCTTTGAGCGGCATTAAGCGCAACCTTCTCTGTTCACGGAGAGGTCAAGCGTCTTGCTTCGGTTCGGACGCGCTGCTACACGGAATTCCCAGTGTGGCTGCGGAACTACCAACCGCAGTCGCACCGACGAAGCCTACCCCGGAGGACACTGTTCGGGGTCAGCCTGTGGAGCCCTCTGTGCTAGACAGGGCAATGAAGCAGGAACTCCCGGCCGTGAGGTCGAGAAGCCACGCCATTCATGGCGAGGAGAAGTCACGGAGATGTCGTGCGCTACAGCCTACTCGATCTAATGGGCTCCCCCCATTCGAGCAATTCGGCGAAACCGGTGAACGCGAGTCCCTCGTGACGCTCTTAAGAGTGCTGACAACGAGATGGCGGCGCGGCCAAACGACGACTGGCGGGATGCATATGCCCGACAGTCAAGGCACGCGCGCGCTGCGCTTGATTGGTGCTTTTTTCACCCGCCAGGGCTGCGGCTGATGGATGATTTGCGCCGGTCTTGCCTGATACGCAAATTGCGTTTGTCGGTGGGCAGGTCGAGGTGGAGGACGAGCGGCATCAGAAGGGCATGAGTGGTCTCTACTCGGCCAGGGCAGGGACAGGGGGCAGACCACACAAGACGGAACAGGCGCCGATCAGGACGGAGAACGGACGGCTTGCTCACTCACGCGGGTGACGCGCGGTGACGAGAAAAATGGTCGCACGCAGCCGGAGCGGACCGGAACGCGCTGCTGCGGCGAATGCCGCCGCCACCTCGTCGGCGATTACCTGGCGGATCAAATCGTCAGGTTTCTTCTCGTCGATCAGCCTTGCTGTCGGGCCCATTGTGAGTGCCTGACGCGCTTCTTCGTCGGGGCTGCCGCCAATGATGGTCGGGTGCGCCCGTTCAATCTCGATGTTGACGAACCTGGCGGCGGAAAGAACCCTGCGGATGTGGTTCGGGTCCCCGAACGCGAGTGGGCCGGGCACGTTCCCGGTCGACGGCGCCGGCGGTCCCAAATGACGAAGTGCGATGTCGTAGGAGATCAACCAATGCGGGTTCTCTGCAAGCGGCGCCCAACAGGCAAACACGAGGCGGCCGTCTGGTTTGAGCGAACTGCCGATGTTGCGAAAGGCCGCCACCGGATCGGAGAAGAACATGACACCCATACGCGACGTCGCAATATCGAACGCGGCCCGCTCGAACGCCAACACCTGCGCGTCTCCTGACAAGAGCGTGACATTCCGCATCCCGGACTCGCCCACTCGCTGTCGGGCGGCGTTGAGCATCGGTTCAGAAATGTCCACTGCGACAACGCGGCCATGCTCGCCGACAGCCTCCGCCAGAGGAATGGTTACCGCACCAGTGCCGCAGCCGATTTCGAGCACGTTCTCCCCGCCGGCCAGCCGTAGGCAAGCCAGCAGCAGTGCAAGGCTTTCCTGATTGCGGCGCTCTCGAAACCCAGGGCTGGCGACCCAGCGCGGGCCGGCAATTCTATTCCAATAGTCTCGCTGCGCTTCGTTCGGGTCTCCGGCATCCGTAACCATCTCGGAAGATCCTCCTGTTTCGTCCATGCTCACGCCGATCTTGGGGTACGTCTAGCATATCAAACCGATGCACCGGCGGTCAGTGGGTGCAGTACGAGGCGGAGAGTCCCGGGCTAACAGTTCGCATTCACGCGGGGTGGCGGGCAGCCGGCGCGAGGTTTTCGGCGCCCGGCCAATTGATTGAGACCATTCGCGACCAGGCTCAAGGTAAGCCGAACACAAGCGTGACACCTCATGCTTCGGCGATCCCCGCGTTCGATGTGCTTCCAGCGTCAGCTACGCACCTGCGCCATCGCGAATGGGAAATGAACGAAGGAATTAGGCGGTCCAAGGCCTGCAGGGATCGAGATTGCCCTGACTACGTTTCTCGATGAGTTCGTCGCTGATCTACCTAATGTAGATGCGGTCGTTGTGAGTACCGGAGAAGCTGAGGCCGTCGCCACGAGGACGCCAGATCGCCGCGAGGTGGTGTGCCTGGCAGTGGGGCGCCGCCCGTCACGCGGCGGCCATACCGTTTACCGGGCCCTGCAAGACTGCATTCGGTACATCGCGACGACGTCCGCAGTCTCTATCTAGGGCAATCTCGATGGCATGTGGCAGTAATCCCGCGACCGACGGCGGGGGCAAACCTGAAGGCCCTGCGTATCACGGACGTCTCTGTGTTGAAGGGCAAGGCGGTGATACTGCACGCTGGCGGTTTTCGCTACGAATTGGAGATCCTAAAGGCACGGCGCAGCCTACCCCACCGCGCCCTGCCGCCGCCAAGCGGGGGCGGCTCCGAATAGGTGTCGTGCATGCCGCGCTGGCCCGGTGGTACACCGTCCACGGCGAGCGTGATCATTGTGCCCTTCGCCGCGCGGACGTGCTTTTACGGTGTCGCCTGAACCAACGTGCCGGAATAGAGGATCGGTCCAGTCGGCAGGCCAGAGGGCGAGCCGCCGAGGGGTTCAAGGGTGACGGCGAAAGTTGAGTCGCGGACGATGTTGCGTGGCAGGCCGGACAGCCGCGAGGATGCGACGGTGAAAGCCGCATTCTGCACCACACCGAGCGAGCGCGGTGCGTGTAGACGGGCGTTCACCAGCCAAAGTTCATAGGACCGGTCCGTCTGCGGCGTCGCGGCAACCGGCCGGATGGTCAGGGTGCGCGCCGCGACGTTCACTGAAACGATAAAAGCAGGCGAGGTGGCATCGTGCTGCAGCACCGCGACGAAATTCTCCCCCGGCCGCGACGGGGCGAGGGTGCGCGTGGCGACGAAGAGTACAAGGCTCGCGGCAATCGCGGATGCTCCCAGGGCGGCGATCCGCCAGGTTTGCAGCCGACGCCGCAACACGGCGACCTCATTGCTGCCGGCCACGCCGTCAATTCGGCTCATGATCGAATCCAGCAGATGATCGGGCGGCGCGACCGGTGCAATCTCATCCATCAGTGGTGCAAACCGTGCTTCCCACGCGGCGATCGCTTCGTCGAGTGCCGGCTCACGCTGTCGGCGCGCTGCCACGCTTGCCCGTTCCGACGCATCGAGCGTACCAAGCACATATTCGCCGGCGAGTGCGTCGATGTCGTCGAGGTCAGACATCGCCGAGACACTCCCTCAGCTGCGCCAGACTGCGATGGAGGAGTGTTTTTATCGTCGGCACCGGACGCTCGAAGCGCTTCGACAGTGCCTCGCGTGTCCAGCCCCGGTAGTAGGCCAGCAGGACCATCTGACGTCGCTCCTCAGCGAGCGCAGCCAGGCAGGCCATGAGGCGCTGTAATTCCTCGCTCCACTCGCGTTTCTCAAGTGGATGGGGATCGTCGCCCGCCACCCTCTCCAGGGCTTCGGCGGGGAGATCGACCGTCACCCGCGGGCGCCGCACCTCATCGAGCGCGCGATTACGGGCAATAGTTGTCATCCACGTGATGGGTGATGCCTTGGCAGGGTCGAAATCAGCGGCCCTGTCCCAGATTCTTACGTAGATCTCCTGCAGGATGTCATCAGCGGCAGTTCTCTCCCTCAGGATGCTGAGGATGACCCCGTACAGTTTGGCGCGCGTGGCATCATAGAGCGCGCGAAACGCCGCGCGGTCGCGCAGGGCAACCTCACGCATGAGCCTCTCCAGCCGCTGGCGTCCACTCTCTTCCGAGCCGCTCTCTACGTCCATGGCTGCGATCGAGAAGCCCTCCCCTTTTGAAAGAAATACGTCCGCGTTTCCCCTCGAGAGCACTATCACAGTTCTGCCGACTCATGACACCCAGTCAACAACACACAATTTGGCGACAGCAATACGGCGTGGAGTGCGGGAAGTTTCAGGAACGACGACTTTTTTCTTTTGCGCCTCACGCTGAAACCCGGCTGCGCCACCCTCCGTAAATCGCCCCGAGAAGCAATCGACACGCTCTCCGCCGGTCGATGACGAGCGGCGCAACCGAAGCTCTGGAGAGATGCCATGACCCTTCGCACTGTGAAATTCGCTGCCGCTGTCGGCCTGGCCTTGGCCGGCCCGATCTATGCTTTCGTCCCGGCCAACGCCGTAACGGCTGTCGAGGTCGGCGGCGCACCGATGTATCCGACGAGGAACATCATCCAGAACGCCGTCAATTCCAGGGACCACACCACCCTTGTTGCTGCCGTCAAAGCCGCCGGACTGGTCAATACCCTCGAGCAGCCCGGTCCCTTCACGGTCTTCGCCCCCGTCAATGAGGCGTTCGACAAGCTTCCCAGTGGGACTGTGCAGACGCTGCTGAAGCCCGAGAACAAGAGTGCCCTGGTGAAGGTGCTGACCTATCACGTGGTCCCCGGCCGGTTGTCTGCGATGGATCTGAAGGCCGACGTGAAGGCTGGTGGCGGCAGGGCAATTCTCAGGACCGTAGAGGGTGAAAACCTGACCGTGACGGAGGTCGGACGCCGGCTCGAGATCATCGATGCCAAGGGCGACCGAGCGACTGTTACCATTCCCGATGTGAACCAGAGCAACGGCGTGATCCACGTTGTGGACACAGTCTTGTTGCCGAAATAACCCGTGCGTCGGATCGGGGCACATCCCCGGTCCGACAGCTTTTCGCCCATCTGCGAACGAGGCTATCGTCATGACAGAGACCGGAGCAGCCGCGGCCACCGGCCCCACGATGCTACGGCGTCCCCTGATCCATCCCTTGATCGTGCGCGTTACACATTGGATCAATGCCGGCGCTATGGGCGTGATGATCTCGAGCGGGTGGGCAATCCACAACGCATATCCGACGTTGCCCTTTCTGTTTCCGTCCTGGATGACGCTCGGCGGCTCACTCACCGGCGGCCTGCAATGGCATTTCGCCGGCATGTGGCTCGTCATGGTTAACGGCCTCGTATATCTCGCCAACGGGATCCTAACCGGCCGATTTCGCCGCAAGCTGTTGCCGATCACGCCGGAAGCCATTGTGGCCGACCTGCGCGCTGCACTCGCCGGACGGCTCAGTCACGAGGACATCAGCGTCTATAACGCCGTTCAGCGCCTACTCTATCTCGGCGTCATCCTCGCCAGCGTCCTCGTGGTGGCGTCCGGCCTCTCTATCTGGAAGCCGGTGCAGCTACGTTGGCTGGTCACGCTGCTCGGCGATTTCGACAACGCCCGGCTGGTTCATTTTGCCGCCATGTCAGCGATCGTCGGCTTCATCATCGTGCATGCTGCGATGACACTTTTGGTGCCGAAAACCCTGCGCGCCATGATCCGTGGCCGGTGAAGGGAAGCACGCGATGTTCGGCGTGAACAAAAAGCCCCATCCCGATACCGGCGTGATCCTGCGCGAGGCAGCGCGGGGTCTCGACAACACGACCCGCCGTATGTTTGTCCGCCGGGCAGTCGGCCTCGGCACATTGACCCTGCTCACCGGCTGCGACGTGACGGACGGTTTTTCGGCCGAGGCGGTCCTCAGCCGGATCTCTGACTTCAACGACCGCGTACAAGCTTGGCTGTTCTCACCCCACCGCTTGGCGCGCGAATATCCCGAGAGCGCGATCACGCGACCGTTTCCGTTTAACTCCTTCTATCAGCCGAACACCCCCGACAAGGCGCCGGTGATCGATCCGGTCTCTTATCGGCTGAACATAACCGGACGGGCGGATCGCCGTGACGACTGGACGCTCGACCAGCTTTACGCCTTACCGCGTGCCGCGCAAATCACGCGGCACATCTGCATCGAGGGGTGGAGCGCCATTGGTAAGTGGTCGGGGGTACGCTTTTCCGAATTCCTGCGACGGATCGGTGCCGACACGCACGCGAAATACGTGACGTTCCGCTGCGACGACAACTATGTCACCAGCATCGACATGCCGTCTGCTCTTCACCCACAGACGCAGCTAAGCTTCTGGTTCGACGGCCACCTACTGCCGCGCGAGTACGGGTTTCCCATGAAGCTCAGAATTCCGACCAAACTTGGTTTCAAAAACCCCAAGCACGTTGGTGAGATAGAGATTGGCAATGACTACGTTGGCGGAACGTGGGAGACCGTCGGCTACAACTGGTTCAGCGGATTGTAGCCGCAGTCCAACGATGAACGTCGCTCACCGTGCCTGATTGGCCGGTCGCGCATTTGCCGCATGCCCCGGTTCGTGATTGGACCGCATGTCATTCCCTGACCGCGCCGAGCGCCAGGCCCCAGACCATATGTTGCTGCATGAACATCATGAATACCACCATCGGCAGCACGATGCCAACGGCTGCGGCAGCCGACAATGTCCAGTAGTTGATATCCTCGGAGCCTCGTTTCGCGAGTGCCACGGGAAGCGTTTTCGTATCAGGCCCCGTCAGCACCAAGCTTAGCAGGGATTCATTGTAAGCCGGCAGCAGGCTGAAGCGAGCGGCTCAGTCCTTTTGCGCCACGACCGTGTAGTCCGCCGCCGCCTGCGACAGCATGGATTTCCGCTCCGACGCCAGCAGATATCCTGAGGAGATCAGACGACCCGTCGCCTCTGCATAGAGTTTGAGATACTGGGTCTCATTGCCGTAACGCCGGATGACTTCGGACTTGGTCAACGCTTGCCACTGCCCGATATTGCCACAGACGCCGGTGATCACCGATGTGACCACCGGCGGCAGTGACACAGGCGTGGGTTTGCCCAAAGGCACCACGGTCGCAGGGAACCGTACGCCGCCGACCGGCTCTGCATCCCGTGCGGTAAGTGGCACCTTCAGCCTGACGCCAGCCAGCGGGTTGAAATGCGCGAGGCTCGCTGGGGCTGGGCCAAGCCGGAACAAGGTCGTCGGTGGCAGTCCGGGGGCTGACATTGTATCGCTCGACCCGACCTGATGTGCCAGTTCGACAACCAGGGTGCGCAGAAAGGAATCGTACACAGTCGGATTGAGCGGCACCGCCACGCCGTTGTTGCACGCGCCTCCGGCACGCTTTGGTGAGAATATCGCTGTCGCATCAGTCCCAGTCGGCATGGGATGGTGCGGGCTCGGCCAGTCATAGCGGCGCATGGCGGCAGGAAGGTCCGTCGTGTCCGTCATGCTCGCATGGACACGGTAGAAGTCGGTATAATTCGCGACGTCGACGTAGAACGGATCGGTCGCCGGATGCGTCAGTAGTTGCCGCGCCATCAACGGTCTCGCGTTGGGCGCGAAATACGGCACCTGGGCGGCGTGCTGTGTTGCCGCCAGTCTGTTCAGCGCAAGCCAGTTTCCGGTCCCGTCGATCGCGATGGCACCGTCAAAGACGCGCCTGCCACCGGACGGGTCAACATTGAAACCCTCCGCGATGAATGTGTCCACGAACCACGCGCTCTGGCTGATGCCACCGAGGGGCCGCGTCGCGTAGCGGCCGAGCCCAGGCGTGGCTCTGCCGAGATTCTCCCGATCTCCCCCGAGCAGGCGGGCAAAGTCGCGCACAATCACTTCGCCGACGCCCTGCGCGGTCGCCGGTACGCCTGCCGAAATGCCGGTCTGCCAGCTGACGCGGGCATAAGAGATAGCGCTGTTGGCGAGGAATCCGTTGCCGAGCCCTTGAGGATAGACAGCCTTTGCCGGTACGCCGGCGACATGAACGTGGTCAAGAATTGCGATCATGACGGGCGAGCCGCGGTTTTCGGCTTCGACGAGAACCGTGGAGTTCGCCCCTTCGCGTGCCGGCGCGATGATTTCGAAGGCCGAGACATAAGGGTAATCACCGGCCCCGTTTTTCGGCAATGCGCCAAGGCCCTCGACCTTTTCCTCGGGCGCGACGACCCCCGACAAGGTTCCCCAGGTACGCGTGTAAGGGACACCATTGAATGTGCCCACATCCTGCCTTCCGGCGACGGTGATTCTGGTGATCCCGGAACCGGCCGCAAACGCGGCAATTGGCGCGATCAATGCCGCGAGGCCAATCACCGGCAACAAAAGTCTCCGCATGGCTGTGGTTTTCCGTCCATCCAATGTTCTGTTGCACCCGTCCGATGGAAGCCCGAACGCTTGGAGTTTTCGACATTCCCGGCAGCGGTTCAATGATGCGGCGGTCACTCGGATAGAGCAGCCAGGGCTGACGGGATCTGCGCCGGACCCAACATGGGCAAGCGCGCTGACCGGCGCAGACCGCGGATGCGTGATCGTCGAGCCACGGCCTGCCACATCGGCGGCCCTCTCGTTTGAAATCCCGCGGCGCGATCGAGGAGGTTGCGCGGTACTCCGGTGATGAACCGGCCAGCCCGTTGTCAAGCGTTCCATGAGAGGACACAATTGGTGAAACGGTAAAAACGGCCCGCGCGTAGCCCGGCGTGCTCAGGGGAGAGGCGGCCATGCGGCAGGTCCCAAAACCAATCGCGTTTGCATTCGGACTGTGCGCTTGGGCGGTCTTCCCGATCGCACGGGTCTCGGCGCAGAATCTCCACTATCATGAGTCTCCCGCGATTGCGGCGCAGGTGAAGGCTGGCAAGCTGCCGCCGGTCGAGCAGCGCTTGCCGCGACAGCCATTGGTTGTACCTGTCGTGGAGCGTGTCGGCGACTATGGCGGCGTGTGGCACAGCGCATTTCTTGGCCCGGCCGACGCCAACAATTACGTTCGCATAGTCTACGATGGATTGTTCCGCTTCGCGCCCGACGGAGTAGAGATCGAGCCGCATATAGCTCTCGGCGCCCAGTCATCACCCGATTTCAGGGTCTGGACGATCTTGCTGCGCAAGGGCGCCCGCTGGTCCGACGGCGCGCCATTCACCGCCGACGACATCTTGTACTGGTACAACGACATCCTGCTCCAGAAGGACCTGACGCCGACGGTGCCGACCTGGATGCAGAATTCCGACGGAACGCCCGCAAAAGTCGAGAAGGTCGACGACTACACAGTCAAGTTCACCTTCGACCGGCCGTCCACACTGTTCCTGACACAGGTTGCTGACGAAGACGGTGAGGACCAGGCCTATGCGATGTTCGAGCCGGCGCATTATCTGAAGCAGTTCGATCCGAAGTACACGCCGAAGGACAAGATCGATGCGATGGCGAAGGCGGCGAACTTCAAGACTTGGACACAGTTGTTCTACGCCAAGGCCACGCCGTTCATGAATCCGGGCCGGCCGAGTATGGCGGCGTGGGTCGCCGCATCGCGCATCAGCGATCCGGTGTTCATCATCCGGCGCAATCCGTACTTCATCGGCGTCGACCCGGCCGGGAATCAGCTTCCCTATATCGACGAGGTGCGATTCACCTATTTTGCCGACCAGCAGGCGTTGAACCGGGCGGCGATCGCCGGCGATTTCGACATGCAGGAACGCCATGTCCTGATGACGAACTATCCGGTGCTGAAGGAGCAGGAGCAGAAAACCGGAAAGTACCACGTACTGATCTGGCCGACCTTCGG
>Ga0123356_10001300_pt1 | contig 27630 bp, 31 predicted proteins | sample TergutEmb28metaG_2_FD_92546 | JGI IMG/M metagenome (GOLD analysis project Ga0123356, IMG submission 92546) | Embiratermes neotenicus P3 segment gut microbial communities from Petit-Saut dam, French Guiana - Emb289 P3 | ecosystem: Host-associated > Arthropoda: Insects > Digestive system > Gut ...
ACTAGCAGCTGATGTTGCCAGGCATCCACCCAGCCCGGTAGCCGCCACTCGAAGTAAACCCACAGGCCAGGCCCCGAAAACCCGCCACCCGACCACACTCAACCAAACGTAACCTCAGTCGCGGGTCCATCGCCAGGAGCGGCCAAAGGGGCGCTAAGCAGTCGCCCAGGCCAAGGGGCCAACCGCGGCCCAGCACTGACTCCGGGAATCAGCTGGCTTGTGCTAGTCGCAGGATGTCGGCATCGGTCAGCGGCCTGAGCCCGGCAGGGCCAAACCAACCCACGGGATTGTTGCCGCCATAGGCGTAAGGGTTGCCGGCCCACCCAGCCCCCACCACCGGGTCGTTAGCGTCGGTCGATAAGAAACCGCGACTGGCCGGATCGACCACCCGCCGTCCCACCAACTCCAGGCCAGCCACGCCCGGGCCCCCGGCGAAGGTCAACCGACCGCCGGCGGCTAGTCCAACTCCGGTTGGCAGCTCGCCGTCAACTGTGACTGGGCGGGCGACCCACGGGTCCGCCACGTGGTCGGATTGGGAGGTATGCCAGCCCGGCGAAATCCAACTATCGCCCATCCCAATCAGGCCAACCAAACTGAACACTGGCGTTGCGCCAGCTCTCAGCAAACTGGGAGCCAGCCGACCGCCGTTGTCCCACCAGACCGCCTGGTCGTTGATGGCCACCAGCTGGCCACGCGAATCGGTCAGCAAGGTGGTCCGGCTGACTTCCCCTCCAACGGTGTCGGTTACCGCAGCCAGGAAGCCATTCGGTGACCAAGCAAAATCCCTGGTTACTCCTCCGGGCAGGTCACTGCGTATTCTCCGACCGGAGCCGTCATAGCAGTGGCGAGCGGTGCCGCCGGGGCCGGTTGATTCGAGTAGTTGCCCGGCCACGTCATGGCGGTAGTCGTATTGGCCGGCGGGACCGGTCTCCTTGACCAGCCGGCCGGCCAGGTCGTAGGTCCAGGTCGACGTCTCGCCCCGGGTGGTGGCGCTAATCAGTTGCCCAGCCGGGTCATAGCCGTAAGCCGTGGCCACGCCATCGCAGCTGACCTGGTCGACCAGCCCCCAGTCGTCGCGAGTCACCTCGACGCTGTGGTTTGTCCCACTTGCCTCTATTTCAAGTCCAACCACCTCACCGGCAAACCAATGCCAGGTTTGTGACATTGGCCCGGCCTCAGAGCGGGCCAGTTGGCCGGCGGTGTCATAGTCAAACCGGGCCCGGCCAAAGACCGGATGGCTGACCGCCGTGAGCCGGCCAGCTTTGTCGTAGGTGTAGGTGATCTCGCGCCCATCAGGGGTGGCCAGCTTGCTCAGCCGTCCCTTGCGGTCATAGACCCAGCGCAGCCCAACCTGGCCCCGGGTTTCGGCCAGTAGCCGACCAGATCGGTCCCAGGCCCGTCCGTAGATCACCGGCTCCGGCCCAGAAGTATCTGTCATCTCGCCGCGCAGATTGGCGTCATCCCGCTCAGCTTTCGACATCACTTGTCCGTCGACGCTGACCTGGTCGAGCCGGCCGGCCTGGTCGTAATCCCACTGGGTGCGGTGGCCGTCAGGGTCCTCCTGCCAAGACTGGCGCCCGGCCAAGTCATATTCCGCCCTGGTTGTCCGGCCCAGCGGATCAGTCACGGCGATGCAGTTGTTGCGTTCGTCGAATTGGCGTTGCGTCACCCCGCCCACCGGGTTGGTGATTTCGACCACCCGACCAAACTGGTCGTAGACGTACCGGCTGACGCCACCGTTGCCGTTGACCGACTCGACCAAATGCCCAGCCTCGTCATAGCTGAACTGCCGCCGCCCCCACCAGGCGTTTCGAGTTTCGATCACCCGGCCATCAGAGTCGTGTTCGTATTCGACCAGGCCCGCATCGAGCCCATCGGGGGTGCTCATGATCTAGCCTCCTTGAGGTTCACTTGGCAGCGTGGCCGGTCCAAGCCGGCGTTACGTCGGTGTGAGTGAAATCATCACCAACAAACAGGATGTCCTGGCCGGTCTCCTGGGCCAGGGCATAGGCGAAACAGTCCCCCAGATTGAGCCGGGCCGGGTGACCGCTGCCTTTGCCAAAGTCGCGGTAGGCCGCTCTGGCCAGATCGGCTTGCTCCGGGGTGAAAGGCACAATTTCGACACCATAGGCATGCAGCAGGGCATCTAGGCGGCGAGAGTCCTGCGGAGCCTGCCGATTGTCCAAGACGCAGCACAACTCAACGTAGGTCGCCGCGGACATGAGCACCTGCTGCTGGGTCAGCAGAAGCTCAGACAAGTCTTGCGCCGGCAGTTCGCCCAGCCAGATCGCGACGATGGCCGAGGTGTCGACGATCACGCCGGCAGGCCGTTCTGGTCGAACAAGGCCCTTGCGTTACGTTCAACGCGGCCGGCCTCGCCCGGCGATCTGGTGGCCCAGATCGACTGCAAGATGGCCTCGACGCGGGCAGCCCGGTCACTGTCGGCAGTCTCAGCCGCCTCAAGTGCCTGGCGCAAGGCCAAGGTGATGGCCCCGGTTTGTGTCATGTCAGTTTGGCTCGCTAAAGCCCGGGCCAGGGCGATGGTCTCGGGGTTCTTGATCGTCAGTGCCATACCTCAATGGTACACCCATACACCAATCCGATACACCAAGGTGTACTCGCCACCCTGGTGGCTAGGCGAAGTGGTCCCAGCCGGCGTTAGGCGGCTGGTAGTCACCCAGGAGCTTGACCTGGCCTTGGCCTGCCTCGCAGTGCCCGATGCCGGCCCATCCTTCAGGTAGTCCGCCTTCAGTTGGGAACGTGGCCAGGATGGCGTGGTCTTCGCCGCCAGTCAAAACCCAGTCCAGCGGATTTCGCTCCAACTGAGCGGCCAAGGGCGCCAGCGCCTGGACAGTCTTGGCCAGGGTCGCAGCTTCGGGGTCGATCACCAGATCAACGCCGCTGGCCTGGGCCAGCCGGCCAGCGTCCATCAACAAACCGTCGGACACATCCAGCATGGCCGTGGCGCCTGCCACGGCAGCCGCCGGCCCCGCCGCCAAAGGCGGCACCGGCCGCCTGTAAGCCTGGACCGCCAACCCAGCCAGATGCCAAACCTCTAACTCGCTGTTTTTCGGGTCATGCCAAACCTCGGACCCGCTGCCCGGCTGGCCTTCCAGGCCGGGCGGAAGGGAGCGCGCGCCCGGGGTGTGGCGGGCATCGTTCCTTAGCGATGCGGAGCATCGCCCAGGAACGGGGCGGGGCGCGGGCTGCCGGAGCCCGGCCGTCCGCTGCCAAACCTCGGACTCACTGTTTTCTGGGTCATGCGAAACCTCGGACTCGCTGTTCTTCGGGTCATGCCAAAGCTCGGACTCGCTGGTTTTCGGGTCATGCGAAACCTCGGACTCGCTGTTTTCTGGGTCATGCGAAACCCCGGACTCGCGGTTTGGGGGGGTGGGATGACTGGCCAACAGCATCTGGTAGCCAGCCATTGACCAGCCAGTTTGGCCGGCCAAAGCCAGGATATCCCCTGCCCGGGCACCGCTGCGACGCACCGGCGCCCGGCCATCCAACAGCCCTAAGGCAGTCACCGCAACACTCAGGCACGGGCCTACAGACAGGTCACCACCAGTCACGTCAACTCCGTGCGGCTGACAGGCTTGGGCCATGCCGCTGGCCAGCGATTCAAACCAAGTCGGTTCGCTTTGGGCCGGCGCGGTCACCGCCGCCACCACCGACCGGCCCCTGGCACCCATGGCTGCGACGTCGGCCAAATTGGCCATCACCGCCCGCCAACCGACATCGGCGCCGTTACTCCAGGCGGATTCAAAATGGACACCCTCGACCAGAATATCGGTGCAGATGACCACGCGGGATTGAGAAAGATCGACCACGGCGGCGTCATCACCCGGACCGACCTCGGTGCCCACTTGGGTGCCGAAATGCGGCAGTATCCGGCTCAGCAGCTCGTCTTCGCCCATGACCTACGCCTGCCGGTTAGCTCAGCGCAAACCCAGCCGGCGCTCCAGCGCCAGATCAATCAATTCGCTAATCAACGTGGTGTAGTCAAGACCGGCGGCAGCCCACATGCGCGGGTAAAGCGAAATGGGCGTCATGCCGGGCATGGTGTTGATCTCGTTGATGACCAAGTCTTGACCTGCCGGTTTGGTCTGGTCGTAGAAGAAGTCGACCCGACTGAGCCCTTCGGCGTCGATTGCCGCAAAAGCCCGCACCGCTAGTTCGCCCACACGTCGCGCCACCGAAGCGGGCAGATCGGCCGGACAGCACAGTTCGACCGCCTCGGCGTCGATGTACTTAGCTACAAAGCTGTAGAAGTCATGGCCAGGGCGAACCACCACCTCGGCCGGGCCGGCCGCCCGCGGCGCCGCCCCGCCGCGACCACCCAGCACGGCACATTCCAGCTCACGGCCAGCTTGAGCCGGCTCCACCAGCACCTTCGGGTCCTCCTTGGCCGCCACTTCGACGGCTAACTCCAACTCGGAGGCCGCCGCCACCTTGGTGATACCGAGCGACGACCCGGCCCGGCAGGGCTTGACGAAAACCGGGTAACCCAAAGCCGCCACCTTCGCCATGATCCCGGCCCGGTCATCACGCCAATCCAACGGTGTCACCACAACCCCAGGCGCAACTGGCAAACCGTTTGAGGCAAAAACCTCTTTCATATGGGCTTTGTCCATGCCCAGGGCACTGGCCAGGACGCCAGGTCCAACGTAGGCCACGTCCAACAGCTCCAGGCAACCCTGAATTGTGCCGTCCTCGCCGTAAGGTCCATGCAGCAGCGGAAAGGCCACATCGATCTGGCCCAACGACTCAAGGCAAGGCTCAGCGCCGTCATCGGACACCAGGCGCCATTCCCGCGAACCGGCCTGCTGAGGCAAGATCACCTCCGGACCGGTTGGATCAACTGTTGGCAGCTCATCGCGACCCAGGCGGTACAAGTCGGGATCGTCGACAGTTAGGGTCAGGCGACCAGCTTGGGTGATGCCAATTGGTACCGGCTCAAAGCGGTCCCGGTCGATCGCCGCCAGCAGCCCGCCGGCGGTGACACAGCTAATGGAATGTTCGCCGGAGCGACCACCAAACAAAACGGCGACTCGCACTTTGGGATTCGTGGCTGTCATCGCTCCCAGCCTAATCGCATAGAGTGAAGCCATGTCCCACAACCCGCCAAATCAGCAGGCGTTGTCCCCGGAGACCATAGCCGTGACCGCTGGCCGGCCCAGCTGGACCCAAGGCGCACCGGTAAACCCGCTGGTTGTGCTGTCCTCCACCTTCATCTCCCGTGGTGATCCCAAACCCGATGACCTCAACTATGCCCGGACTGACTCGCCCAACTACGGCCCGGTCCAAGAGGCTGTTGGGCTGTTGGAGCGCTCCAGCCGGCCGGCCACCGTTTTCGCCTCCGGCATGGCGGCCATCGACGCCGCCCTGGCGCTGGTGCCGGTAGGCGGACGGGTCGTCATGCCGAATCACTGCTATTCGGTCGCCAGGGCGCTAGCCAAAGACCTAGCCGCCCAAGACCGGATCAGACTCTCCCTGGTGCCAATCGCCAACACCAAAGCCGTCAAAGCTGCCTTGGCCGGTGGAGACAATTCGTCCCCGGCCGCCATGCTCTACCTTGAGACCCCAACTAACCCGTTGCTCGAAATCGCCGAAGGGCCGGCCTTGATCGAGGCCGCGCACGAAGTTGGGGCACTGGTCGTGGCCGACAACACCCTGGCCACTCCCCTGGGCCAGCGACCGCTGGAATGGGGGGCTGATTTGGTGGTTCATTCGATGACCAAATACCTCTGCGGCCACAGCGACATGCTAATGGGGGCGGTGGTAACCGATTCCAAGGACCACAGCCGGGCTATTAGGCGGCACCGTCAATTGCGCGGCGCCGTGCCAGGGGCTTGGGACTGCTTCTTGGCCGTGCGCGGCCTGCGGACCCTGCCACTGCGTATGCAGCGGATCAACGAATCGGCCGCCACTTTGGCTCGCCGGCTGGTCTCCCACCCGCTGGTCGAGACAGTGCGCCACCCCTCCCTGCCCCAAGAGCCGGGCCATGAGGTGGCCAAAGCCCAAATGCAGGCCTATGGCGGGCTGATTTCAGTCGAGGTCCGCGGCGGTCAAGAGGCGGCCGATCTGGTCACCCAACATGTCCGGCTGTGGGCGCCAGCCACCTCCCTAGGGGGTGTTGAGTCGACGCTCGAGCGCCGGGCCCGCTATCCAGGTGAATCGCCGGATATCCCCCAGAACCTGTTGCGCTTGTCAGTTGGCATCGAAAACGTCGATGACCTGTGGGAGGACCTCTCCCTGGCTCTGAACCGAACATCTGGTTGATCGACCCAGACGGGGTCCAGCCCGCTGGCCTGATCGAGATTGAGCCTGGCCGTACTGGCCTGGATCGAGATTGAGCCTGACCGGTGTTCGGTCCGCAAGCGACCTGGGGTTTCGCCAAGACTCTGTCCGGTACCGGGTGAACTCGATTACGAACTGTCCGGTATCGGGTGAACTCGATACTGGTTCGGATCGAGATTGAGCCTGACCGTACTGGTTCGGATCGAGATTGAGCCTGACCGTACTGGTTCGGATCGAGATTGAGCCTGACCGGTGTTCCGTCCGCAAGCGACCTGAGGTTTCGCCAAGACTCTGTCCGGTACCGGGTGAACTCGATTACGAACTGTCCGGTACCGGGTGAACTCGATTACGAACTGTCCGGTACCGGGTGAACTCGATTACGAACTGTCCGGCCTGGGTTAGTCTGGACGGGAGAAGGCGTCATCGGGCCAAGCCTCGTAGCGCGACCCTTCCGACCTAAACGGCCTGGCCAGCAGTTCGCGACCCATCGTTACCACGTCGACCTCGCCGCGCACTACCGCCACCAGGCCGGCAGTAATCGGCATCTCGACTCCAACTGATTTGGCCAACGCGGCTATCGCCGGGGCCGATTCGATGGCCTCAGCCGTGCCAGCGGTCGCCGCCAAGGCCTCTGGCACCGACATGCCTTCACCCAGGCGTAGCCCAACTGAGTGGTTGCGCGATTTGGGCGACAGGCAAGTCGCGGCCAGATCGGCGAAACCGGCCATACCGGCAAAGGTCTCCAGGTCGGCTCCTAAGGCCAGACCAAGCCGGGTCATTTCGGCCAGGCCGCGGGTCATCAAAGTGGCCGAAGTATTCATGCCGTAACCCAGTCCTTGGGCGGCGCCCACGGCCAGTGCCACCACGTTCTTGACCGTGCCGCAAATCTCGACTCCAACCACATCAGGGTTGGTGTATGGCCGCAAATACGGTGTGGCGAAAGCCGTGGCAGCGGCCCGGGCCGCCGCCTCGTCCGGGCAAGCCACCACGGTGGCACCGGGTTGCCTTAGGGCCAGTTCCATGGCCAAGTTGGGGCCGGAAATCACCATCACTCGCGACGGGTCAAAACCGGTGACTTCCGCCAGCACCTGGGACATCCGGCTAGTTGTGCCCTGTTCAATGCCTTTCATCAGTGAAACCACCGAGGCGCCGGGTTCTAGCAGTTGGACCAGCTCGCCCAAAACGGCCCGAGCCTGTTGCGACTTCAACGCCACCGCCACCAAGAAGGCCCCGGCCAGGGCCCGGGCTGGATCGGTCGTCGCCTCGATGCCACTGGGCAGTTCAAGATCCGGCACAGACCTGGGGTTACGTCTGGTCTGGTTGATGGCCTTGGCCACCTTCGGGTCCCGCGTTAGTAGGCAGACTGACGAACCGGCATCGGCGCAAATCTGGCTGAAGACCGTGCCCCAGGCGCCGCCGCCGATTACGGCCACTTTGGTCATTTCGGATCCTCGGCAAATTGGTTGTAGGGCTCGTCCGGGGGACTTTCACCGCGCAGTTCGGCCTCCATGGCCGTAATAGTGGCCATGAGCCGCTTGGTGCCTTCGGTGGCTGCCGCCGCCTGGTCCTCCCATGTGGCAAAGTCGCTCAGGTCGAGCGGCTGGCCAACAATGAAGTTGACTGGCTTGGGCGGCCAGAGGCGGGGCAGCCTCGACCTGGGCGGCAGGATCCTGTGAGCCCCCCACTGGGCGATTGGCACCAGCGGCGCGCCGGTCTGCAAAGCCAGTCGAACCGCACCCGGCCGCCCGCGCATTGGCCACAAATCGGGGTCGTGGGTCAAGGTGCCTTCGGGGTAAATCATGACGCATTCGCCGGCCTGGAGCGCCTTGGCCGCCTGGGTCAGGGAGGCGCCGGCTTGGGCCGTGCCGCGTTTGACTTCGATCAAACCCATCGCTTTGAGAATTGCTCCAAGCAGTGGCAACCGCATCAGCGAGTCCTTGACCAGCACTTTGGGTGGGCCGGCCCAGATTGTCAGCAGATGCACTGCCGCCAAAAAGTCCAGGTTGGAGATGTGGTTGACCGCCGCGACGAAGCCGCCTTGGCTCGGAATGTTGTCACGGCCACGCCAATGGCGCCGGGTCAACAACAGTGTCGGGACCAGCAGGATGGTCACGACCACCTTGTACGCAAACGGCGCGGGTGGATGGCTTCGCATTGGGGCCAAGCCTAGCGGGCGCGCGAACCCATACAATCTCTACTATGCAGCCAAACGATTCCCCTGAATTTGCCGGCCCTGGCCCTGCGGGCGGTCAGCCCACCCCACCGGTCCCGCCATCAGGTCCACCCAGTCCTCCCGACGAGACGGCCATAGTCCCGCCGCCCCCGCCCGACCCGGCCGCTGTGCCCGAGGTGCCGGCCGGGCCGGCCATGCCGCCTCCTGGGCCACCGGTTGATCAACCCTTTGCTGCTGGGCCACCGTTCGAACCGCCGTTCGCTCCGGTGCCGCCTTCCACCCAGCCCTTCCCTCCCGTGCCGCCGGTTGAGCCGACCTTGCCTGCCGCCCCACCGCCCGGCCAGCCGTTTGCTGCCGGGCCGCCCACAGATCAACCCTTCCCTCCTGTGCCGCCGGTTGAGCCGACCTTGCCTGCCGCCCCACCGCCCGGCCAGCCGTTTGCTGCCGGGCCGCCCACTGACCAGCCGTTTGCTGCCGGGCCGCCCACTGACCAGCCGTTTGCTGCCGGGCCGCCGCTTGATCAACCCTTCCCACCGGTGCCGCCTCCTGACCAGCCGTTCGCTGCCGGGCCGCCCACTGACCAGCCCTTCCCTCCTGTACCGCCGGTAGATCAACCCTTTGCGCCCGGGCCAGCTTTCGACCAGTCTCTGCCTCCGGCTCCGGCCTATTCGCCTCTTCAGCCCGATGGCGCAGCGCCGCCTTATGCCGTTGGCCCACCTGGGTCAGAAGCGCCCCCCGCCCCCATGCCCGAGCCGGGCCCGTGGCAAGACGCAGCGCCGCCGCCTCTGCCCGGTCCAGGCGGCAGTGGTTTTGGCCCAGAGGCGCCAGCCGACCCGACCAAACCAAAGCGCGGCCAGAAGCGTCCCGGGCTGATTCTGACGATCATTGGCCTGGTCCTGATGGTGGCCTCACCTGCGCCTTTGGTGATTGCCGGTTTGGGCGTATCCGCCACTGTCAGCGACGTCGCGGCCGGTTCCAAAGCCATGCCAATAATCGACAACCCGATCACGGCCAAGTCCCTAAAGACCGGCGACTACTTTGTCTGGTCGACTTCCGGCAAGTGGCCCACCGGCTGCGAGATCACTAAGGGCGGCCCCGACGGTGAGGCCGTCAAACTTGGCTCGCCCAATAACCCGATTGGCCTGGATGCCGGCTACCCTGTCAAAGCGGTCAAGGCATTTGTCTCCCAGGGCGGTGACTACACACTGAGCTGCGACGCACCTGATCCCGGCGCCGACCCGGTGGTGCTCTACTTTGTCCCGGCCACCCGCGCTTCGATGGTCAGCTCTTTGGTTCTGATGGCTGCCGCCTCAGGGGCCCTCTTGCTGATCGGCACGGTCCTGGTAGTCACACAGACTCTGCGCCGCGCCGGCTGGAACAACCGCATGCTGAGGGAGTTCGGCGCCATCTGAGCAAGAGCCTCAGCTATGTCGGCTGCGGCAGCCGGCATCGGTCCTTGCCGGTGCTGCGAAACCTCGGACTCGGTGGAAAGTAGCGGCCAGCCTGCGCCTCTACCGCGAGTTCAGGGTTTGGCATGACCGGTTGCGGCCCCCCCAAATTCAGCCAGTCCAGGGTTTGGCATGACGCTCCGCCACTCGGGCCGCGGCGCCAACAGGCCGGCTGCGGCAGCCGGCATCGGTCCTTGCCGGTGCTGCGAAACCTCGGACTCGGTGAAAAGTAGCGGCCATCTTGCGCCTCTACCACGAGTTCAGGGTTTGGCATGACCGAGTCTGCCCAACCCCAATTCCACGAGTTCAGGATTTGGCATGACCGATGCCGCGCCACGACTTAGCACCGACGCAGGTTCGGTTGCCACGACCTTGTACCAACGCAGGTCCGAGTTTTCAAGGCGAAGCGTCTGGCCTGGTCACCGCCACCGGCCCAAAGCCCCGACCTGTTTTGGTGCTAGGTCGCGGCCGGTTGAGCTGCCTTGGTGCTAGGTCGCGGCCGGTTGAGCTGCCTTGGTGCTAGGTCGCGGCCGGGCGGCCTGTTTTGGTGCTAGGTCGCGGCCGGTTGAGCTGTCTTGATGCTAGGTCGCGGCCGGGCGGCCTGTTTTGGTGCTAGGTCGCGGTCGGTTGAGCCGTCTTGATGCCAGGTGGCCGCGGAGCCTCAGAAGCGTTCGGCCCTGAGCTCGTCCAGAATCTCGGTGGTAGTGGGACCGTCAGCGCGGAGGATCAGATGCTCGGGCACCGGTTGGTAGGCCGATGCCGGCGGCGGCAGCTCAGGCAGGCCAGAGCCGGATTCGTTCAAAGGGTCGAGCACAGGCATGGGCGGGTTCTAGCGGTGCCAGGTACGGGCGCCTAGGGCCTCGAGCTTGGCGTTGAAATGCTCATAGCCACGGTCAATTAGGCCAATGCCGGTGACGGTGGAGCGACCGGGTGCGGCCAGCGCGGCGATCAGGTGGGAGAAACCGCCGCGCAAGTCCGGCACCTCGATTTCGGCTGCGCGCAGTGGTGTCGGTCCGCAGATGATGGCGGAATGCTGGTAGTTGCGCATACCAAAACGGCAGACCTGCCCACCGAGGCATTCACGGTAAAGCTGGATCCTGGCGCCCATGCGGCGCAGAGCCTCGGTAAAACCAAAGCGCTGTTCGTAAACAGTCTCATGAACAACCGACAGTCCAGTTGCCTGGGTCAGGGCCACTACCAACGGCTGTTGCCAATCCGTCATGAAACCGGGATGAACCCCAGTTTCAACCGCGATTGAGCTGAGCGGGCCGCCAGGGTGGTAGAACCGGATACCGGTCTCAGTGATGTCAAACCGACCGCCGGCCTTGCGGAAGACGTTGAGGTAGGTGACCATGTCATCTTGCCGCGCCCCGTCGACGGTTATGTCGCCGCCAGTGGCCAAGGCGGCTGCAGCCCAAGAGGCCACTTCGATCCGATCCGGCAGAGAGTTGTGGCGGTAGCCTTCGAGCGAATCGACGCCCTCAACTTTGATGGTGCGGTCGGTTTCGATCGAAATGATGGCGCCCATCTGCTGTAACACCGCCACCAAATCCATGATCTCGGGTTCAACTGCCGCTCCGCGCAACACCGTGATGCCCTCGGCCAGCACGGCCGTCAGCAGGAACTGCTCCGTCGCGCCGACAGAGGGGAAGGCCAGTTCCATCTGCATACCCTGAAGCCGTTTGGGCGCGGTCAGCCGGATCCCGCCTGGCTCCTTAGACACCTCAGCGCCGAATTGACGCAGGATTTGGAGGTGAAAGTCGATAGGGCGGCCGCCAATATCGCAGCCGCCTAGGTCCGGGATAAATGCTTCGCCAACGCGGTGCAGCAACGGCCCGCAAAACAGAATAGGGATACGCGAGGAGCCAGCGTGAGTGGCGATATCGGCGGCTTTGGCCAATTCGACACCCAAGGGATTCATCGCCACGGTGCCGGTGGCATCGTCGACCGAAACCGACACGCCGTGAGCCCGCAGCAGATCAGCCACGATTTCGACATCGCGGATTTGCGGCACCGAGTTCAGCTGGCTAGGGCCTTGCCCCAGCAACGACGCCACCATGGCCTTGGAAACGAAGTTCTTGGCGCCGCGCACGGCAATTCGACCGGTAAGCGGGCTCCCACCCTCAACCTCTAAGACGTCACTGACCACGTCTCTAAGACTACTTGGCCCTGGCCACAACCACCGGGATGGCCGGTGAGTGTTTGGCCGGCAAGGTGGTTGGCAGCCAAGCGGCCCGCGAGGCCTCGTAGGCGGTGATGGCCTCGTCTTGGCGCAGGGTCAAGCCAATATCGTCCAAGCCTTCCATCAATCGCCAACGGGTGTAGTCATCGAGGTCAAACCCGGCCACCAACTCGCCACAGCGCAACTGGCGCGAATCTAGGTCAACCGTGATCTCCAGGCCGGGTTGAGCTTCGAGCAACTTGAACAATTGCTCCACAACGTCCTGGCTGGCCTGGGCCGCTACCAACCCAGATTTACCGGCGTTGCCCCTGAAAATGTCAGCGAAACGGGAGGAAATGACGCAGCGGAAACCATAGTCACGCAGAGCCCAAACGGCGTGTTCACGCGAAGAACCGGTGCCGAAATCCGGCCCAGCCACCAGCACCGAGGCAGCGCGATAAGGCGGGGCGTTGAGCACAAAGTCCGGATCGGACCGCCAGGCGGCGAATAGGGCGTCGTCGTAACCGGTTTTGGTGATGCGCTTGAGGTAGACCGCCGGGATGATCTGGTCGGTGTCGACGTTTGACCGGCGCAGCGGCAAACCAACCCCGGTGTGGCTAACAAACTTCTCCATGGCCTAACCCTCCAAGTCTTCCGGTGAGGCCAGGTGGCCCAGCACCGCCGTGGCCGCCGCCACCAGCGGCGACACCAGATGGGTGCGCCCACCCGGCCCCTGGCGGCCCTCGAAGTTCCGGTTCGAAGTTGAGGCCGAGCGCTCACCAGGGCGCAATTTGTCGGCGTTCATGCCCAGGCACATCGAGCAACCGGCGTTGCGCCATTCGGCCCCGAAGTCCTCAAAAACCTGATCTAGGCCCTCTTGTTCAGCCTGGTAGCGCACCCGGGCCGAGCCGGCCACGACCAACATGCGCCGGCCAGGCGCGATCCGCCGGCCCCGGACCACCTGGGCCGCGGCCCTAAGGTCCTCGATCCGGCCGTTGGTGCATGAGCCGAGGAAAACGGTGTCGACCTGGACATCGCGCAGAGCCGTGCCCGGCGCCAAGCCCATATAGGCCAAGGCCGCCTCGATGGCCTGGCCAGTTTCGTCATCGGGCGCCTGGGCCGGGTCCGGCACCCGCCCGCTCAGCGGCGCGCCTTGGGCCGGATTGGTCCCCCAGGTCACAAACGGCCCCAGAGCGCTGGCGTCGAGGCTGACCTCGCGGTCGAAGCCGGCGCCAGGGTCTGTCCTCAAGGTTCGCCAGTAGTCAACCGCGGCCTGCCAGTCTGGCCCGGCCGGCGCGTGTGGGCGGCCTTCTAAGTAGTCGAAGGTGGTCTGGTCCGGCGCCACCAACCCGGCCCGGGCACCAGCCTCGATCGACATATTGCAGATCGTCATCCGGCCTTCCATCGACAGCTGCTCGATCGCCGGACCGCGGTACTCAATGACGTAACCTTGGCCGCCGCCGGTACCAATTAGGGCAATTACGGCCAAAATGATGTCTTTGGCCGTGGTGTCGGGGCCCAGTTGCCCGGTGACGTTGACGGCCATGGTCTTGAAAGGCGCCAAGGGCAGGGTTTGGGTCGCCAGGACGTGTTCAACCTCGCTAGTGCCGATGCCGAAGGCTAGGGCACCGAAGGCGCCGTGAGTTGAGGTGTGGGAATCGCCGCAAACCACTGTCATTCCAGGTTGAGTTAGTCCCAGTTGCGGTCCAACCACGTGGACAATGCCCTGGTCAGGGTCGCCTAGGGAATGTAGGCGGAGGCCAAACTGCTTGGCGTTGGCCCTGAGCGTGTCGATTTGGAGCTTGGACACTGCATCGGCAATAGGCCGGTCGATGTCTTGGGTTGGCGTGTTGTGATCCTCCGTCGCGATGGTCAGCTCCCGGCGGCGTATCTGGCGGCCGGTCAGCCGCAGGCCCTCAAAGGCCTGGGGTGAGGTGACCTCGTGGACCATATGCAGGTCAATGTAGAGCAGGTCAGGTTGGCCGTCCTGACCTGGTTTGACCACATGGGCCTGCCATATCTTCTGGGCCAACGTCTGGGCCATATGGCACCACTCCTTAGCTTTTTGGACCGTCACACTTCCAGGCTTGCGTCTCACAGTTTGGAATGTAGAGTATCAAGACATGGACAATGCTAGCGGAGTCGGTGTGCTCGACAAGGCCGCCCTGGTGCTCAACTCCTTGGAGTCAGGGCCGGCCACTTTGGCGCAATTGGTGACCTCAACCGGCTTGGCCCGGCCAACAGTGCACCGCCTGGCGGTGGCCATGGAATACCACCGCTTTGTCACCCGAGACCTTCAAGGCCGGTTCATTTTGGGCCCACGACTATCTGAGTTGGCGACTTCCGCCGGTGAAGACCACTTGTTATTGGCTGCCACTCCTGTGCTCGGCGCCTTGCGCGACCATTCAGGCGAATCGGCTCAGCTGTTCAGGCGGCAAGGCGACCAGCGCGTCTGCGTGGCCGCGGCCGAGCGTCCAATGGGTCTGCGTGATTCGATCCCAATTGGCGCGGTCTTGTCAATGAACGCCGGCTCGGCCGCGCAGGTGTTACTGGCCTGGGAGGATCCGGACAGGTTGCACCGCGGTCTGGTCGGGGCGAAATTCACGGCCACTATGTTGGCCTCAGTCCGCCGCCACGGCTGGGCCCAATCGGTTAGCGAACGCGAACCTGGGGCGGCGTCAGTATCAGCGCCAGTGCGCGGGCCAGGCGGCAAAGTGATTGCGGCGGTTTCGGTCTCTGGGCCGGTCGAACGGGTTTCACGCCAACCGGGCCGGCTACACGCCGCCGCTGTAGTGGCCGCAGCCAACCGACTGACCGATTCCTTGGCCCAGCACGAGCAGAGCTAGGCTGCCAGCGCTAGATCTTCTTCGTCATTGCGCCGGCGCCGTCGCCGGGCCGCTACCAGGATCCAACCCAGGAGCAAGCAGATCACAGCGGCCACCGCCAGGGACACGGCCGCGTTCACACCGGTGAATGGCAGCCAACCACCAGGCTGATAGCCGTCCGCGTGCCCGGTGGCTGGCGGCGAGTTGTCAGGCGTAGTTGGGGTCGGCTGGATTGGACTTGGTGGCGGCGGTTGCGGTCCGCCGGCCGGTCTCAGAGTCAGCAGGACGTCGAAGCCCAAGGTGACACTGTCAGCCGCGGCCGGGTTGCCGATGGTCTCGCTAGCCGGCATCTCCCATCCCAAGGTCAGGTCGATGCTTTGGCCGGCGGCCAAATCAACCTCGTGGACGGCGGCCTTCTGACTGGTGGCCGAACCAGTCGTAACGACCGCTTCGGTGGAGTTTCTCAGGGCTGAGAACTGGGCTCGGCTGACCGGCCCGCCGTCGACATACCAGAAGATGTTCGAGCCATCTTCGAAGTCGTGACGGGGGGCACCAGAGGCGGTGTTGATTTCCGGGTCCAGCACCGCCACTTCAAGCACTCCATCGGCCGTGCCGGTGTTTTTGATGGTCGAAGTTCGGTAGACGTGGTCGCCCGGCGCGGCCGTCATGTCGAATAAGAAGGAGTCTTGAGCCGTGACGATCTCGTGTTCGGTGCCATCAAGGTCCATATAGACGTGGCCTGAGCTCCAGCTGGCTTCGATCTTGCCCACGCCGGTGGATTGAGGCTTGGCCCCGCCACCGAGCTCGTCGGCAAAGGCCGCGGCTGAAAGCAAACCCAATAGGGCGGCGGCAGCGAAGGCAAGGGCGATGGCGCCGGTGCCCAGTCTTGACCTGAGCTTGGTCATTGCCCTTTCCTTCCTGTAGCCGGGGATTTGGTGGTTAGCACCGCTAGTTGGTCGGTTGTTCTTAGCCTCGCCAAGTCACCGATCCAAACGAGGCTGGCTGAGCCGCGTTTGGGGCCGGCGCTTGGGGGTGCGCCGGTCTTGGGCCATCCTGTGGGGGGGTTGCCCGGCCAGCGGACGGCCCTGAGACAACAGGGGCCGCCGCCGGCCGGTCAGCCGCCACTGCCGGGGGGATGCGGCTAGGAACCCCGGCGGACGGCTGGTTTTGCACCAACGGCGGGCTGTGATTGACAGCCGCCGATGGCGTGGTCTGGTTGTTGTCAGGCCAAGCCGGCGGCGCCGCTTGGGCGCTGGCCTGGACGTTGGCCTGAGGTTTGGCCTCGGCATTGGCTGCCGGGGCCGGCTCGCTGGGGTGGGTGCGCCGTTTGAGCGGTCCGCTGCCCCAGAAGAAGTAAGCCGCGACCAGCAGGCCCACACCGGTCAAAGCGATGGCCATATGCCTGGTCAGCCAGTTTGTGACCCAGCCCAAGTAGGGGATGGTGTACATCAACTTGCCCCTGATTTGGGTGGCCGCGATTGGGTCGTCGACGGCCGAGTTGGCGTCACCTTGGGTGACGAAACTAACCTCGTTGTTCTCGGGGCTGATGGCCTTGCCAATCACCCGGTGGGTCACCAGAGTGGGGTCTTGCGGGTTGGGCATGAAGGTGACGACATCGCCAATCATGATCTCCTGGTCGGGGTACTTGACCCCCTCGACCACAATCATGTCGCCCGGGCTGATTGTCGGCTCCATAGAGCCGGTCAGCACTGTCAGGGCGGCGCCGTCGTTGACCTTGGGCACAACCACTACTGCCACAGCCAAAGCGACCAGCAGCAAAACCACTACGGTTCCAAAGACGGAAAGGAATCCGCCCAGGAAGCCCCGGGGCTTGCGTTTGTTGGTCCTTTTCATGGTCGAGAACTCCTAGCCAGTTGTTTATGTGGGTTGGTCTTGTATTTGGGCCGGGGACCCGGCGGCCGGCACCCGTCTGTGCCTGCCGCCGGGCCGAATGCCCAATTGCATCCCGGCTGTTTGCTTATTGGCTTACGCCAAGCGATCAGGTCGCTGAGACCCAAGCACCGGCTTCGCCGTCGCCACGGACCTGCTCCAGCTTGAAGATGACGTTCTCAAGCAGTTGCTCGGCGTTCATGTAGCCCACGGAATCCACATCGAAGGTGGCGATGACCACAACGGTGGCGTTGGCCACGCCGCCGGTCACACCGGTGGCCGGCTTGGCCAGGGTGGAGGCAGTGTGGGCCACGTTGGCAGCGTCAGTGAAGTAACCCAGAGAGGTCGAGCCGGTTGGCGCGAGATCATCCAGGGGCACCACTACAACGCCGTCCACCAGCACCATGTACTCAAGGGTCAAGTCATCCCAGGTGGTCGAGGGGGGCGGACCCACGGGATCCGGAATCTCGAAGGAGAGCTCGGCCACTAGGTTGTCGCCCTGAATGGTGACAGTGGTGTCAAAAGTAGCTGCCAGCTGGTCACCAGGCGAAACTAGGAAATCGCCAATGGAGATGGCTTCGCCGGCATAGAGGGGATCCGGGTCGTCGTCAACGACGATTACCGGGCTATCAAACTCGCGGTCAGGCGAGACGTCATACCAGGAGGCGGGATCGGCCGTTAGCCCCAGCTGGCCGGCGGTGATGGTACCACCAGCAACCTGCTCTTGGGCGCTCCAAAGGGCAAAGGTCGAACCAGCCAGCAGAATTGCGGCTGCCGCCACGCCGGCAACAATACCCTTGCGCTTGCGGCGCTGGGTTTGCATTTGGTCGTGTGATTCGTTCATTTCAAATTTGTCTTTCTGTGCGGGTTCTGCCCTTGGGCTTTCCTTGGGCCGTATTAGGAGGGTGCGGCCAGGCCGCTTCCCGTCTCAGTGTCCGGCCGGCCAGTGGTTCACATTGGTCACGGCGGACACAAAGCGATGTTGTTGGTTTCAGGTGCATCACCCGCGCTGCTAAGCGGCAGCTGCGGTCAGAGCATCTGAAATGTCCATCACCTGGTCCAACTTGGCCTGCCATTGATTCATTCCCCTTAATGGCGGCCCAAATAGGCGTTTTTCCTCAGAGCGATATCGAGACCGCCACCCCGCGCGCGTAGCCGTGTGACCTGCGTTGTTGCCGGCAATCTGAAAACTACGCTAATAGCGAATTTCCACGAAATAGTGAAAACACTCACCGGGTTTTGAGGTCACAGACTGGTCTTAGAAAACACGGCGACAGCCGTACAAATCGTTATCAAAGGCAATGCCGCCCCGGGCCTATTCCATAAACAATCCAGCAAGACTCGCTGGCGGCTCAGGGAAGCTCGGCCGGCCAGGTCAGTTGCGGCGTAATCGTAACGGCCAATTCCGGCTCACTAGCCGGGTCTGGCTGCACAATCGCATCCCAGTCGTCGGAATCAGTGACCTGGTTCGAAGCTGGGCCTAGGCCTGTGGCCGTGGCAGTGGTGTCATAGGGTTCGCCGGTGGCCGGATCAAACTCCAACACCAAACAGAACCATTGGGCATCAGTTTTGTAGGCACCGTATGTCGGTTCAATTGCCGACACCGCTGCCTCAACCAGTGTGCCGGTCTCGATTCCCGAGGCCGAGCAGCTCAGTTCATCCTCGACCGAGTAGACCTTGATTAGCGACCCGGCAAAGACTGTGCCCGCCCCGGGCGTGGCAACCTCAATAGTGTAGTCCAGCCCCAGGTGCCCTTGGGTCGAGGCTTCGACCTCCAGCTGCAAATAGAGCTCACCTTGGGAGGCTAGATCTTGGGCCTCGCTTGGACCCAATTTGAGTTCGATGGCGGATTCGCCAGTGCCAAGAGCCGTTTCGACCCCGTCCAGGCGAGCGTCGAGTCCAATGTGACCATAACCCACACTGGGCATGTTGATAGGGCTGGAATCTGACCATAAAGCCAGCGTGCCGCCGGTGGCCAGACCGGCCACAACCATCAGGCCTACGCACCAGGTCACTAGCCAGGTGACGCGAGAGCCAATTAAGCGTCTAACCACTAGACTCACCCCTCACCTGATCAACAGTCAAAACGATGCCTCCCAATGGGTGGCTGGCGTTGACGTTTGTATGACCGCTAGAGGCCAGGTCAGGGCTTGTTAGCGGGTCGAAAGTGATTTGCAGCACCAGCACAAAGTTCAAGGTGCCGGCTGGTACCGGACCAGCAGTCAGTTCGCTACCGACCGAGGCGGTGCCGCTGTCCGGCGCCACTTGGTTGCCTAAGGCATCTTCGACAGTCCAGGTCGCGCTCCAGCCTGGGCGCATGGCCCAACTAGGCCCGGTGGCTAAGTCCATCGACATGCTCAAGTTGTCGCCTTCACCTACTACGGTGAAGCCCTGGCGCAATTCGATAATGCAGCCAGGCGTGAACTTGAACGCCGCAAGAGAGGAAGTGGTGCTGCCACTTTGGATCTCGGTGGTGGCCTCATAGTCGTTCAGCTGCGTCCAGGAAAAAGTATTGTTTGTCCAGGAGACATCAAGTGAACCTGAGCGAATCACACCACCGGCGCCGGCGTCCTGCGCCGACCACAGGGCATAGGCCACTAGGCCGCCCACCACTACCGATAGCAGGGACATCAGTGCAATCCAACGCCGCTGGCGCGGACTGATTCGCCGTTGCTTGGCTTCTACCGTGCCCAGTTTCCCAGGCACAGCGCTACCGCCCATTGCCCCGTTGGGCCTGGGCTTGCCGGCAGCAAGTATGTCCTGTGTCAACTTCATCGGTCCCTTCGGCTAGCTCAAAATTGCTAACCACAACGTGAAACGGCCAGGCTCAAGGTGGTATTCCTAGAGGCCAGGCAGCCTCAGCCAATTAGGCCGAGGGCAGAACTAGGGCCGCTTGGCGCTGTGACCGTAAAGCACCAAGGCGGCCGCCGTGGCCAGATTCAGCGATTCGGAATCGCCTGGCATTTCGATCCGGACCGTCAGATCGCATTGAGCCAGCATCGCGGCAGTCAAGCCGTGGGCCTCGTTGCCGAAGAGCCAGGCCGTGGGCCGCTGAAGCAGAGAATCGTCCAGCTGGCCAAGGCCAAGGCGACCCCGCGGATCGGCTGCCAAAACTTGGCAATTGCGCTGCCGCAGCTCGGCTAGCACCCAGGCGGCATCGCCCACGGCCGCACCAGCCAGCACCGGCACTCGAAACAGCGAGCCAGCGCTCGACCGCACCACTTTGGGCGAGCTCGGATCGACCGAGCCGGCGGTAAGACCACCAGGTCAACCGCTATGGCGTTGGCCACCCGGATAACCGTGCCAGCGTTGCCTGGGTCGGCAATCTGGTCGAACACCGCCACCAGGGCGGCGCTTGAAGGCCAACTGGCGCTCCGCCATCGGGCCAGCGCCACCATGCCCTGGCCGGCCCGGGAAATCTTCTCGACATAAGGCCCAGAGGCCATATGGACGTAACCGCCACCGGCTTCAACCAGGCGAACCACTTCGGCGTGACGCTGGGCGCAGGCCTCAGTGGTGTAAAGATCGGTTACCAGACCCTCCTTGGCCGCCTCGCGGCTGGGGTTTGGGCCTTCGACCAGAACCAGTCCGCGCTGGCGGCGCACACTGGCGCGGCCAAGCGCCCGGACTTGTTTGATCCGGTCAGAATTGAGGTTGTCCAGCAAACTTATGACCTGGCGCCGGGTACCGGGCGGAGCCATGGGCGTCTTGCCCGGCCCGCCTCATGGCCGGGCGCCAGGCCAAACCCTAAGACAGGCTGGTTGGGCCCTGACTGGCGGCACGGTTGCAAACTACTCCCCTACACGGCCGCCGGGGCGTTGACATCCCTCGGTAGCGCGCCGCGGGCGGTTTCCACCAGGCTGGCGAAGGTGGCCGGGTCGTTGACGGCCAATTCGGCCAACATGCGCCGGTCAACTTCGATCCCTGCCAGGTGCAAACCCTGTACGAAGCGGTTGTAAGTCAGGCCGTTGGCCCGAGCCGCAGCGTTGATGCGCTGGATCCACAGGCGCCTAAAATCGCCTTTGCGCGCCTTGCGGTCGCGATAGGCATAGTTACCTGAGTGAAGCAACTGCTCCTTAGCCTTGGTGTAAAGCCTGGAGCGTTGGCCCCGATAGCCGCTGGCCCGCTCCAAGGTGGTGCGGCGCTTTTTGTGAGCGTTGACGGCTCGTTTCACCCTTGCCATTGTCCTGCTCCTCTTCTAGCGGCCCAGCAGACGCTTGACGGTTTTTTGGTCGGCCTTGGCCAGCAGTTTGTCCTGGCTGAGCCGGCGTGTGCGACGTGAGGACTTCGATTCGAAGTTGTGCCGCATACCCGGCTGTTCATGCTGAATTTTGCCCTTGCCGGTGACCCGGAAGCGCTTTTTCGAACCCGAATGGGTTTTCTGCTTTGGCATGGCCTCATACCTTCTCTTTGGTTGTAGTTGGTGCAGTGGTCTGCTTTGGAGCGCTGGGCCGCGCCCCAGGCTTGGCCGTGACGGCTGCCCGGGCTTTGGGTACAGCTTTGGCGCCCTCAGCAGTTGCTGTCGGGGTGGTCTTGGCGGCTGCCGGCTTTGGCTTGGCCGCCGGAACTGACGGTTTGGCGCCCCCGGTTCGGGCTTTGGCCACCGGGGCGGCCGGTTTGGGCGCCGGAGGCCTGGCCGATGTCGCCGTGGGCCTTGGCGCCGCCGGCTTTGCTGCCGGAGCGGCCGGTTTGGGAGGAGCGGCCGCTGGCTTGGCGGTATTAGGGGCAGCAGCGTCTTCAGGGGCAACTGTGTCTTTGGGTGTGACGGCTTCTAGTGGGGTGGCTTCTGAAGCTGCTGGGGCCGCAGCCTCCGGCACTGCCATGGTCTCCGGCACCGCCATTGATTCCGGCGCTGCAACGGTTTCCGGCACACCTTCGGCCAACGCAGGTGCCTCGGTGACCGGCTCATCGAGGTCCTCAAGGCTGTCCGGCTCGATCAGGTCCTCAATCGCAATAGCCCGGACCGCGGCCGCATTGCCGCGTCCTTCCGCCCGGTTCCGCCGCCGGGTCGGAACCCTGGGAGCCTTCTTTTTCAGTGGTGCCAAAACCATCACCATATTGCGGCCGTCCTGCCTGGGCACTGATTCGACTGTGCCTAGTTCGACCACATCCTCGGCCAGCTTGCGCAACAGCTTCATGCCCATTTCTGGCCGGGACTGTTCGCGTCCCCGGAACATGATCATGACTTTGACCTTGTCCCCCTGGCCCAGGAACCGCTCGACGTGTCCCCGCTTGGTGCCGTAGTCGTGCGGGTCGATTTTCAGCCGGAAACGAATCTCTTTAAGCTGGGTGCCACCCTGGTTGCGCCGGGCATCGCGAGCTTTTTGGGCCGATTCGTACTTGTACTTCCCGTAGTCCATCAACTTGGCGACCGGGGGACGGGCGTCTGGCGCCACCTCCACCAGGTCGAGTTCTGCATCGGCCGCAAGGCGCAGAGCCTTCTCTAGCCGCACTATGCCCACCTGTTCACCGGCGGGTCCAACCAGGCGCACCTCGGGCACGCGTATCCGGTCGTTGATGCGAGGTTCGGTGATGGCCTTCCTCCTATGCGCTTTGGTTCTTTTGGCGCGCACGGATCATTAGCCTTGACCCAGCCCCTGGGTTTGGGTCCCCGGGACTCGGGTGGGAGCTGAACTCCGCTTACGCCCCGCCCTTTTCAGGGCAGTCGGTCGGGGGCCAGTGTAGCAGTCGCCGCCCGCCGCCAAATCAGGTAACCTGCAACGCCCGCCACCAGGCCAATAGCGGCACTGGCCAGGTAGCCTGCCCTGGCCCCTTGGTGGTCGAGGACCAAGCCAACTAGGGGTGCGCTGACCGAGGCCCCAACCGTCATGGCTGTACCGGACCAGCCGAACACCTCGGTCCGGCGTTCCTCCGGCACCAAATCGGTTAGCGCCTCGTTGATCGAGGTCAAGGCCGGGGCACAAGCCACGCCGGCCAAAGCCAGCCAGGCCGCCAAGGCGACCGGACCACCGGCCAAAGCGGCTGGAGCCGTCAAGATGCTCATCAGCGCCACCATTAGAAGTGGGTTGGTCCGCTTTCCCAAAGCACCATAGATGAGTCCGCCGCAAATCGAACCGACCGACCAAATCGCCGCCACCAGCCCCAACAGCCCGGGCCGGTGCCATTCGTTCAAAGAGCGCACTAGGGTCAGGTCAACGCCTTGAAACAGGACTGCGGCCACGGCCGAGGCGCCCAAAACTGTCAACAAGGCGCTGGTCAGCCGCAATGGCTTGGTGCCCTGACCGGCATCGGTCTTGGTGCCCTGACCGGCACAGGCATTGGGGTCCTGGCTGGCTCCAGGTCCTAAAGTCGTCACGGTCCGGGTCGGTGGGTCAAACAGAATCAAAGCCAAACCGGTGCCCACGGTGATAACACCAAGTCCCACCAAGGTGGGCCTCGAACCAACCCAGGTCACCATGGCCGCGCCCAATAGCGGTCCCACCACGAAAGCTAGCTCAGTAAAGACGGCGTCAAGCGACAACCCGGCCTGGCGCAGACGCTTCGGTGCCATCACCGTAATGGCCTGACGGACCAGGGAGAAACCCGGCACCATGTAGCAGCCCTGGATCAAGGCCGCGACTAGCAACCACCAATAGGGCAGGAAAGGCATGGCGATCCAGCAGGCCGCCTCGATGATGGTCGAGGGGATCAAGGTGCGGCGCACGCCCTTTTTGTCCACCAGCCGTCCACGCCAGGGTGAACCGATGCCCCAGCCAACAGCTGCGGCGGTGGCGGCCAGGCCGGCGTAGAAGTAGTTCATGCCCATGGTGTTGACCACGTGCAAGGTGAAAACCAGGCCACCGGCGGCATGAGGTAGGCGCACAACCAGTCCAATGCCAAACAGCGTCGGCAAACGGCGCTGCTTGAACAGATCCTGATAGGTGGCAAAGGGCACGAGCCCCAACGTTAGTCGCCAGTTTGAGTCGCCGCCCCGGACCCCCGGTCGGTGTTCCACCCAGGCGCGCCGGCCGCCGGTCCCATCAAGCCCAAGACCTTGGCCAGGGGCGCCAACTAGCCGATAGTCAGGTCGCCCAGGCCCTAGCCCTTGGCTACGTCAAGGGCCTGTGCCAAGGTGAAGGCTCCGGCGAAAAGGGCCTTGCCAATGATCGCGCCTTCAAGTCCCTGGTTGACCAATTGGCGCAGGGCCTTGATGTCATCGAGGGTCGAGACGCCACCAGAGGCCACGACTTGAGCTTCGGTTTTGTCGCACACCTGGCTCAACAGTTCGAGGTTTGGTCCTTGCATGGTGCCATCTCTGGTGACATCGGTGACAACAAAGCGAGGGCAGCCGTCTTGGTTCAGCCGCTCGAGGGTTTGCCACAAGTCGCCGCCCTCTTTGGTCCAGCCCCGGGCGGCCAGTCGCTGGCCGCGCACGTCTAGGCCCACGGCGATACGGTCGCCGTGCTTCGAAATGGCGGCTGCGGTCCAATCCGGATCCTCCAGCACTGCCGTGCCTAAGTTGACCCGTTTGGCCCCGGTTTTCAGGGCCGCATGGAGGCTGGCATCATTCCTAATGCCACCGGACAATTCGACCCTGACGTCGAGGGCAGCGATGACACCTTCCATCAAACTGGCATTGGAACCGCGGCCAAAGGCGGCATCTAGGTCGACCAAATGGACCCAATCAGCCCCGCCGCGCTGCCAGTCAAGGGCGGCCGCCAAGGGGTCTCCATAATAGGTCTCCGACCCGGCCTGGCCCTGCACCAAACGGACGGCTTGGCCCTGCGTCACATCGACGGCAGGCAGAAGCTCAAGTTCGGGAAGGTTCACCCCATTGTTCTACCACACCGCCAAACCCCCGGCTAACCGGCCTGGTGTTTGGCCAGGTTAGAAGCCTGTGAACCGGCGGATAGACGGTTCGGTGGCCGTTCCCTAGCGCTCAGTTAGGTGAGCCTTGACAAAGTTGGCCAGTAGCAAATGCTGGGTGCCATCGACGGCCGATTCGTGAGCCGCCGCAATCAGGGGTTCGACCTCGTCGGGGCGGAAATAGCCCGAATGCTGGTAGATGTGAATGCGTTCAGCCAGGTCGAAAGCGTTGATTTCAGGGTGGTATTGGGAGGCATAGACATTTCGTCCAACTCTGAAAAGCTGAATTGGGCAGTACTGACCAGTCGCCAAGACGGTGGCGCCTGGCGGTGGACCGTTGGCCGCCTCCTTGTGGCCAACAAAGGCCCAAAACTGGCGCGGCGATCCGGCCAGCAACGGTTCGGCTACGCCAGCGTCAGTCAGGCTGACCAAGGCCGCGCCGACCGGTTCACCGTGTTCGCGGTCAACCTGCCCGCCAAGGTGGCTGGCCAGCATGCCAATGCCGTAGCACATGCCCAGGAGCGGGAAATCCTGGTCAATCACCTGGTCTAACACTCGGCCAAGGTCGGCTTCGACTCGCTGTTGAAGTTCAGTTTTGATCCGATCGCTGGCGCAAAAATCTGATCCGCCTAGCAGCACACCGGAGTACTGGACAAGGTCAACGTCTGCCAATGGCTCGGACTCCAAGCGGCGCCAGTCAAGCTGATTCGGCTCCAAGGCGCCCACACGCAACACCTGGTTGTATTCGCCGGCCGCCGCCGGGTCGTGCGCCCGGCTCGAAAGCAGCAAGAACGGCTTGTACTTGGTCATCGGTTTCCTAGGGTTGTTTCCTGATTGGCTAGCCACATATTGAACCGCGCCCAGGGCCGTTAGCCAAGTCCGTCAAGATCTATGGCCGCATTTGGCAGGTCGGTCCGGGACCATTGTTACGTTTCACAGACGCTGGCGAATCCCGACCTGCGGTTGTGTTCTGACGCACCTGGTCAGTGCGCCAATGGTTGGTCTCGCACCTGGTCAGTGCGCCATTGGGCTGCCTTGAGCCGGGGTGCAAATCCGATGTTTGGGTGGACCTCCTAGACTGGTGGTCCGTGGCCTCGCCGAACGATGACTTGAGCTGGGACCGACCGGCCGCCCGGCTGCCGGTTCGGCCTGAGCTGGCCGCTGCCCGGCCTTACGGTGCCCCCCAACCTCCGGTGGCGGTTCCGCTGAACGTCAACGAAAACCCCTATTCGCCGCCAACCCAGGTGGTCAGGGCCATTTCAAAGCAGATTGAGCAGGCCGCCACCCAACTCAACCGTTACCCGGACCGTGACTTCACCCAGCTGCGTCAAGCCCTGGCCGCCTATTTGGCCAAGGAGTCCCAGGCCACCGGCCTGGCTGCGGACAACATTTGGGCGGCCAACGGCTCGAATGAGGTCATGCTCCACATTTTCCAGGCTTTTGGAGGACCGGGTAGAACCGCCTTGTCATTCGACCCGACCTACTCGATGTATCCCGAATACGCCAGGAACACCTACACCGCCTGGGCCACCGGGGATAGACGGCCAGATTTTTCGATCGACCCAAGCGCCGGCATCGGCCAAATCAAGCAAACCGGCGCCTCCCTGGTGCTCCTGGCCAGCCCCAACAACCCAACCGGTACAGCCGTACCGCTATCGCTAGTTGACCAGATGTGCGCTGAAAGTGCTGGTCAGGCCCTAATCGTGGTGGATGAAGCTTATGCGGAATTCCGCCCGCCAGGTATGCCCTCGGCCTTGAGCCTGCTGGGGCGACACAACAATTTGGTGGTCACCCGCACAATGTCGAAGGCCTTTGCCTTAGCCGGCGCCAGATTGGGCTACGCCGCCGGAAGCGCCGAGCTGATTGGTTACCTTAGAACCGTCCGCCTGCCCTATCACCTTTCGACCCTGACGCAGGTGGCCGCCAGCGCCGCCTTGGCCCAGGCCGACCTAATGTTGGCCCGGGTAGCCGAACTGCGCCAAAGCCGCGACCAGTTGCGGGCAACACTGCTGGGCCTAGGCTTGGCCTGCCCTGACTCGGCCGCCAACTTCTTGCTCTTTGGCCACTTTGAGTCAGCCGATTTGGTTTGGCGTGACCTGCTGGACCAGGGTGTCTTAGTGCGTCAGGTTGGACCGCCCGGCTACCTTAGGGTGAGCGTTGGTTCACCGGACCAAAACCGGCGGTTTGTCCAGGCCCTGACCAAAGCCATAGACAAGATGCCGGGGGCATTGGCGCTGGAGCCACCCCAGGAAGGCGAAATCAGATCATGAAACGAACCGCCCAGCTGCAACGGACCACCTCGGAGTCCCAAATTGCCCTGGAGCTGGATCTGGACGGCACCGGCCAGTCCCACGTCCAAACAGGCGTGCCCTTCTTCGACCACATGCTGACAGCCTTATCCAAGCATTCGCATATCGACCTGGACGTCAAAGCCAAAGGCGACACGGAAGTTGACCCACATCACACCGTCGAAGACACCGCCATTGTGCTGGGACAGGCGCTGGACCAGGCCTTGGGCGACAAGGCCGGAATCAACCGCTTTGGCGACGCGACCGTGCCGCTGGACGAGGCGCTGGCCCAAGCCGTGGTCGACATTTCCGGCCGAGGTTATTTCGCCCACCACGGCCTGCCGGCCGCACTCAGCCACACCGTCATTGGCGGCCACTTCCCCACCGTCTTGGCCGGCCACGTCTTCCACTCCTTGGCCACTAACGCCAGACTCTGCCTGCACCTGCGGTTACTGTCCGGCTTGGACCCGCACCACATTGTCGAAGCCCAATTCAAGGCTTTGGCCCGGGCCCTCAGAACGGCCGTCGGCTTAGATCCCGGCTCCTCCTCCGTGCCCTCGACCAAGGGCCGGCTGTGAGTGACAAATGGGACCAGGCGCTGGAGGACCTGCTGGCCCGCCCCGGCGCTGATAGTGGCGCTGCGCCCGATGCCGGCCCCCAGGACGCTGAGGCGAGCCTCGGCAAAGGGGAGGCCGTCCGGGTAGGGGTCCTGGTTAGCCCGTTTGCCCAGCCAGAGGTC
>Ga0123356_10001301_pt1 | contig 27607 bp, 25 predicted proteins | sample TergutEmb28metaG_2_FD_92546 | JGI IMG/M metagenome (GOLD analysis project Ga0123356, IMG submission 92546) | Embiratermes neotenicus P3 segment gut microbial communities from Petit-Saut dam, French Guiana - Emb289 P3 | ecosystem: Host-associated > Arthropoda: Insects > Digestive system > Gut ...
GCCACTACGCGGACTGGTGATACAGAAAATCGAGGGTCTTCTCGCTGCGGATTCTGTTGCGAATTCTATCGAGGCCCCCATCCTGTGTCAAACGAGCTCGGACCGCTTCGGGAGTCTGTTTGGATTGACGTGCGAGCGCCTCGAGTTCGCGATTGACCTCGTCTTCGCCGACCTCAATTTTTTCCAGATCCGCAATACGTTCCAGTAACAACGATGACTTTACATCTTGCACAGCCTGTTCATGTTGGCCCGCCCGCATCCGTGGCAGATCCATTTTCTTCATGTCTTCCATCTTCATGCCCTGCGCCGCAAGTGCGCGCAGTCCGCGCTCAATACGCAAATCGATCTGCCGGTCAACCAGCGCCTCGGGCACTTCGAAATCGTTGCGCTTCACCAGTTCGGCCACGAGCTTGTCTTTCGCTTCGCGCTCGGCGCTGTGTTTGCGCTCGTGCTCCAGGCTCTCGCGAATCTGTTGGCGCACCTGGTCGAGGCCGGTGAATTCGCCCAGTTCTTTGGCAAAGTCGTCGTTGAGTTCGGGCAAGTGCTTTTGCTTGATCGCCTGAATCTTCACCGCATAGACGAAGGTCTTGCCGGCAAGCCGCTTGTCGTTGGTATCGTCGGAATAGGCGACTTCGAATTCCTTTTCATCGCCCGCGTTGGCGCCGCGCAGGTTCGCCGTGAATTCCGGGACCGTATTCTTGCCGCCGATCTCGATCAGCACTTCGTCCATGTGGACGGGCTGGGTCTTGTCGTCGGTGTCCTTGGGGCGGCCGTCCATCGAAGCCTGGGCAAAGTCGCCGTCGGCCAGCGTACGTCCATCGACCGAGGTAAACGTGGCGTGCTGCTCACGCACATTGTTCAGCGCATCTTCGACTTCCTGATCGGTTACGACGATCTCAGGATGGTCGGCGCGCAGCTCTTTGTAGCCCTCGACCTTAATCTCGGGCAGGACTTCGAAGCTGGCCTTGAAGCGCAGCGGTTCGCCATCATGAATGTGCAGATCGGTGACCCGTGGCTGCGAGACGGGAATCATTCCCCGCTTCTCCGCTTCCATGCGGAAGTAGCGGGGCACGAGTGCGTCGACCACGTCGTTGTTCAGATCTTCCTTGAATCGCTGCCGGATGATGGAAGCCGGCACATGCCCGGCGCGGAATCCAGGCAGCCGCGCGACTTTCTGATATTTCGCGATCAGAGTTTGGGTTTCACGGGTGACTTCCTCGGCCGGGATTTCAACCGAAATCTCGCGTTTTATCCCGTCCTTCTTCGCTTCGGAGTTCTTGTTGTCGATGGTTTCCGTAGGACTCACAGGTTACCTTCTCGGCGCGTTCGAAAGTCTGCAATGCCAGGCTCGAATCCGCCAAGCCGGGCATGAGGAGAAAATTCACCCGCCGTTAATCTTGAGTGTAAGAGAGAGGGAGAAGGGCGTCAAACGGTGACGGGAAAGCTGCGCCTTCGGATGTCGTGAACCGACATCTTGCGGTCGGCGGGAGTGATCTCAGCAACGATGTGGACCTTGTCTTACCTCCAGCAACTAACGCGCTCGCCACGTTTCTGGAATACCCCCGACAGCGAGTGATTTCGCGCGCGCAGCAACACCTTTCGGCCTTCAGGCGTGCGCGTGAAAACAAGCTGGACCGGTCCAACGAGACTCTTCCACCGTCCGGCGAATGTCTCGGCGAATTCCTTCTTCCTCGCTAACACCTCCGGGACGGCAAAATAGTCCTCGCGAAAGACCCTCCAGATTCTCGGGCGCGCGAGCAGATAGCGTGGGTTGTCGATTGGGCTCAGGATCTCCCGCAAGGCGCGAAGGAATGTCGCTTGTTCTTTGCCAGTGCCGCCTCCGATCCAGCAAAACACGGTTCCGCCCTGGTTCCGGTCGGCGTAGACGCGGAATTCTCCGGCGTGTTGATTCATCGAGCCTTCGAACTCCAAGGCTTCGACCAGCGCGCGCCCGATTTGCTTGATGCTTCTCTCGGGCGTGCCGTGGCGGATGAGTCGCCACACTGCCACCAAACTCCAAGGCAGGCTCGCAATCGCCGCGATCCCTAGTAATATCGCGCGATACGAAGAAAGTCTTGCGTGATTCGAGCTCGACCCAACAGTCGTCCAAAAGATTCAAGCACCACCATCGCGATGCAGCCAGCCTGGATCAGAAGGGCAGCAATGGTATTCGAGAGGACGAACCCGCGTGGCAGTGACTCATCGGGTGCCTTCCATCCGTCCGTCATCTGCTGGATAGAGCCCGCATGGAGCGCGTCTTGCCATTGCTGACGGAGCGCCCCCCGGTCGAGCGCACGACGGCAGGTCTGTGCGTTGATTTGAGCGAGTTGGTCGCGGCTAAACGGAGGGTGTCCGAATCCCAGCCGCTCAGTTCCGTTTTCGATGACTGCGGCTGTCGCGCTCACTCCGACAAATGCGGAGCAACGCCGCACCAGCAGTTGATAATCATCGCCCGGTCCGAACCCACCCGGCTCAGCGCAGACCAAGTGCCAAATATTTGCCGTCTTCTCCGGCTGCGCTGAGTCTACTCGAATCGCACGTCCTCTCATTTGGTTGGAGAGCACGAACGAGCCAACAAAGCTGGCGAGCAAGAGTGTGTTGATGCATGGAGCATCCCAACCCTCTCCCAGGAGGGACTTCGTTCCGACTAGCACCGTGATGCCACCTTGCTCGAAAACGGATGTGATTAGCCGAACCGAACCTCTGTAGTATTCTCCGCGAATCTCGACGCTGACATAGGACGGATCGTGAGCCATCGGAGAAACAGACAAGTTCTGCGGATCGAGCCCCATCGTTGCCGCAGCCTGCTTGACGATTGGCTCCGCGCTGCTCGGGACGATGACCAGTGACCCGCTCAAGACCCCGAGACGAACGCCTTCGACCCCGGCACGCCGAAGAGATTCGAATACTGGAACGATACCGATGTCTTCGAAGTCGGAGATTTCATCGTCCGATCTGGGCAGTTCGGCTTTTCGGATGAAATCCGTCAGGATGACGCAACGGAGGTCTTTACCCAGGGCACCTGATTCCAGCCTGACAATTTCCTCGATGGACTTCAACTTCGTAACCGACGTGGTGAGCAACTTCAGGTGGTCGGAAGGGTCTCGGAGCTTCACCTTCCTGCGTTCGATAGCGCCGAATTGCAACAGTTCGTGACGGATACCCTTGAGAACCGAGTCGATTTCACGGAAGTTCTCGGAGTCCGAATACAAGCAGTGCGAAAGCAGCACTTCAAGCCACTCGAGTTCCAAGGCAGGAATGCGTTGGTGAGAAAGACCAAGTGTGCCCAGTACCACAGTCGGGATGTGCTCTCCAATGGCGTTCAGATAGACAACCATGCTCGAGAGGTATTCGGGATCGCCCAGGATTTCTTCTGTGTGTCGATCTGGATCGGAAATCCAAGGGTGTCTCAGGAGCGCGTCCTTGAAGGCCGGGTTTGCCCTTAACCCGACGACAAACTGGTCAACCGAAGCTCGGAAGTCAGAGATCACCTTCTGTTCCTGCTGGCTGGGCGTGCTGAAGTAGACGTAGTCCTGATGGGGGCAGAGGTCGCCCTGCTCGACCAACTCGGGTACGGAGACTTCGGCGTCGACGGATCCGCAAAGTTCCTCATACCGCTGCCATTCAAACGGGGAAACATCGTAGGGAGGCGTCGCGGTCAACGCAACGATGGTGGGATCTTCTAATTCCGCTGCAAAGGAGGTCAGGACACGCCACCATTCGGCCCGAAGATGGTGTGCCTCATCGAGAACAAGAGCCTTGAACTTTATGCCCAGCAGAAACTCCGGAATAGGAACGCGCCCTGGTGCAACGGGATTGCCCGCTTCACTATTTGCATGCAACTCGAATTGGTTTGTGGAAGGATCGTCATCGCATTCCGCCGGCTTGTGCTGTTCAGGCTCGCTACAGCAAACCGCATGCAACGCCTGATAGGTGGCGATGGTGAGGAATGCGGGGCTTCTTAAGTCAGTTGAGACCCACACCGGGCTGCCACTGCCCGGAGGCAGGAACAATCCGACAAGGCGGTCGATCCACTGGTCGCGGATCGTGATTGTTGGTGCGAGCACTAAAGTGGGCTGGTTGATCCGCCGAATGACTTCAAGCCCCAGAACCGTTTTCCCCGACCCGGGTGCCGCGACCAAATGGAGGCGTTTGTTGTCGAGATAGCGGTCCAGCCGATCCAATAGGTGGGACTGGTAAGTGCGCCAGTTCTTCCGGAACACCATCGTCTCAGGGAGGGATATATGCGCGTTGGCGGATGCAAGGGACATGAATTGGCTGTCGAATTATATGCGTGGATCCCAACGGAAGCTATCGATCGAGGTCCGGCGATGCGCTGGCCCGATTGGATGCTGAGATGTGGTCTGGCAAACGGCCCACCGTTTCGCCCGGAGCATTGAGTCTGGGCATGGCTTGCTGATCCATCTGTTCTCATCAGGAACTGGCGGTATAATTTCCCCGAATGCGGGTCCTTATTATCGGGCAAACCGCAGCTCTCGATGTCTCTGGCCACTCGCAAATTCGGCATCACCTGCCCCATCTGCAAGCGCTTCTGCTTTCTGGGCTATGTCGAACTCGACGAGCAGGCCTCGGTCGGCGAACTGCGCGCCAAACTGCTGCACGACGGATGGAAGGGCGAGGTGGCAAAGTGTGATTACCTGAAATGCGATGGGGAAATGTTCTGTTCATGGAATACGGCGGTGTTTCCGCGGTAGCTGCATTGCGCTGGCGCGAGGCGGCAGCAGGCGTCCAATCGGTAGCGACACTGCTGGAAGCTGCGACTCCCAAGCCATTCAACTCGGCTCTGCTGATCTGTTCCCAACGCGGGGTTCTTTACCACCGCAAAGTTCACATTTGCGATTTCGATGCGCCGGAATTTGCCTGCGATCGTGGACACGAATTCCAGCAGGTCGGGTGCGAGTCGGTATGTGCATGGACCGGGAGTTTCCCGAGGCGGCAAGGTCGCTTTCACGAGCCGGCGCTGAAATCGCTTTGATCCTGAACTGCTGCACTTTGGCCATCGACGGTGTCCCGTCCGCCGTCCGCATCGGCAGGCGCACGGCCCGGCGGCGCCCGCGCCGACGGTCACTCGTTTGCCACCGATTCGAACGGCGCCGCTATTGCTCTGGCCGACGATTCTCGCGGCCTCACCATGGCGGCATTTGATCTTGACTTGATTCGGAGAATTCGAAAGCAAGACCGATTCCGCTGGTGTATGGAATGATGTCCACATCGCCTGCCAACCCTATGCCCCAATGGCTCACGATCCTCAACCGCGAGTTGGTTGCGTGCACACGCTGTCCGCGACTGGTGGCTTACCGCGAGGAAGTGGCTCGGGTTAAGCGGCGCGCCTATCTTGATCGGCAATATTGGGGCAAGCCGGTTCCTGGCTTTGGCGATCCGGACGCTCGGGTCCTGATCATGGGACTGGCTCCGGGCGCGCACGGCTCGAATCGTACCGGCCGACCGTTCACGGGAGATGCTTCGGGAAAGTTCATGTATCCCGTGTTGTATGAAACGGGATTTGCCAACCAGCCCAACGCGATCGATCGCAACGACGGACTGAAGCTCAAAGACCTGTACATCACTGCTGCAGTTCGCTGCGCGCCGCCAGACAACAAGCCTCTGCCGCAGGAACTCGCCCAATGTTCCGTATTCATGGATCGCGAGCTTGCCGGATTAAAGAAGGTCAAGGTTGTGGTGGCTTTAGGCAAGATCGGCTTTGATGCCTATGTGAACTACGTGAAGAGGCTGGGAGTCGTCCACAGTAAGAAAGCTTACGTCTTCAAACATGGTGCGCACTACCGATTACCCAACGGTAAGGTGTTGCTCGCGTCCTATCATCCATCGAATCAGAACACGCAGACTGGCAAGCTGACGCGGAAAATGTTTGTGGAGATATTCAAGCAGGCAGCAAAATTTGCTGACCAGGAATGAAAGCGCCCGGCGCCGGATCGCGGGACCGTCCTCTCGATGGGGTCAAATAAACCAAGGTCGCGATTCGGGGCGGCGCTTATGCGTGGGTGGGACGGGCAGTCCGTCCGACACGTTCAGCTATCGCAGTTTCGTCACCGTCACTTCAAGCTGAAACTGGCGTTTCGAGTTGGGATCGTCCATGTTGCCGATCAAGATCGGCTTTCCGGTAGTCAGCAACGTCGAGCCGGAGATTTTGATTTGCCGAATCACGGGGCCGAGATCCTGTCGGCGCTCAGCAGCAGGGGTCCCCCCGGCAGATCGGTCGCCGCTGTTGGTGTCGAGATTGCTGACATCACTGCGGACTATCAACATCAACTCATCGCCATGCTCTCGCAGTTGAGCCCAGATATTGGTTCCGATGTGCAAGTATTGATACTGCACGGCCGCCGGCGTGCTCGGACTGTTTGAACCTGTCGCAACCGGAACTCTGGTACCGATCTTGATCTCATTCGATTCGCCGGCGGTAACGTCCATGGAGTAACGCCGGGTGTTTACGGTCTTCCCATCAGCCACTTCGTTGAAAGAGAAGTCCAGACGGTAGGGCTGCACGGGTTGGAGGTTCAAAGGTGGTTTCGGAGTGTCTTTTTTCGATTCGTCCTGAGCCCGAGCCGATAGGCCGCAAGCCAATCCGATGGAGATTACGGCAACGAATAGTGCAATCGTTCTTCGCATGTTTGCTCACCTTTCTTGTCGAATGGAACCGGGCAACCGGCTTTCTGACCCTGCGTCGTTCATTTCTTTCTCTGTCTCGAGCTCGAATTCCAGTTGCGATTGGGCCACGAGCTGAGCGTCTTTCGGGAAATTCTTTACGTATTGGGCTAGGGCGATCTCTTCTGTGCTCAACGGCTGTGGCGACGGGAACTGATCGAGCTTGGGCCTGGCCGCAACTGCTGTCGCCGAAGGCACCCGACGCGTGGCAGGACTTGGCATCGGAGCGTGTTTCGCGGTGGTGACTTCGGCTGCAGTGTAAGGAGCGGGATTTGTTTCCTGAGTCGACGGATGCTGAATCGCCGCTGGAGGATGGTTCGCGAGTGCAGGCTGCGAAGGCCGAGTCGATCTCCATGCCAAGGCGCCGATTATGAGGATCACCGCCACTGCACCAGCCAATCGCCATTGCCACCACGCGCGGCTTGGGATGCGAGTTTGTTCCGCCCCCAAATTCGCCAGGATCCGCTCTTCAAGACCCGCTCGCGGTTCCATCGCGGTGTAGCCCGCGAGTGCGGCGTCGAGCATACGATTCATTTCGTCGTCTGGCAACTTTTCGATCTCGCTCGAGTCGGGATTCTTGTCTGCCATAGAACTCACCATCATCTCCCAATAGTTTGCCGCGCCAGCTTTTCTTTCAAAATCTGCCGAGCCCGGAACACTCGCGACCTCACTGCGGCCTCGTTGATGCCTAACGTGGCAGCAACCTCGCGCGGCGACATCTCTTCAATCGTCGAAAGAATCAGCGGCTGACGAAGCTTTTCGGGCAAGGCCGCGATCAGCTTCTCAAGTACCGCAGTGAACTGCGAACCTTGCACCGTCTCGTCGGCTGGCGGCTCAGTTGACGCCAGTTCGTCGACCACTCGTTCCGGATCATCCAGCGGGGTCTCGTGCTGGCGGCCGTGCTGTTTGCTGCGATCAACGGCAACACGCCATGCGATACGCGCAAGCCAGGGTTTTGGGTCCACGATCTGCCCGAGCCTCGAGCCGTAACGGAGCACGCGAAGAAACGTTTCCTGGGTTGCGTCTTCGGCGTCGTGGTGGCGGCGCAGCACCCCGAATGCGATCCGGTATACCAGCCGCGAGTGCTCTCGAACCAGCGCTTCGAGCACCCGCTCGCTGTGCTCAACCCCGCTGCGCTCGGTCTTCTCGATCCCTACGCCTGCGCTCAGGATTGCTTCTCCCGCGACCACTCGTTTTCCCTCAACCATAAAGACCGCCCTGACTCCGGATTTGTTCAGGATTTTTCTGGAGAGAGAACGGCGCCAGCGGAGCGGCTTGCAGCGCCAGTATTCAAGGACATGGGACCGGGAGCGGGCGGGATTAGGGAAAGGGGGCGGCGGTCAGCGGTCATCGATCAGTGGTCAGTGACACGCATCGCCACAGTCGGCGAGGTTTGAGACGACGGGCATGCTCCAAAGTATCTGCAACGACGGAAAGTCGTGTCCGAAAGCGTGGTCATAGGCCCGAGACTGCCATCAGCAACAGCTCCTGACCCTAATGACCAACAAACACCGGCTCGGCCTCCAGTCGCACACCCCAGATTTCCTCGACACGTTGCTCGATCTGGTCCTTCAGCGCCAGGATTTCTCGTGCGGTGGCGTCGCCGCGATTAACGATAGCGAGGGCATGTTTGCTGGAGATTCCGGCGTGTCCGAATCTGTAGCCGCGGGTGAATCCAGAATGCTCAACCAGCCACGCCGCCGAAACTTTCATGCTCTTTTCGAGCGCGGGATAGCTAGGGACGGTCAGCTTCAAGGCCTCGGCTCGCTTGCGCAGGTCTTGGTGTTGCTCCGGAGAAATGACCGGATTCTTGAAGAAAGACCCTGCACTACGACAGTCGGCGTCGCCTTCGAGGATCAGCATGCCCTTGCGCGCGCGAATGAAGCGCACGGCTTCGCGGGTCTCAGCCAGATTGGGGCGGGTTTCGCGCCCCTCGAAATGGCGCTTGAGATCAGCGTATTCGACGTGCGGCTCACCTCCGGGAATGAGCGCAAAGGTAACGCGCAGAATGATGAATCGTCCGTGCTCCGTGGTATTGAAGATACTGGAGCGATATGAGAATCCGCAGGCTTCATTGCACAACTCGCGAACTTGCCCGTCTTTCAGGTCGAAGACTTCGACCGAATCGATGGTCCCGGAAACTTCCTGTCCGTAGGCACCAACGTTCTGCACCGGCGTTCCGCCAACGCTGCCCGGAATTCCGCTCAGGCATTCGACCCCCGCACAACCCGCGACGACGGCCTGGGAGACGAAACAGTCCCAGGATTCTCCAGCGCCCACATCGAACAGAACTTTGCCGTCATCCGTGCTGGCGCGTCGGTGAATGCCGGCAATTGACATTTTCAGGACGAGCCCGGGCCAACCGGCATCGGCCACGAGCAGGTTGCTGCCTCCACCAAGAACGAACAGAGGCAGACTCCGCGATCGGGCGAAAGCGACGGCTTGTGGCACGTCGGCTGACGACGTAGCGTTGACGAAGAAGCGCGCCGGCCCTCCGATGCGGAACGTCGTTAGTGGGGCCAGCGCAATGTTCTCTTCAACGACCATGGGGTCTCAATATACGCAGCGAAGCGTCGGTTCTTATCAACCTCTAATTAAGAATCTTTGGTCACAAAGAGGCTGTAATCCGCAGCGGCAATGTGCATTTCTTTTCACGCTGACCAGGTCTTCATCCGCGCGACAAGTCTAGCAATTCCCATTGGCTTGTTGAACGAGCACATACTCGTGATCACTTTTCCGCTAGAAAATCGCTTTAAAAAGTGAGAGGGAAACAAACCACGTCACACCCAGGCTCTTGCGACTGACCCGGTTTTGCCGCAAAGTCGATCCCGAATTGCATTCGCGAATGGGGCGGCCAGACGTGAAACAAACGCTTTTCGGGGAAAAAAAACCAAAACAGATCTATTTCCAAAGAGGAGAAATCAGAGAATTATGACGCCCAGGAAGATTCGGTATGTACATTATGCAGTACACATCGCGGCCGCAGCCCTTATCGGCACCTGCTGCCTGCTGCCGGTTTCCGCCGCACAGACCGCTGACTCAGCGGCCGAGGCGGAGGCTGCAGCACGCGACAATTGGCGCGCGGTCATGGCAGAACCCATCGAACTGGGGGCGGGCTGCTTTCAGGCATCGTATCCGAGCGTCGTCTGGGAACAGGCGGAGTGCAAAGAACTGCACCCAGGCGTCCATCCAGTCCTTCGCAAGCCTGGCCAGGGGGGAGTGTCGGGTAACGGTCATGACTATGTCGCCGAAGCGGCCGGGCGGATCAGCGGTACTCTCGGAACCTTTCCCAAGGTTGCGGGCGTGAAAACCGAGAAAAGTGTCGGGGTGGCCCAATACGGAGACGGAGGCATCCTCGGTCCCAATGAGTACATGCTCCAAGTCAATACGAACTTCACCGGCACCACAGCGGCGTGTAAAGGTCATTCCGGTTGTGTCGTCTGGCAACAATTCATGTACGCGACGAACTACGCAGTCAAGGGCGAGGCGGCTGTATTCATGCAGTATTGGCTAATCGGCTGGGGCGATTCGGCTTGTCCGAAGGGTTTCTACAGTCTCGGAGTTGATTGCTACGGGAACAGCAAGTACGTGTCGGCCCCCGACGTGAAGCCTACCTCCCTTGCCAGCCTGTCGCTTTCCGGGACCGCGGTCCCGGGTGGTAGCGATACGGTTGTGTTCACTGACGGACGCACTGCCTACCGCATTAGCGGCTCCGACAGGGTGCTTGATATCTCGCAGGTTTGGCGGGAGTCCGAATTCAACGTCGTCGGTGATGGCGGCGGGTCGCGAGCGGATTTCAATACACCTGTCTCGATCACCGTGAAGGTAGCGCTGACGGATGGTACCACCTCAGCCCCAACTTGTGTTGCGAATGCCGGCACAACCGCAGAGAGCAACAACTTGGATCTCGGTAAATGCAGCACGGCAAGGGGCTCATCACCTTCGATTCAGTTCACCGAATCGAACTGAGAAGTTCGCTTTGCCGGGCGACGCTTGCTCGAGCTCGCTCGCACTGGATCCAATTCCGCATATCCGAACGGCGATGGTCCGCGGCGGGTGTGGCGTTCCCGCCTTTTCAGAAATCGCATCAGCACTCGCAGCTCGTGCGATAAAGTGCCGGCGATGCAGTCGTCCGTGCTGGAAAGGGAAAGCACGAGATGTACGGAAACGGAATCATAGCTGCCGGGCGCGTGACCCAGCAGTCTTGTTAGCTGCTCCACTTCGCTTTCAGTCAAAACAAAGCCCCGAACGTAATAGCCCCTAAAACATCGTACGGAGATCGTGGGCGGTCCATGCCGAAGCTTTGGAAATATCTGCGGCGTCTGCCAGAAATTCCAAGCCCGCCGATAGAGATGGATAGCGAAAAAGACCATCTACATCTGCCGTTCCAATATCCCAAGGTGTCGGTTTTCTCGTTCGTGAACTCCTGAAGGGAGCCTCCAGCCGTGTGCTCAGACGCCTCCGCCCCGATACCCCAACAGGTACTGGCGAGGCGTCCCCTGGTCTCCCTCCTGCTTTGCCGCCTTCTGCGGAGGGGCGCCCCTCAGCATGGAGCACCCGTATACCGAGCAACAGAAAACACCGGACTGATGCCTTCGGCCCCTGCGCTATCCTTCCCGCCCTGAACGGCGAGCCCCGCATTTTTGGTCAAATTCAAATGTCCCTGTGCTAGTGGACGTGTCAAATTGCTTGACCTCAATGTGCGCGGCGTCGGGAATTGAGAAACGTAGACAACTGCTTAAGTAAGAGATATCATCCTGAGCGGCGGCGAAAGCCGGCGCGAGGACCCGTACCTCATCAAGCAGCGCCGATGCAGTCGAGAGGACTCCCGCCGACGTCGGCAGCGAGTGCACACCCGCACGCAGTCCTCACCACCGCCTGTCGTACTGTCCCTCACCGCGATTCAGGATGACAAGGTAGAATGGGAGGAAGCGAATTACTGAGGAGAAGAATCAACAATGCCGATGTATCCCGAAATTATGGTCATTCCCATGCGCGAAGAGCTGACGCGCTTGGGAATCGAAGAGCTGCACACTCCTGAAGAAGTGGACCAGGCACTGAAAAACTGTCCCGGCACAACCATGGTGGTGGTCAATTCGATCTGCGGATGCGCCGCTGGAAGGATGCGGCCGGCCGTACGCATGGCGCTCGCGAATTCCACCAAGCCCGATCATTCGTATTCCGTTTTTGCGGGGCAGGAAAAAGAAGCGACCGATCGCGCGCGCAGCTATTTCACCGGATATCCGCCATCGTCGCCGTCGGTCGCGATCCTGCGTGATGGCCAACTCGTCTTTATGATGCCCCGCCGCGATATCGAGTCCCGCGAAGCGCCGGCGATTGCCTCCGATCTCAAGGCGGCGTTTGACCGCTTCTGCGCCAAACCCGCGGGAGTCTAACCAGCCTCACTTCTGAGCCTTGGTCGCCATAAATGTTTTCACAACAATGGCGTTGGGCTGGACTCCGACCGGAATCAGCGTGAGCAGGGAATATTCCGAGGTCTCCAGGGTGCCGTGCGGCGTGCGCTTTTGGATGACCGTGACATCGCCCGATTGCGTCCCGAGGACCAGCAGATACCTCTGATCCGGAGTCAGGGCAAGGCCGTCGGGACGGCTGCCCACGTTGAGTGTAGCGATGCGGCGTCCCATATCGATGTCGAAGACGGCCACGCTGTTCGATCCGAAGTTAGAAACGTAGAGGCGCGAGTTGTCCAGCGTGACCACACCGCGCGACGGCTGATGCCCGATCTCGGGGCTGCTGCTGACTTCGTCGTTGTAAGTCTCCACAATCGAAATGCTGTCGGAGTCGAAATTGCAGACCATCATTTCGCCGCCATCGGGCTTCAGTGTGAGGCTGACCGGCGTGCGGCCCACGTCCAACAGCGCCAGCACACGAGCGTCTTTCTTCGGCGTGACTTTCGGATCGGTGGTCGCGAGTTGGATTGACGCAACTTGCGACGATCCCGAGCACGAGACGAAAGCCTTGCTGGAGTCGGGCAGGATGGCGATGTCTTCCGGCTGCTTGCAAACGGGCAGCGTGGCGCGCACGCTCAGGAGTTGAGAGTCGATCAGCGAGACCGTGTTGTCACCGCGATTGGAAACGACAACGGTCAACCCGTCGGGCGACACTCGCGCCATGCCCGGCGCCGCGCCCACCCGCACCGTACCAATGACTATCCGCTTCTCCAGATCGACGACGCTGACATTGTCCGATCCCGAGTTGGCTACATATCCGCGCTTGCCATCCGCCGACACATCGATGAAGTAGGGCCGCCCGTGCACGCCGATGGTTGCGACAATCGTGTTCGTCTCAGCATCGATGACGGTGACGTTGTTCGACCCGCTGTTGACCACGTAGATTTCGTTTTTCTTGCTGTTGGCGGCAATACCAGTCGGTTCGGCGCCAACGTGCACAGTCCTGGCCAGCCGGAAGGCGCGTAAGTCGATCACGCTGACGGTATTGCTCTTGCCGTTCGACACGTAGGCGTACTCACGATAAGCTGGCCCGTAGTCAGGCAAGGCCTGTGCCCGGAAATACCACCATCCCAGCCCGGCGAGGATGGGAATGATGACAGCGATGAAGAGCACTTTTCTCAAGGTCGAATCAATCGGGAAAAAAAAGATTAGCAGAAAGAGGCGAGGTGGGTGGCCGTCCGGGAGCGGATCCTGAATCGCTACAAGAGTGGCTCAAGGCGGCACTACTTTCCAACGCTCTGACCGTCGAGCCGAAACTCGACCCGTGATTCGGAACTGTTCCTCACCGGCTTCCCCTCCTGCCGCAAGGTTGAAGCGCCACTGCCTGGCCGGCATGGCTCACGTCGCTCCGGCGACAACACGGATCTTGGCCCCGCACTTTACTTGACAGCCGCCGTTTCCCTCACCCCGATTTCCAGCACAGTCCGTCCGACTACGGCGGCGATCTGGCGGACTTGCCCCATCAGTTCATCAAACTGCTCGGGGAACAGCGATTGTGGGCCGTCGGAAAGCGCCTCGTCGGGCTTGTGGTGGACCTCCACCATCAATCCATCGGCGCCGACTGCAACCGCCGCTCGCGACAGTGGAGTAACTTTGTTGCGCTTCCCGGTGCCGTGGCTGGGATCAACCAGGATTGGCAGATGACTTAACCTCTGGATCGCGGGAACAATGCTCAGGTCAAGCGTATTGCGGGTGTGGTCAGCGAAGGTGCGGACGCCGCGTTCGCAGAGCGCGACGCTGTAATTGCCTTCGCTCAGGATGTACTCGGCAGCCATGAGGAATTCTTCGAGAGTGGCCGACATGCCGCGCTTGAGCAGCACAGGCTTGTGAGCGCGTCCCGCGCGCTTCAGCAGGGAGAAGTTCTGCATATTGCGCGCGCCGATCTGGATCATGTCGGCGTACTCCTCGACCAAGTCGAGCGACTCGTGGTCGATGGCTTCGGTGATGATCTTCATCCCAAACTGCTGGCGGATCTCAGCCATGATCCGCAGGCCTTCCTCACCGAGTCCCTGAAAGGAGTAGGGGGAAGTGCGCGGCTTGTAAGCGCCGCCGCGGAAGAATTGCGCACCAGCCCGATGCACGCGCTCGGCCACGGCAAACGCCTGCTCGCGGCTCTCGATCGCGCATGGCCCGGCGACGATAGCCAGTCCCCGGCCGCCGAACGTCGCCGCAGTTCCAGGAAATCGAATAACCGTGCTTTCTTCCTTCACGTCGCGGCTGACGAGCTTGTACGGCTTCGAAACCGCAATGACTTCCTGCACGCCCGGCATCTCTTCGAGCGTGCCTTGTTCGACTTCGCCCTTGTTGCCGGTAATGCCGATGGCAGTCCGGGTTGCTCCCGGCATGGGATGGGCGCGATATCCCAGCTTTTCAATCTTTTCGCAAACCGCGCGGATCTCCGGTTCGGTGGCCTGCGCCTTCATGACAACGAGCATAAGTTCACCCTTGGAACAAACATGTGGGGACAGCCGCCCTCGACCGTCCGTCGGGCGAAGCCCGACTCTCTTGCGCGGCCGCAGGAGGAGGCCGCATCGACAAGTCTACCTTGCCCTTCAGTGCATCGCAAATACGGCACTCGCAAGGCGTGCTGCTGCTTCGGAGTAGAAAAGAGGATATCCTAATCCCGTTATGACGGCGTCGGTTGCGCAAACCAAACTCGGTGAATTAACGAAACCCGCCGAGTTGGCGCTTGCCCAACTGCTCAGCTTTGACGATTTGAAGACCGATCAGTGGCTGATGCGATTGTCAGTTGCGGACGGGGCGGGTGCCTGGGAGTCGCTGGCCTCTGACACCGCCACCAACGATCGGTTGATCAAAGAAAAGATTGCCCAGAGCACGAAGCCGGCCACCGAGCTGGCCGTAGGTTACGTCGGAATGATCGACTGGCGTGGAAGCAAGCGCTTGATGGCCTACCTGCAATATTTCAAGGCGGAGCATGAACAGGGTCTATTGTGCCTGCGCCACGTGAAAGAAGCGTCCGAGGCGGGTAGGTTTGAGGGTTTTGGCGGTTTCCTCGTGGTTGGCGCTTGCAAGAATTTCTGGATTGGAGCAAAGACGAATTCGACGCAAGCCGCACGATGATTCAGAACGCAAAAGGGGACGACCATATCAGTGGTGTTCGTGAGAAAACGAAGACGAATTGGGGCTGAGCCTTCGCGGGAGGCATGAAACTCTGGTCCGCAATAGCAAGAGTCGTTCGATCGCCCGCGAACAGGACCTCCACCGTCCTGCCCCGAAACGCCCGCCGCGCCTCACTTCGCGGCGTATCGGCATTCACATCTCAACCGCGGGAGGCGTGGAGAACGCCGCCGAGCGTGCCTACCGGCTGGGCTGCAACACATTGCAGATTTTTTCTTCCAGTCCGCGCCGCTGGGCGCCGTACGAACTTGGGGAGCCGCAGTGTGCAGCGATGAGCCGGCTGCGCGCCCGCTACGACTTGAAGCCGCTCGTGATTCACGCCAACTATCTGGTGAACCTCGCCGGTTCGAGCGAAGTATTTCTGCAAAAATCGATGGAGGCATTTCGTGGTGAAGTGATTCGCTCGCTTGCCTTGTCGGCGGAGTATCTGGTGCTGCATCCCGGCTCGTTTCGCGGATCCAATCGCGAGCGGGGATTGTTGCACACCGCCGCAGCCATTGCGGCATCGACCCGGGGGCTCGACCTGGCGAAGGGAGGCTTGACCATCCTGATTGAGAACACCTCCGGATCGGAGTTCTCGCTGGGCGGAAGTTTCGAGCAGGTCGCCGAGTTGCTCGAGCGTCTCGAAGGGATTGTTCCCTTGGGCGCGTGCATCGATACCTGCCACACGCACGTCGCGGGATACGACATCGTCAGCCCAGAAGGTCTGCGTCAGACTCTCGAGCACCTCGAGGAGACGGTCGGTCTGAATCGTGTCAAAGTCTGGCATTCGAACGACGCCAAAGCCGCGCGCGGATCTAGACTTGATCGCCACCAACACGTCGGCAAGGGAACAATCGGGTTCGCGACATTTCGCGCTCTGCTGAACGATCCTCGCTTGGCTCATGCCGCGTTCATTGCCGAGACTCCGATCGACAGACCGGGCGACGACCGGAGGAATGTTGAGGCATTGAAGAAGTTGGTCGCACCCTAGGCCGCGGATCGGTCGAGCTTAAGCTCCCATGGTTCGAAGCAACCAGCGTTTCGCCGATATACTCTCCTGCATGAAACTCTATCGTTGCCGTGAACGCATCGTAGCTGAGAATAGCGATCGCTTTTACGAGATGGACACACCATCATGGGATGAGTTGATCGCGCGGGAAGATCTGCAGACATACGTCAACGCACGCTCCGCCGGTTCTAAGCCGCTGAACGGGGTTCCGCACGACCTTCTTCCGCCGATCGGCAGCCAGGAGGTCTGGGCGGCCGGTGTGACTTACTACCGCAGCCGCAAGGCGCGCATGGAAGAATCGAAAGGCGCCGGCGGCGGAGACTTCTACGATCGGGTCTATAGCGCGCCGCGTCCGGAGTTATTCTTCAAGGCGACGGCACACCGAGTAGTCGGATCGGGGGCGAAGGTCGCGATCCGCAATGACGCTTCCTGGTCGGTCCCCGAGCCGGAGTTGGCTCTCTACATTACGCCCGGCGGAAAGATCGCCGGATACACGATCGGCAACGACATGAGCTCGCGCGACATCGAAGGCGAGAACCCCCTCTATCTACCGCAAGCCAAGGTCTATGACCGCAGTTGTGCCCTCGGCCCGTGCTTGCTGGTTTCAAGCGATCCGCTCCCCGACTCGACGGAAATCGGCATGGAGATCCGCCGCAACAGCGCGACCGCATTCAGGGGTGCGACGACGCTGAAAGAGATGAAGCGCGAGCCCAAGGAACTCGTCGAATATCTCTACCGTGCCAGCAGCTTTCCCGAGGGATGCTTTCTGCTGACTGGCACCGGAATCGTGCCTCCCGATTCGTTTACGTTGCAGCCCGGCGACGAAATCCGCATCACCATCCCGCCGATCGGAACGCTTTCCAATACAGTCGGCTGACACGCTCCGAGCTTTTGAGCTGGGCAGCTTTCTTCTGTGCCCTGGGCCCCCGAAATTCCGAGCTCCAGAGAAACCCCTCGTCATTTCCGAGCAGGAGCGCAACCGGGCAGCGGCCGGGAAACCTGGTGTTCCTTCTCGCTCGGTCGCCGACCTTTGGCCATCCCAAGGCTGCCGTTGCTGGCCCCCGTGTAAAATAAAGGTTTACTCCAAGGCTCACCTTCCCACTATGGCGATCGGAGAAAAATCCGCCAACGCTGTAACGAACGGCCCCGAGCCGGGAACTCCGCGCCCGGATGGACCTGAGAAAGACGAGCGCTACGATGCGCAGCGCGTCGAGACGAGGTGGTCCGTGCGCTGGCAACAGGATCCCGCGCTGTACGCCGCCGAGCCGAACTCTACAAAACAGAAATACTATGTGCTCGAGATGTTGCCTTATCCCTCGGGCGTGCTGCACATGGGCCATGTCCGCAACTACTCGATCGGGGATGCGCTGGCGCGCTACATGTGGATGAACGGCTACAACGTGCTCCATCCCATGGGGTGGGACTCATTCGGCTTGCCCGCGGAAAATGCGGCGATTTCGAACAACACTCCGCCGCGCGAGTGGACGCTCGGCAACATCGCCAACATGAAGCGGCAGATGGCCCGCCTGGGCTTCGCCTACGACTGGTCGCGCGAAGTCACCACCTGCTTGCCGGAATATTACCGCTGGAACCAATGGTTCTTCCTCAAACTGCACGAGCGTGGACTGGTCTATCGCAAGAAGAGCAAGGTCAACTGGTGTCCGAAGTGCGCAACAGTGCTGGCCAACGAGCAGGTCTTGAGCACCGGATGCTGCTGGCGCCACGAGGACACGCTGGTCGAACAGCGCGAGTTGGAGCAGTGGTTCGTGCGCACCACGAAGTACGCCGAAGAATTGCTTCGCGACTTGGACAGGCTCGAGGGCTGGCCCGATAAGGTGCGCACCATGCAGCGCAACTGGATCGGCCGGAGCGAAGGTACGCTCGTCGATTTCAAACTCGAAGGCGATGCCGGGCCGGCGGGATCAACCATCAGCGTCTTCACCACGCGCGTTGACACCATTTTCGGAGCGACGTCGGTGCAGCTTGCTCCGGAACATCCCTTGGTCGCTGACTTCGTGCGCCACAACCAGCCGCTAGGCGAACAAGTCCAGCAGTTAATAGCCGAGCAACGCAAAGCTAAGGAAGCTGGCGACATCGGCGAAATCGAGAAGCACGGCGTTAACACACATCGCTTTGCGATTAATCCGTTCAGCGGCGAGCGTGTACCCATCTGGATTGCGAACTACATTTTGATGGATTACGGCACCGGCGCCATCATGAGCGTGCCCGCGCACGACGAGCGCGACTACGATTTTGCGCGCAAATACAATCTCGATATTCGCATCGTGATTCTTCCAGCGTCGAGTGATCCGGAAGAGACCACGGCGGAGCCGAAGTTGCCCTTTACCACGCATGACGGCGTGTTGATCAACTCCGGACCCTACAGCGGCATGCGCTCGGCGGATGCCATCAAAAAGCTGGCGGCCTATGCCGAAGAAAAGGGATTCGGCAAGGCGACCATCACCTACCGTTTGAAAGATTGGGGCATCTCCCGTCAGCGTTACTGGGGTACGCCGATTCCGATGTTGTATTGCGAGAAAGACGGCATCGTCCCCGTCGCGGAAAAAGATTTGCCCGTGATCTTGCCCGACAATGTCGAGATCACCTTGACGGGCGGTTCTCCGCTGGCCCGTGTCCCGGAGTTCGTCAACGCCACCTGCCCGAAGTGCGGAGGCCCGGCGCGCCGCGAAACCGACACGATGGATACCTTTGTCGATTCGTCCTGGTACTTCTACCGTTACACCGACGCGCACAACGATCGCGCGCCTTTCGACAGCAAGACAGCGCAATATTGGTTCGGCGATTGCGGCATCGATCAGTACATCGGCGGCGTCGAGCACGCCATCTTGCATTTGATCTACTCGCGCTTCTGGACCAAGTTCATGCGCGACATCGGCCTCATCGCCAATGACGAGCCGGTCGAACGCTTGTTCACACAGGGCATGGTCATCAAGGGCGGCGCGAAGATGTCGAAGAGTTTGGGTAACGTGGTTTCGCCGGATGAGATGGTTGCGCGCTATGGCGCGGACGCGGCGCGTTTGTACAGTTTGTTCGCCGCGCCTCCAGACCGCGACCTGGATTGGCAGAACGAAGGCATCGAAGGCATTCAGCGCTTCTTGGGCCGCGTCTATCGCTTCTTCGTGAGACATGCGCAGCCCGACCATCCCGACTGGCGCAAGCCCGTGCCCCCACAACTGAATCCTGAGGGGCGTGCGATCCAGCGCAAGCTTCATCAGACGATCAAGCGCGTCAGCGACGACTTCCAGGGACGCTGGCACTTCAACACCTGCATCTCCGCGATTATGGAGTTAGTCAACACGCTCTACGGTGCGGAAGATGCGATTACGCGCAAGGCCATTCCCGTGCCGTTCCTGGCTCAGGTGCAGCGCAGCCTCGTCTTGTTGCTCGCTCCATTTGCACCCTATCTGGCACACGAGTTGTGGGAAATGATCGGCGAGAAAACAAGCTTGCTCCGTGCTCCCTGGCCAAAGTTCGACGCCGAACTAGCCAAGGAAGAGGAAATCGAAATTCCCGTGCAGGTAAACGGCAAGTTGCGCGGCCTCGTAACCGTGCCGTTCGATGCCAGCGAAGAGCTCGTGCTCGAGCGCGCGCTGGCACTCGAAAAGGTCAAAGCCGCCATGGCCGGCAAGCAGATCGTGAAGAAGATCTTCGTCCCCGGCAAGATGCTCAACCTCGTGGTGAAATAAGAGACATTCGCGTTGGAACTTCAGGAAAGTCCGAGCCGCGAAATCAGTGATCCCGCGGGCTCGAATATTCACTGGCCAAGGTCACGCGCGAAATTCGCCGGCGTTTCCTGACGCGTGTGTCACCGCAGTGCGAAAGGATCGTCAGAGGACAACGCGCCCGAGACCGGGCTAGAGAGACGATCAGCAAGAAGACAGCTTGCTTCGCGCCTCGTGGATCTTACGAAGAAAAAAAGTACGAAGAAAAAAAGAGCGCTAGAAAGCGGACCACCAATGTGGCGCGCTTGCTAGCGCTTCGTTTTTACTCACCGGGCAGTGTCAGAGCTTCCGTCCGGTTGCCGAACTCGATTTCCTCGATTTGTTTACCGTTATCTCCTGCGGTTTTCAGAAGCACCGCATTAGCGGATGCCTTGGAAGGAAGTTGTTTGATGGTTGCCGGTGTGGTCGCCACGGTCTTGCCATTTTCCACAATCGAAACCTGTACAGCGTTGTCGGTTCCGGTCCACTCAGCTTTGTAGTGACCAGGTTGCAATAAGGTAGATCCGATATGTGCCGGTTCGGCCAGGTCGAAGCCGCCCGATTTCTTGTCCTTGGCAAACGCGGCCGCACCTAGAATCAACGCAACTGCCGTCAGTGACGCCAGATACTTCGAAAATTTCATATTCTCCTCTTTTCGATCAATAAACGGAAAAATGAAGCTTTTTCCATGCGTGAGATACACTTACCGCTGCTTCCGTGTGTGCCGACGATGCAACACACACTATTGCAGTTGATGCTCGCGCTCTGGTGGTCGTTGCAAAAAAGTGGATGGTGACGCTGTAAATGTTGGTAAATCCAGTGGACGCGGCGCAACCTACAGGATCGGCTCTAGCATGATTGCTTTATCCTGAGTGCATGGTTCGAGTCTCCCCAACGTTAGAGGGCTTTCGCGCCGCGTTCCGGCGGCCGTCGTTGGCGCTCGGAGAAATCACCTGGCGCTGGGTGGTGGGCGCGACCGCGACGGTGCTCCTTTTCCTCGGTCTGATTGAGTACTCGGGCACGCTGACGGTGACCAACGGCGAAATGCGGTTCCTGCGCACGCGTCAGCCTTATCTGGTGGCGCAGGCAATCCTGCACATCTTGCGCGGAAGTCTGAATCGGGTGGTGATGTCCGCCATTTTAGCGGGAGTATGTCTGGCACTGCTGTGGATGATCGCAGCTTCGCTGGGCAGGTTGGCAACCGTGGGCGCCATGCGCGACTACATCCGCGAGCAGCTGGCTCGAAGATTTTCCCCAAACCTTGGCGGTGAAAGCGTCAAACTCGATGTGGCGAGCGGGCCCTCGACGGCCAGTCCGTTTCGAACTTTGTTGCGCCTGAACTTCCTGCGCGTCGCGCTCGCGGTGGCTGCAGTCGTGGGATTCGTGGGTGCTGCGATCCTGGCCGGTGCCGCTTCGCCCGATTCGGATCCAACGCCTGGCTTGGCATTTTTTCTGTTTTTGCCACTAGCGGCGCTGGTTTGGCTGTCGTGGTCTGCACTCAATTGGCTGCTTTCGCTGGCTGCAATGTTTGGCGTGCGCGACGGCGAAGATGCCCTGGGCGCCATTTCTGCCGCCGCCAGGCTGTGCCGGAAAAGAACGGCCGCCGTTCTTGCCGTCAGTGCCTGGACCGGAGTCGCCCACTTGGTCGCGTTCGTGGCCGCCTCCATCGCCGCTTCGGTGGCTCTCGCTTTCGCCGGAGTGTTGCCGGGGAGACTCGTTGCTTTGGGAGTGATCCTGATAACGCTCGCGTATTTTGCACTCGCCGATTGGCTCTACACGGCGCGGCTGGCGGGGTATCTCTCGATCGCCGAGATGCCTGACGCGCTCGTTTATCCACTCCCACCGCCGATCGCGCCTCCCAGCCAACCCCCTGCGGTTTCCGAGCAGCCGCCGGTCGAAACCACGATCGATCGCGACGAGCCCATTCTGAGCGACGTGCCGAATCTGATCTCAGAGACGTAGCACTTCTGTGAACAGCGCGCTTTACACTCACTCTCCAATCTGAGAAACTCACTCGTGGCGACCAAATCCCCGCACAATCAAACTTTAGTAACACAATCCATCGTCATCCTCGACTTTGGCGCGCAATACACGCAACTCATCGCGCGCCGCATCCGCGAGCAGAACGTTTTTTCGGTCGTGTTGCCCTGCACTGCGAAGATCGCCGAGATCAAGAGCTATAATCCGATCGGCATCGTGCTCTCCGGTGCGCCGTGGTCGGTCTACGACAAAGACTCGCCACCCGCCGATAAACACCTGTTCGATCTGGGGATGCCAGTCCTCGGCATCTGCTACGGCCTGCAATTCATGGTGCACACGCTCGGTGGCAAGGTACGCCCAGCCGACAAGCGTGAGTACGGCTCGGCCGAAGTCGACGTTGTCTCGGATTCCATTTTGTTCCAGGGCCTGGCGAAGAAACTCGCGGTCTGGATGTCGCACGGCGACGAAGCTCTGGAACTCCCTCCCGGCTTCGAACTCATGGCCAAGACGCACTATGCTGTCGCCGGCATTCAAAACGTCGCGAAAAAATGGTACGCAGTGCAGTTTCACCCCGAAGTGCACCACACGCCGCAGGGCACGCAGATCCTCAAGAATTTCATCTTCCAGATCTGCGGGGCAAAACCGGAATGGACTGCGCAGCACTTCATCGATTCGACCATCGGTCAGATCCGCGCGCAAGTCGGCAACGGACGGGCGATCTGCGCCCTTTCGGGCGGCGTAGATTCGTCGGTTGCCGCTGTCCTGGTCGATCGCGCTTTGCGAAGCGGGAAAGGGAACTCGCGCCTGACCTGCGTGTTCGTCAACAACGGCGTTCTGCGCAAGAACGAATTTGAAAAAGTGCAGGCCACGTTGCGCGGCAAACTCGGCCTGCAGGTCGACGCAGTCGACGCTTCCGACCGCTTCCTGGCCAAACTTAGCGGCGTCATCGATCCCGAGAGGAAGCGCAAGATCATCGGCAACGAGTTCATCAAAGTTTTCGAAAGGGAAGCGCGTCGCATCGAGAAGGCCGAGGGCAAGGTGAAGTGGCTGGTGCAGGGAACGCTTTATCCCGATGTTATCGAATCGCGCTCCGTGCGCGGCCCATCGCAGGTCATCAAATCGCATCACAATGTTGGCGGGCTGCCGGAGAAGATGAAGCTCAAGCTGGTCGAGCCACTGAAAGATCTGTTCAAAGACGAAGTCCGCCGTATCGGACGCGACCTGGGCATGCCCGATAGCATCTTGCAGCGCCAACCGTTCCCCGGCCCCGGCCTCGCCGTGCGCGTGCTCGGTGAGGTTACGCCCGAGCGACTGGCGTTGCTCCGCGAATGCGACGACATTGTCGTCAGCGAGATTAAAGAAGCCGGACTCTACGCCAAAATCTGGCAGTCCTTCGCCGTGCTGCTGCCGGTGATGTCGGTCGGCGTGATGGGCGACATGCGTACCTACGCCTACACCTGCGCCATCCGCGCTGTTCATTCAGAAGACGGCATGACGGCCGACTGGGTGCCTCTGCCGCAAGAAGTGCTCAAGTCCATCTCCACCCGAATCGTGAACGAAGTGAAGGGTGTGAACCGCGTGGTGTACGACGTCACCTCGAAGCCACCGGGAACGATTGAGTGGGAATGAGAAAGCAGTCCTTCGCCGAGCAGCGTTGACGCCCCGAGGAGCAATGACCGCAGCAATGACACACCGGCCAGATTGCCTCCGGCATCGGTTCGGATTCGGGTCTCACTGGTCCCGGTGCACGGTTTCCATGGAGAACGCCGGCAGGCAGACTGCGATGTATTCCGCGCCGCCATCCGCAGGGGTAGAGTAGCGAACCCATTCTCCGGCACGCGAGACGACGGCTTGGCCTGCGTGCACTGCCAGCGTGCCATCCTTGTGATCGACCTGCAGCATTCCCTTCAACACGATTGTGAATTCATCGAACTCGGGAGTCTGTCCGGGCTCGACCCATCCTTGCGGGCTGCGCATGTGGGCGATGCTCGCCACCGAGGTCTTCGAGTTGACGCGTCCGATGTACTCGTCGATGAGCTTCGGCTTATTGCCGGCGGCCTGAATGCGTGTAGGCTGCGGGATCAGAGTTGGCATGGTTGGGCTTCCTGCGTCCGCTTTCCAGTTTTCGCGGACGCGGAATCCAAGATTACAACAATTTCACCCCAGTCGAAGACATGCGCCAACGATCAATGATCAATGGTCAATGATCACAGACCAGTTGTCCCCTGGCCCCACGATCCTACGTTCCGTTCGGCGGTGTGCCAGGAATCACGATGGGCGGCCCCGGAACGCCACCCGGTCCAGGAGGTCCCGGAATGACGATAGGCGGTGTGCCGGGCGTGCCAGGCACGTTCGGTGCGCTGTCATCGGGCGGCGGGTATGGCGGCAGTGGCGGAGGTGCAACAGGCTCGATTGCAACCGGGTGCTCACTGGATTGCTCGACCGCCCTGGCCACTTCATCCTGCAGCAAGGAAACCGGACTTCCCAGCGTAACCTCGACCGGAATCCCCGCAGCCAGCAGGAAATGATGCGAATGGAGGAGAAGAGTCATCAGAACAACGAATCCCACCCCCCCGCCGATGGCGGCACCGGTTACAGTATTCTTCCCTGGGTTGCCGGGAACCGTCATGCTCGATGAGAGGCATCCAATGGTTCCGGGCGTACAGCCCGGAGGCACGCTCGCGGTCAAAGTCGACGAAGAAGTGCCGACGGAGTGGCCGATCAGCGCGCCGACACCTGAGCCCACTGCCGGCAGGAAAATGCCCAACATTGCGTTTCGGCCTGGGTCGACAAGCACGTAACCATCGCTGGTTGCGAGCGTCATAGGTCCGGAGATGGGCGCGACATAACCGTCGGGAAAAGTAATCGACATAGACGCCAGATGTAGTTCGCCTCGTCTGCCCCGTCGTTCGAACTTGTCGAGCGTTCCTTGAACGAATGTGCCTGGGGGAATCACCATCTGGTTTCCCGCGTTCACCGGCGACGTGGTCTGGGCGTAGATGTCATCGCCGCGCCGCATGGTCCGGCTCTCAATCGGTTGCGTGAGCACGAGAGCCAGCCTGGTTCCGGCGGGAATCGTGATGGTTGCGCTTCGATTCTCTGCCTGTATTTGCGGAGGTTTGGTTGGTGTTGGATTCCCGGCTTGCGATTGATCTTGTGCGAAACAGGTAGGGAGTGCGAGCAGCGCGGCAAAAGCGGCCAGCCCAGCAAACATTTTGTTGGTTGTGAAAGAGGTTGAGAACGACGAAATGCTTCGATAACAGGAGCGAAGGCACGTCATGGAGTACCTCTCCCGAAAGCTAGTGAGTGGCGCTTTCGGCAAACGGTTTCCTTTAAAAGAACCCGAACTCCATCGATTGGACTCGCCAAGTTCGCGGACGGATATCGGGGTCCGCGGTAAAGTTTTGCAAAGAGGGTGTAGAGAGTTGTAACGGTTCGAACCAGGGAGCCGGTGAAGTATGCAGTTATAGTTCCGAAGCCGGTCTCTGAAGGCCAGGTCTTCTCGTGGCCAAATCGGCTTACGACGACTCGCTCACCCAGCGTGAGATTCGAGTGACCATTCTGCGCGGCGCGAATCGGCTCGACTGCACCATCAGCCAGTTGTGCGCCCCCGAAATCGCGAGTGTGCGGCCCTCCATCACGGCGCGGTAGCCGTCGAGCGCGACTTTCTCCACACTCATCGCGCCGAGCTGTTGGAACAGTCGCGACTTGTCATTGCGTGCTCGTTGGGCGAAGCCAGTGTGCGTGGCTCCGGGGCAGAGACAGGTCACAGTCACTCCGGAATGCTGAACCTCGTTGGCGATTGCCTCAGAAAACGAAATCACATAAGCCTTGGTCGCGTAGTAAACCGCCATGAGCGGTCCCGGCTGAAATCCTGCGGTGGATGCTACGTTCATGATGCGTCCACTGCCGCGTGCGATCATCCGTGGCAGAAAAAGTCGCGTGAGTTCGGTCAACGCGATGATATTGAGCTGAATCTGGCCGAGGATTTCTTCTTCCGGCATGTTGGCAAATTCGCCGAACGCGCCGAAGCCGGCGTTGTTGATCAAGATGTCGATTGCAATGCCTTCGCGTTGCACTTGGTCAAAGACAAACTTCGGAGCGGGCGCCGTGGCGAGGTCGAGAGCGATGGTTTGAACAGTTACTCCAACAGCTTCGAGTTCGCTGGCGACCTGGGTGAGCTTGTCTGCGCTGCGAGCTACCAGCACAAGATCGTGCTTGGCGCGGGCGAAGAGCTTCGCTAATTCGTATCCAATGCCGCCAGAAGCGCCGGTGATAAGAACGGTAGACATGCCGACATTGTAGTAGGACTCGGTTCTTCTTTTGGCCGCAACAAGTCTAGCCGTCAGCCTTGAAGCCTGACACACGGTGCCTTGCGTCACGGTCTTGTCGCAGGATAGATCAGGCAGTCGGTTTCGGCTGAAGCAGGAGATCGGAGAAAAGGAACCCGTCCCGGGTCACGCTTTCCCCAGACTCAATCGGAATCGGCTCACGAAACATCGGTCCGGCGTAAGCGAAGGTGTGGAACTCGCCGTTCTCGCCGCAGGGATCGACTGTTTCAGGAAAGCTCTGCACCAGGCCGTGGTCCAGGTCGCGTCCGGCAAAATTTCGAGGAAACTTCGAAGGATCCGCGCAGACAATCCGTGCCCGCAAACCACCATCGATCATCTCGCAGATCAGTTCGCGCGTGTTCCGTCCCCACAGCGGGAATACAGGCTCGAGCCCAGTCCCCCGCAGCCGGTCTTCGCGGTAGCGGCGGACATCTTCAAGGAAAAGGTCACCAAAGGCGATTGCGGAAATCCCTTGTTGCACGGCCAAAGCACATGCCGCCGACATGGCTTGCTCATAAACACCGTTGCTCGAAGGCCAGGGCAGGGGCACTTCCCACAGCGGAAGGCCTGCGGCATCAGCTTGTACCTTTAGCAATGCGTGGCGCGTGCCATGCATAGCGACGCGCCGGAAATTGGTATTGATCGTAGTCAGCAACCCGACGACTTCGACTTCGCCGTGCTGGCGCAGCACGTGGAGCGACCAAGCACTGTCTTTACCGCTGCTCCAGGAGAGAAGGATCTTCCGCATCATGGCGATCGGAGCTAAAAGGAAAGGCGCGGACCTGTTTGCCCGCGCCCCATTCTACGGACTCTACAAAGTTATGCGTGCACCAGTTCCACTCCGTAGATCGGATACCAGCTGGTCGCCGCCTTCAGCTTGTCGTTGACGTTTTGAATGTTCTTCACGCCCTCGGTCTCAAGCCACTTACGAAACGCGGCCGCTCCCTGCTTGGCGTAAATCGGGATGCCGTCCTTCCAAGTGGCGCGGCCGCAGAGCACGCCATTGAACTTCACCCCCGATTCTCCGGCGAGTTCCAGCGTCTCGGTGAACTCCGAGTTGCTAACACCCGCGGAGAGATAAATAAACGGCTTGGCCGCCGCCGCCGCCGCCGTGTGGAATAGGTCGATGGCCTCTTTCTTGGTATAGGCCTTCGTTCCCCCGAAGCACTTCACGCCTTCGACAAACTTCATGTTCACCGGCACTTCGACTTTCAGCACGTCGACGCCATAACGATCTTTCGAAAACTCGCGCATGCTCCCGGTGACAATATGCGGTTTCTTCGTGGCGTA
>Ga0123356_10001302_pt1 | contig 27605 bp, 21 predicted proteins | sample TergutEmb28metaG_2_FD_92546 | JGI IMG/M metagenome (GOLD analysis project Ga0123356, IMG submission 92546) | Embiratermes neotenicus P3 segment gut microbial communities from Petit-Saut dam, French Guiana - Emb289 P3 | ecosystem: Host-associated > Arthropoda: Insects > Digestive system > Gut ...
AATATGTCATTCTTCCCAATGCACGGATTAACAGTTAACCTTATATTCCCATTTGCCAGTGGATGGTCTGCTCGTCCGTATGACGCAGCATTAGGTGAACTTAATCTTAATGTTGTTTATAACATCGAAGATCTCGGAATCGTGACTGTCTCCTTCGCGGGAAGAGATGAAAGCGGTTGGCAGGGCGGCGGTCTTTTCGGCGCTGGTACTGCTGGACCTGGTACCTTATATGCTTCATTCTACCTGATGGCGATTGACGGTTTGGGTCTTGACCTTGGTTTTATGTTTAACCTTCCAGCTTCTGGCGGAAGAACCGATGGTATGGCATTTGGAGCTGGTTTAACATTTGCCGCAGACGCTTTAAGTGTTAAAGTTCGCGCTGGTGCGAGATTTGGTATTGTAGGCGGAGGTGACGATGGCGCAACAATTATCAGCGTTGGCGTACTTCCAAGTTATAAATTGGATAATATTACCGCTTTCTTACATGCTGGTCTTGGTATGAGAATGGTAGGTGATGCTACCACAGTAGATTGGTTTATTAATCCTTATATGACAATGCCTGCCGGAAACCTCAGACTTTATGCCGGTATTCAGCTCATTCAGAATGGTAGTAATCCTATTACTTACGCAATTCCATTTGGATTTAACATTTATTTCTAATCTGAACATTGTTTGAAAAAAAAAGGCCGCTCGCGAGAGCGGCTTTTTTTTGGGTACAGTACATCACCCTTGATGTATATCACCCTTGACTATCCGGTAAATTAACATCAGTATTAACTCATGAAACATCTTTATAAATTATTAATTACATTCCTTATAATACTTACAGTGTTTAGCGCATGTACAACAAATTCCGGGAAAGATAGGGTAGAATTTATAGTTAACCATAATTCGCCGCAAATATCAGTTGGAGAAATTGAACTGCAATTCACTGCATTATTGGGAATGGGTGGGTTAAGAAAGCAAACTGTCAATGTATTGTATTATCCCGCAGAAGATGCTGTTTGCTTGTTGTATAGGCAGGATTTTATGAATTATCAACAATTTTGGAGCAGAAGCGGAAGGCAGGGTTTTATTAATGCGCTGCAGAAATATAACGAAGACTATGAGGCACGCAGCCTTGAAAGAAGGGGCGGCAGAAACGCGGCACGTAAATACGGTACTGTAAGGGGTTATTTAATATGGCAGCAATTTAGTATTGCTGTACGCGCCAGAGCCAATATGAATGTTGAATTAGGTTATGCTTTCAAGGAAAGAGTGCCTTATTTTACTGTAAGCCAGAGAGAAGCGGAGTATAAAGATGCGGTAACCAGGGATAATGACAGAACCAGCCAGAACATTACCATGTATTTTACAAGAGCTCAGGCGGCGGAATTGGCGGTTTTATTCGAACAACACTATCTTAACGAGCTAATTTCCCGGAACGCAGACAGTGTACATCCGTTGGAAACTACCGATATCGACATAGATTATTATTACGAATAAAGGAATTTAAGAGTTTTCTTTCATCATAAGTCTATCGACTATTTTGCCGTGCGCTGATAAAATAAAGCATGATACAAAAAGAAGATCTTGATAGATGCGCCGAGCTGATTGCGGTATGTAAAAAGGAAATGGCTGTCCGGATTGTCGGGCAGAAAGAAATGGTAAACGGGCTTCTTGCCTCTCTTGTTGCCGGCGGGCATATACTGCTGGAAGGTGTTCCAGGACTTGCTAAAACCCTAGCGGTTAAAAGCCTGGCGGAAATTACCGGGCTTGAGTTCAAACGCATACAGTTTACCCCTGACCTTTTACCGGCAGACCTGACCGGAACTATGATTTGGGAACAGGCCAACGGCAGATTTTCTGTACATAAAGGGCCGGTTTTTGCCAATGTAATTCTGGCGGACGAAATTAACAGAGCGCCTGCAAAGGTACAATCCGCGCTATTGGAAGCAATGGAAGAAAAACAGGTAACTATAGGAGATACCAGTTATCCCCTGCCTGATCCTTTTTTCGTTTTAGCGACAGAAAATCCAATTGAACATGAAGGAACTTATTCCCTTCCGGAAGCGGAACTTGACCGTTTTTTAATGAAACTGCTGATTAGTTACCCGCAGCCAATAGAAGAACTTGATATCTTAAAAAGCAGTCCTCCTCTTTCCTTTGGTTCATCCAACAGGAGAACTCCTTTATCTCCTGTGTTAAACGCGGAAAACCTTAGCTTTTTAAGAAGAATAACTGACATGATCCATATCGATGAAGGAATCAATAAATATATTGTATCGATTGTAACAGCGACAAGACCTGCTGCCACAAGACAACCTGCTGTCGCAAGATTCAAAACAGAAAGCCTTAAAGCCGCAAGCGACGGTGTATATCGTTACGTGTCATTCGGAGCGTCTCCAAGAGCTTCAATCGCTTTATACCGGTGCTGCAAAATTTTCGCAATGTTTGAGGGCCGTAATTTTGTAAGCCCCGATGATGTAAAAAATTGCGCATATCCTGTTTTGCTGCACAGAGTTGTTCTTTCCTATGAAGCGGAAGCCGAAGGTATGGACGCAGACGCTGTTATAGGCAGAATTCTCAGTCATGTTCCTGTTCCTTAATAATAAATGGGGAACAGAGAATGATAAATTTCGTATCAGGTGTATATCATGGAAGCCGCTGATTTACTGCGTAATATAATTAATCTTCCCATGATATCAAGCACTCTTGCCAATGAGATGCTTTCGGGAAACTTCAAATCGATCTTTAAAGGTCAGGGTATGGAGTTTGACGAGGCCCGGCATTATGAACCAGGTGATGACATAAGATCCATTGACTGGAACGCAAGCGCCAGATTTGGAAACCCGTTTGTAAAAATGTACCGGGAAGAACGCGAGCTGACAATTTTAATTCTGCTTGATGTTTCTCCTTCCATGCACAGAACAAATATTGCCCGCCATGGTTTAAGTCCCTATGAACAAGGCCTTATTACCGCGGCTTTAATAGCATTTTCCGCAGAACATACAGGACAGCAGGTTGGAGCTTTTTTCTTTGACAAAGATATTGAAAAAGCTTTTCTTCCAAGAAAAGGCCGCAAGTCTTTGATGACAATTGTAATGTCAGCTCTTCAATACCAGGACAACCAGAAACCGCGTAAAGAAAAACGCGGCAGTGATATAAAATCAGCATTAACAGCAGCGCGGCGTTATTTAAAAAAGCGTTCACTTGTAGTTTTAATTTCCGATTTTTACAGTCTCAATTGGGAAGATGAAATGAGCAGTCTCTGCCGTAACCATGATTGTATCGCTATACGAATATGCAGTCCGCAGGAACTTCTTTTTCCGGGGCTCATTACACTGGAAGATCCAGAAACAGGTATACGAATTGAAGCGCCTGCCGGCATAAATTCTTTTAAGGAGAGCTGGGCTGCATGGCATAATGAAAGAGCAACACACTGGGAATCACAATGCCGTAAATGCGGATCGTCATTTCTGGAATTATCTACCGAAGCAGACGCGCCTTCTTCACTTTTAAAATTTTTTGGCAGTCGTAATCTTGGACTATACAGAAAACGGAATAAAAAAAGATGAATATATACCATATACATGGAAAAATTATCCGATTCGTTTCCGGACTTTTGGTAATATTATTAATAAATAATGTTATACACGCGGAGGATATAGAGGATGAGGAAATACCGGGGAATCCTCATTCAGCGGCACTGGAAAAAGCATACCTGATACCAAGGCAAATTTATGTGGGAGATCCGGCAGCATTAGTATTACCCTTGCCTGGCGCGAGGCAAAACAGCGATGACATTATCCTTATACCGGATTTATATAACGCATATTTTTTTCCTTCTGATCCAGATATCGATTTTCACAGGATAATACTTGAAAGGCGCGTTTCAGAAAGCAAGCTGACAGTAGAATTTACAGCGTTTGTTCCGGGTATTCATGAATTTCCAGTAATAATAATTGGAGGAGAATATTTTGAAGGGCTTACTGTAACTGTAAACTCGATATTAGACGACGATTCCAGGCGAATACTTTCAAGCGCCGCCCCCGCTCTTGCCATGCCTGGAACTGCGCTTCTGCTTTACGGTTCAATGGCAGTTCTTGTATTTCTCATTCTTTTTACAATTTGGTTTTTCGTTAAAGGACGGACCGCATTACAAGAATTGCGTAAAAACTGGAAACGCCGGATACTCTTTATCTCAATAAAAAATACAGAGAAACAGCTATACAAGGCATTTTTAAAAGGGGCCGATAAACGGATGATCCTTGATAAACTTTCCGGTGAATTTAAAAATTTCCTTTCTATACTGACAGACAATAATTGCAGTGCGATGACTGCATGCGAACTGGAAACGCTGCCGCATGAATATTTTTTATTACTGGAAGACAGTCACAATTTTTTGGGAAACTTTTTCCGCAGCTGCGATGAATTACGTTTTTCGGGCGTTGTGGCCGGCTCAGATGACATAACCAGATTGTTAGACAATCTTCGTATCTTTATAGGCAAACTGGAAAACATAAAGAAGAAAAAGCAAATGGAGGAAAAAGCAGCGTGAATTTTGGTTTTGATAATCCATTCCTTGCGATTTCAACTTTTGTTTTTATTCCTCTCGCGATATTTATATTTTCGCAAATGAAAAACCCGTTTGTTGCATCTATTCCGCTTGGTGCGCCTGGAGGCGTTCCCTTTAAAACATCCCATATTGGCGGCATTGCAAAACTGTTGAAAATCATGGAAATAACAGGTATTTTTTTACTTTTCCTCAGTGTGGCTGGTCCATCAGTAAAAAAGGCAGAAACTGTTTTGGTAAACCGGGGAGCGGACATTCTTTTTATTTTGGATATAAGCCCCAGTATGGCAGCATTGGATATGGACGGAGACAATCGGTTTAATGCCGGGAGAAATATGATAATTGATTTTGCAAACAGGCGTCTTTCTGACAGTATAGGGCTTGTAGCAGTAGGTGAAGACGCTGTTCTTCTTTTGCCTCCAACCAGTGACAGAAGAGCGCTTGAATTAAGGCTTGAACAATTACAAATTGGTGAACTTGGAGATGGTACCGCTCTTGGAATGGGAATTATTGTTGCCGCTTATCATCTTGATAAATCTATCGCCAGGCATAAAGTTGCAGTATTGATTACTGATGGAGAAAATAATGCCGGCGCTATACATCCGGAAACTGCCGCTGATATGTTACGCGAATTGGGAATATCATTTTGGATCATAGCGGTTGGCTCCGCAGGAGAAGTTCCGATAGATTATATTGACCCCTATACCCGAATTCGCCGTACCGGCATTTTTGATTCGCGTTATGACGCAGAAAGCCTGCGGCGTTTAAGCTCAATAGGAGGAGGCACTTTTATTTCTGCACCTTCGGCTGATAGTTTTAATAAAGCTTTTTCACAATTGGATGACTCGGAAGTAACAATACAAAGAACACGCGTAATAAGCCGCGTATCCTCATTAACTTTTCAATTCCTGCTTATCGCGATCCTGTTAATTTCGACTGCTCAATTAATAAGACGATATATATTAGGAGCAATGGTATGATTTTCGATTATCCTTTTATATTAACGGCTTTCGTTGTGTTCTTGCCATTATTCGTTTTAGATATTATTCGCGTTAAAAAAAGACAAAAATTGCCAAAAGAACTGGAAAAGAAATTATTTATTTCTGCTATCCTGTTTCGCCTTTTCCTGGCTTTTTCTATAATCGCGTTATCATCTCCGAGATGGGGAATTGGATACGCACCGGCAGAATACCGCCGCGGTCTTGATGTTGTTTTCGCAATTGATGTTTCACGCAGTATGGATATTGATGATGTGCCTATAGGAATCGGTTTGCAAACCAGGCTTGAACGAGGTCTTGCTATAGCGCATGAAAGTACAATATTTGTTTCAGGTGCGCGTTTTGCCGCCGCTATAGGCCGAAGCAGGGGATATTTGGCGGTTCCTCTAACTTATGACAACGAAACGATACAAATTTTCTTTGAATCCATAAACGCCGCTTCAATGACAGGGAGAAGCACCAATCTGGAAGCGCTTGTAGAAACGGCAATTAACGCTTTTCAATATACTTCTCCTGCCCGGAAAGTAATTGTATTGATTTCTGACGGAGAGTCTCATGTTGGTATTTTAAATAATGCTGTCAATCGTTGTATAAATGATAACATTATGGTTGTAAGTGTCGCGGTTGGCAGCGATGAAGGCCGGCAAATACAAGCTAACCTGTTTGACAACCTGCCTGAATCCTACTCAGACAGTCAAAAGAATGAGCAAATCATCAGCAGAAGGAACACAATTGTTATGCGTTCTGCAGCTGAAAGGACAGGTGGTATTTATATAGACGGCAATCGCGATAATGCCGGCAGAATGTTATCCTCTCATCTTTTGGATTTATCAGTCGCACAAAACATTGAATCCGCAGACAGGCGCAAAGAGCCAAAACAACGGCGTATATTGTTTATTGTACTGGCTATTATTTGTTATATCGGCTCAAAGTTTGTTACCCGGCAATTGCCAAAAATATTTACACAGCCTCCGCCGCGTCATACTCCGCTGGTTTTAATTGCAATATTATCAATATTGCTTTCTTCCTGTTCCGAAGGAAGGCTTATCCTTCTGGAAGCTAATTATTTACATTCCCGCGGAAGATACGATGAAGCTCTCGTTCTATATCAAAAAGCATTAAATTATGAAGATTCCGCCCCATATGCTGAATATGGACTTGGTTTAACTTTTTATTCACTTGATGAAAATGAGGCAGCCATAAATCGTTACAGCGATTCACAGAAATTATTAAGAAGTTATCCCAATAACGAACATCGCGAACTTCGTTACAGAAATTATTACAATACCGGAATAATACTTTTTGAGGAAGGAGATTACCATTCTGCGGCAGATGCATTCAAAGAAGCGTTAAAAACTGATCCGGAAAAAATTGAAGCAAAACGAAATCTGGAATTAAGTCTTATATCTATTTCTATGGAGGCAAGAATGCAAAACAGAACGGATAATCAACAGGAACAAAGAGAGATTGTTTTTGAATATTTAAAGGAAGAAGAACAGCAGTTATGGAAGAGCAGGGAATGGGCTCCGGAAGAAGATTTTACAGGACTGGATTATTAGTTATGAAAAAAGCAATTATATTATTAGCGGTTTTCCTTTTAATAATACCGCAAATAACCGCTGATGATTTTGAACTTCAGGTACATATAGAAGTAGAACCTGATGTTAACGCCTTAATATACGGTTCTCTGTTTACTATTACATTTATAATTGAATATTCTTCTCCAAATAATATCGAAGTAACTCCGCCTGAAGATTATGAAGATTTCCTGAGACTTGACCGTGTCATAAAGTACGCGAGAGTAACAGGACCAATTGTTTCTACAATTGTAGAATTCAGATTTATCCCAAGCAGAGTAGGACGATTTACGCTGGAACCTTTTATTATAGAATGTCCGGAAGGTATCATAGAAACAATAGAACTAGCGTTAAACATACGGAGCGCTGGACAAAGGCTTTTTACTCCAAGGCTCAGATGGGAAGGAGTAACTCAACAACAGCAAATAACCGCAGGAGAACGTATAACATTAATACTCCGGGCAGACGGCTGGAACGCGCAGCAACCTCCGCCGTCATTCTTTATGCCGGAGGTACCTCAAAAAGTAATTCTCACCTCATTACCGGTATCACCGGATGAAAGAGAAGCTGGTGTTGTTATCAAGCTCTTGCTTATTCCTCTTGAAGCAGGCAATTTTATTCTTCCGGCAAGGGTTCTTCAGCAGGAAAATGTCCGCTTTGAAATACCAGTTTTACGTCTTCAGGTAATCAGCAGGCAAAGCGCTGTGAATTAATACGAACATTCATTGTATTACTAAAATAAGGAGTTACAGAAAAATGGGTAAAATGGATTTTGGTGAAATATTAAAAAAATGGGAACATGGAAATATAAATAATTCAAAAAAAACAGAAATGGAATCCTGGCTGGAAAAAAATGATATTTATGATAAAGACTTTCATGAAAAAAAAACATCTCTCCCTGGAGAAAACCGGCGCCGCCTGTTAAACCTGAAAGCAGACGCTATTATTGACATTCATGGTTTTTCAAATGATGAAGCATGGTATAAGCTTGAAGATTTTTTTAAAAACGCTAAAATTAACGGTTATGAAAAAATACGAATAATACACGGCAAAGGAAATCACTCACAGGGAGAATCTATCCTTAGGCAGACAGTCCGTAAGTTTATTGAACAATGCGATTTTGCCGGAGAAAGCGGTTTTGAAAAATCAATCCATGGCGGTTCCGGCGCTACCTGGGTTTTACTAAAAAATTAAGTAAAAAATTATTTTCTTGCGTGTATAATCATCACATCGCCGCAGCCGAAATGTTTAGCAAGAAAGTCAGCGGTTTTTTTCAGCTGCAATGGAGCTGTACCGGCAGCGAGCCCTCCCCATGTACGGCAGCATTCAATTTTAAAACCGGTATTAATTAATAATTTTGATAAAATTCGTTTAGAGAAAAGGTAAAGATGATCAAAAATAGCTGAACGCCAGGCGTTGCCAAAAAGACGCGCCTGAAAACCGCTGATATTGGGAGTAGTAATAAAAATACTGCCATTTTCTTTCAGGATACGGTAAGTTTCCGATATAAATGTAATTGGATTATTTAAATGTTCAATAAGATGAGACGCGTGAATTACATCAAAACTATTAGCAGGAAAATTAATTTCTTCCAGCGGAATGTTTTTTATATCAAGCCCACGCTCCTTTTTAGCATACTCGGCGCTGGGAGATATTTCTACTCCTGTTACTCGCCATCCGCGGTTTCGAAAAAACGCAAGAAGCGCTCCTGTTGCGCATCCTATATCCAGGATTGAAGGCGGTATACCAGCAATATTCTTATTACCAGTTTGAGCAAAAAGATGTTTTTCCAGTTTTTCAAACTTTACATCTTTTAAAGCAAGCTGCTGCAATTTAAGAAAAACAGCTTCATTTTCCAGTTCGTAGGAAAGATAATCTCTGCCAAATATGCTGCTGTAACGCGCTATTATCTCGTCTTTTTCCGGCTGTGGATTTCTTTGTATAAGTCCGCACTTAATGCAGCGGACAAAGAAAAAACCTTCGCATTTTAAAGCGGGTTTAAAAACAGAAGCGCCGCAGACATAACAGGGAACTGTTACGTTTTTTACTGCGGAAACCGGCATTGACCAGGTTTTCATTTAATTAACAATCAGGCGGGTTTCAGAATTACGTGAAGCTCCGGTAATGTCTTTAACAATTACTTCCAGAGTTATTTGACCCCGGGTTAAAAAAACTTCGGCAGCTTCAAATGCTAAACTATTTGAATATATTTGTTTTACCGGAACAAGACCGTTGCGGCTAACCATCATAGTTCCGTCTTTAGCGGAAACATCTTCAAAGTTTAAAGAACCAACTTCGGCGCCGTTTACAAGACATTCTATTCGCTGCGGTGCAAACGGCGCTGAGCCGGCTGGAGTAGTAAGAGGCATTCCGCCTATTACATTTACATATACTTTATAACGTCCCTGGGATAAATTACGCGATAACATGGTAACACCCTGGGAGTCTCTCAGTTCTACTGAAACAATCTGCGGCGGGCGGGTTTCCAATACCGGAGTAATAATCATGGCTGGATTAATCCAACGTCGTCTCTCCCTGTCAAAAATCATAAAATAAAAACCATCATGCTCCGACCATCCGGAAATTCCAGAAAGAGCGATAGGTTGTTGTTTTTCAATTATTGTACTCGAAAAAGAATTATCTTCTTCTGAATAGCGGCTATAAATACTTATTAACCCATTTTCATGATCAATAGCGGTCCAGGCTCCAAGAGGAGACGGAAGGCGGGAAGCGGGATCATTTTTCGCACGGGTAAAAATTATTTCTCCTTTTTCCGCTGCAAGTATTTCCTGTCCTCCTCTAAAATGCATTCCCAATACAAGTTTGCCATTATCATTGGCCCCAAAATTACGAACTAAAACAGCGGTTTCCGAAGGCCAGCTCATCGCATCCATTGAATCAGAAATAGAACTATAAAAAATAACAATGATGAAAAGAACGATTACAATTACTCGGGAAAAAATATTCATTCTACTTCTCCTTAAGATCAAAGGAGATCAATGTTGATCCCCCGCCGACAACAAGAGTTGAACCCGAACTTATGGTTTGAGAACCAAAGGTTTGAGAACCTCTGGTTTGAGAACCAAAGGTTCTACTTCTGCCAATAAAAACATCTTCGCTTTTAAAAGGAGCTCTTAAAAATATTGTGTCCAGCGCGGCGGTTCTTGAACGCCCAAACAACCTGTCAGGAGGAAATCTTATACCTATAAGTTTTTTCGTCAGATTATCCATAGGATTTTCAGGTGTAGAAATAACTAAAAAGAAAAATCCATCATCACCTGATTCATCGATAGCGGCAATTCTGCCTTCCAGCGGAATATATATTCCCCGTTTGGACTTAATATTATAACAGCCAATACCATTTTCACGCTCAAAAACAACACGGCGATCATTATCAATAAATAAAATACGCACAGGACCCCTGAATCCAGCTTCCAGAAATTCATGGTGAATAAGATTATATTCACTGCCGCTTTCGCCATGACGTTCAAACAGCAGAAAACGCTGAGGTTCAATACCGCATATAACTCCAATATGAGAACCATTACGTGAAATTGAACTGCCAAGAATCACCGAATAACGGGAGCCGCCTGTTTCATGGTTGAAAATACGCTCTCCGGCAGAATTAAATACTTCTATAAAACCGTCCAGCGAACCTGTTAATACCAGGCCTGCGGCCACATCAATGCTTGTTAACTGTGATCCAAATTCATAAGTCCACAGAACACTGCCATTATTGCCAATTTCGGATAACGAATTTTTATCATTGCCAAGAATAAAAACCCTGTTATCCAGCAATACAGGATACCCTCTGGGGTTATCTATAATTATAGAGGTATTATCTAATATATTGTTAATTACAATATTAGAAGGTTCCGCGCTGTGTTCTGTCCACATATTTTGACTAAGATATATTTCATCGGTTATTTTTTGATTTAAAGCATATTCCCCTGAAGAATCTATGTAACCAAATCTGGAACCAAGGGTAAAAGGAAGAAGCCTTCCCGAAACAATAAATTTACTAATTTCACCTTCTTCGTTCTCATACAAATCATTTTCCGGGATGGGAAAATCATACCTGATTGTACCGCTTGGCAGTGACGTTAACCAGTTAAATGTAAGTACAGTCTCACGCGGAACAGGCCTTGCGGCTATGAGAAAATAAATAATAAAAACCAGGATTATAATGACAAACTTAATTTTTTTCTTTTTTTGACCCACAAAATTTCCTCTCTGCAAGATACTGTAGTTTAGTACCCTGTAGACTATTATTTGTCATTAAAGTATATATTAATATAATAAGGGAGGCAAGCATGATAGAAAAAAAACAAATGGATTCATTATTTTTGGAAGCGCAAAAAATAGCGCAAAAAGCATACGCTCCGTATTCAAAGTTCAGGGTTGGCGCTGCTCTGCTGTGCGAAGATGGAACAATAATTACGGGTGTAAATGTGGAAAATCGTTCTTTTGGATTGACTGTTTGCGCCGAAAGAAGCGCTATTTGTACAGCGGTCGCAAAGGGATACCTGTATTTTACAGCGCTCGCTGTCTCTACTCCGGATTCGGTTGAACCAACTGGTCCTTGCGGCGCCTGCCGTCAGGTTATAAGTGAATTTATGCCCCCGAATACTCCTGTTCTTTTCGCCGGAAGCGGACTAAACCAGATTAATACCACTGTAGGAGAGCTTTATCCTCTGGATTCATTGCACGGGCTAAGGAAATAGTATAAATATAAAGACGTATTATCATATTAGGCCTTCGTATAGAATATGTTGGAATCTGTTGACATTTATTGTCGTATTGTGCTATAATACATATTATGGCTGATGATGATATACTTACCCTGGAAGAGGTCGCAAAATATCTTAGAGTATCAGAGCGTACTATTTATGATTGCGCTCAAAAGGGAGAAATCCCGGCAGGAAAGATAAGAACAGCATGGCGATTTAAAAAATCTGAAATTGATAAATGGGTTAATGAAAAGCTGACATCAACCAGCCTGAATGCACAGATTCATCCGATCAATGCGCAGTCAATTCTATCAACCCACCGTATACTTTATACAAATTACTCCAGTAAAAGAGACACACTCCTGGCACTTACAGAAAATCTCGCAGCTGCTCCCCAGGTAAAGAACAGGCAGGAATTATCTACAGAAATATTGAAACGCGAAGAATTAATGAGCACTGCCATTGGCTGCGGAATAGCAATTCCTCATGTCCGTCTTTCGTCTGTAACCGATCTTGTTGTTTCTGTAGGCATAAGCCAAACGGATATCGTAGATTTTCACCCTCTGGATGATGAACCTGTACGTTTGGTCTTCATGATCGCCGCCGCCCAAAATCAACACGCTTATTACCTTCAGACGCTTTCCTGGTTCAGCACCCGGCTTAAAAATAAAGAATTACGCGATTCACTCCTGTCATCCAATTCACCGCAGCAAGCATACGACCTACTAACAAAGTAGAGTTTAATGACTAGTGTGGAGTGACTAGTGAAAAGCTGTTAATTAACAACTCTTCACCCCACTACACGTTAAATACCTGTTAGTCAAAAATAACTGCGAACCAGTGTCTTGGGTCGCTTTGATCCTGGGCGATTAAGCCGATATCAATTTTAGCGGTTGTTTCAGCTACAAGCCATTTTATATCATAAGCTTCAAAACGCGCTCCATCCCCGGCTATATCCGCAAGAGCCATGGCATGACTGTAAAAAAAGGAAAGCATCATTGCAGAGTGAATATTGGCGTCAGCGAGAATAATTGCGAAGAGCATTGAATGGCTGTCACAGTCTCCCTTGCCTTCAGTAACAGCAGTCACAAGGTTTAAAAAATCGCTTCCGCTAAAATCACGTTCGTATTTAAAATCCTGAATAAAAGAAAGAACCCTTTGAGCAAATCCCCTTTTTTCATCATCGGTATTCGCGGAATATCCGCCAAAATGACGCGTAATAGCGGAAACCGCGCGTATTATCCGATCGTATGAATCACGATAAACAAAACGATAATAACGAATACACGCATCCTGCAGGTATGGAGTATTTATATAAGCCTGATATATCATAAATTCACGTTCAATTAAAACCTGTGCGGCTTCCGCGTCATTTTCCCGTATCATGGCGCTAAGGCCTCTAACGGCAAGAGGTACATTTTTTTCCTCTCCGCGCGGGAAACTGTATTCCATAATGGGACCCGGATAACGGCGTTCGGCTATTGTAGGGCAAATTGAATCAAGCGCCGAAAGGTGAAACAACTCAAATTCTTTTTTACTGACAGGACCATAAGCAAGAGCAAGAAGTTTTGGGCGCGGTCTGCCGGAAATTGCACTTTCCAGTTCAACAATAAGACCCCAGCCGTCATAATTGCCAAAAATCAATTTTATAATCGCCGCTTGTTTTCCGTTGTATACAAAAAGATCACTATCACCGCGGTTTGATAGTCTTCTGTTTACATCATTTACCAAATCCAAAACTGTATTAAAACGGCCGTCGTAAACTACAAGATCAAACATTAACTCTTCAGGACCGGCAAATGAAAAACGGTCTTTCGCGTCTCCATCTACATATTCATAACCTTCGGGAAGATCAATAAAGAACCCCCATGTAGGTGAATACATGGATTCTGCAAACACAAATACAGGGATAAAAATTAATATCAATATCAATTTTTTCATAAACACCTCTTTAAATACAAATAATATCGTTTTACACAGTATAATTCATTGAATTATGCTATATTATCGGAGTGAAAAACATAGAAATTCTCCATGAAGATGAATATTCTTTAATATTAAACAAACCTGCCGGGCTTGCGGTACAAGGCGGTGAAGGCGTAAAGTCCTCGCTGGATAAAATCCTTGCGCAAATCCGTACACCGCAGCCATTACTGGTACACAGGCTGGACAAAGATACTTCCGGAGTAATACTAACGGCTAAAAACCGGGAAGCTGCAGCGCGTTTTTCCCGTTTATTCGGCAGTAAAAAAACCATAAAACAATATATCGCTGTATGCGCAGGATGCCCGGTTGAAAAAGAAGGTGTAATCACAGACGAACTGGCAATTCGCGGGGAGAAAAAAAAATCTGAAACCAGATATAAGGTAATAAAAACTAACATTCTTAAAGCACCTAATCTGGAATATTCTGTCCTGGAACTGCAGCTTGGCACAGGAAGAATGCATCAAATCCGGCGTCATCTGGCCATGAACAATAACCCCATTTTAGGTGATGACAAGTATGGCGATTTCCCTCTAAATAAAAAGCTCAACAAAGAAGCCAGCCTTAAGCGGCTCCTTCTCCACGCTTCACGCCTGATAATTAAAGATGATTTTTGTATTGACGTTACTGCTCCGCTGCCGGAATATTTTAACAATTATTAATCATGTTTATTACTCCATGTGAAAACAAAAAATGTATGATTGACTTTAATCTATTTTTTTTCCAATATAAGTAAATATGGAAAACAGTCATACTCTGGTTTCCCGCCAATGGTTGGAGAGTCTGAGTACAGATGAATTAATAAAACTCGCCGACACCAATGGCATTGACATCCCTCCCGGACTGGAAAGGATTTTCATTATAGAAGAATTACTGGAAGTCACAAACGCGGAAGAACAGGAAACTACTGATGATATAAAAGTAAATCCCTCTTATTCGGAAACTGTGTTGCTGCCAAAGCAATATAATATTTCGTATATCGAAGTAATAATAAGGGATCCTCTTTGGGTTTTCACGTTTTGGGAAGTTAAAGGACATGACAGAATAATACACGAAAACGCCGCTGATTTTAATGGTTATTTTCTGCGGGTTATTCCTTTGGACAAAGAAGGAAACGAGCCAAAATCTATGGAAAATTCCTTTACTGTATCTGTCAGCGCTGAGGATTCCGCAAGATATCTTGGTATTACAGAGCATACAAGCCAGGATTCAAATTGTTACATGATAAAACTCGGCGTTATTCGCGGCGAAAGCGAATTGCATATAGCGTCCTCTCTCCCTTTTTATCTGCCAAAGCTCAGCGAAAATGAAAGTTTAACAAACCTTTGCGGTAATCCGTTAATTAGATTGTCAGGAGTGCAGGACTTGTCAATAATAAAAAACTCGGATCGTCAATCCAGATTTAAGAGGCAGCAGTAGACATGGAATACCGTTATGCGATCTCCTTCGTGCTTGAAGCCCATCTGCCTTTTGTTAAAGAGTACCGCAAGGAAGACGATCTGTCTCAGGCAGGAGAAGAAGGACGTTTCTTTGAATATATTTCTGAAACACTCCTTCCCATTCTCGAAGTAATGTACCGGCTGGAAACTGATCATGTTCCATTCCGGCTGGCTCTGGCAATATCTCCGGTTCTTTGCCATATGTTAAATGATGAACACTTACAGAAAAAATATCTGGCTTACGTTGATAAACAAATTGAATTTGGCAGACAAGAACTTGAACGCACTTCTTTACTGGATAATTCCGCAGAAAGCCGCGAGTTAAATAAACTTGCTTTAAAATATTACAACAACATATTAGACAGAAGAATCACATACACTGAACGGTACGAACAAAATCTTCTCAAAGCCTTTGATTTTTACAGGCGCAAAGGTAAAATCGAAATTCTTGCAAGCTGCGCGACTCATTCGTTTTTGCCGTTTTTAAGCCATAGCGCCGAATCATTACAGGCTCAAATGGAAATTCCAATTTCCGATTACCGCCGTAACTTTAACAGCCCGCAAGGATTCTGGCTGCCATGCCTTGGATGGACTCCGGCGCTGGAACCATATTTAAGAGCATACAATTACACTTATACAATTGTAGAAAGTCATGGTCTTTTATTTGGCAGTCCCGCTCCGGACAAAGGATGTTTTTTTCCTGTAAGAACACCTAACGGAACATATATTCTCGCAAGAGATTTAAACGCGGTACGGGAAATAGAAAAAATAACAGAAGATGAATCGTACCGCAGCAATGACCAGGATGTAGGTTACGAATTGCCGTACGAAACTGTAAGTCAATTTTTGAACACAGAAGGCGGACGCTGCAAAACAGGTTATAAATATTGGACACGCCCAAATGACAATGTATTAAAGAACAAGGTACACTCAGGTAACGGACAATCCGTTATTTATGATCCTCAGACAGCCTCTGATAAAATAGATAAATATACAAGGGTATTTCTGGAAAATACAATTGCCCGGCTGGAAGAGGCATCAAAAAATATGAACGAAGTTCCAATAAGTCTTTACGCTAATAATGCTGATTATTTTGGGCGGTTCTGGTTTGAGGGTCCTCAATTTCTGGAAAAACTTTTCCGTATGGCTTCTGGATACAGAGATGTAAAATTTGTCTGTCCAAGTGAATATATATTCAGGCAAAATCTTTCTTCTTTGCAGGTTGTTTCACCGGAATTTTCATCCAGCGGCATAAACGGATACGCGGAAACATGGCTGGATGTATCAAATGACTGGATCTACAGGCATCTATACAGAGCTATGGAACGCATGACAGAACTTGCCGAACGTTTTCCGGATGATACAGGCTTAAAAGAAAGAGCTTTAAATCAGGCAGCACGGGAAATCCTGCTGGCGCAGTCATCCGATTGGCCGGCCCTATTATTCAAGCAGGATTCCACAGAATACGCGCGTAACAACGCAGAAAACGCGCTGCGTAATTTTACTACAATTTACGAAGCTCTTGGCAGTAATTACATAAGTACAGAATGGCTGACCAATCTTGAACGCAGACATAATATTTTCCCGAATATTAATTACAGAGTTTTTCGCCGTAAAAAATAATTATTTTTATTTTTAGAAGTCGAGCCTGTATAAATCTTCAACACGCTGGGTAAGCCCTTCGCGATCATTCAGCATGGCAAGGCTTTCTATAGCGGGATCATATCTTGGATTCAACCGAAGCGCTTCTTCCCAGCATAATCTCGCGTCAATATAATTACCCCGGGAAAAAGCCTCATAACCCAAAAGGTATAATTCGTCTATTCTGTTTTCTCTTAGTTTACGGCCATCGTCACCCAAATTCAGACGCACTGCCAGACTAATTCTGTTCATTGGCTGTAATTGGGTAAGAAAATCCAGGGTATAATTTACATCGATAGAAATATTGTCAAGGTTAATGGCGCTGCCTACAGCGAGTCTGCTGCTTCCGCCTTTGAATAAAAAGCCGGCGCGCATGGATAAAAAGCTTGCTACATTGACGGTAAGACCAAAAGACCCATAAGGAAATTCAGACAAAGTAATGTCCATCAGGTTTAAAGGAACATTAAAATCCAGAGCTAAAGTTATAGGACGTATTGGTTTAAAAGAAAACGACGCGTTAATGACTGTTGGTAAAGGTTCACCCAAAACAGGAGGACCAAGGTTTCTGACTACAAGAGCCGCGGATGTATTTCTTTCCCTCGCTTCATAACTTTTAAACAGGTTAAATCTTGTCAGCAGGCCAATATCGGCCATTGCCATTATAGCGGACTGAGAAAAACCAGAACCACTGATAATACTATCAAAGTTGTCGGTGAAATCCGGCATTATTCGAAAAGCGCCTTTTAAATTAATTCCTACTGATAACCCCGAAAAATAATAACCGGACATAAAGTTATAAGAAACATTTAAAACAGCTACTCCTTCAGAATAATAACCGCTGGAAACCCTTTCTCCGTAATAATTATACTCTGTAAAAGGCGTATACAGCCATTTTGCTCCAGCAGCAAGACCAAAATCCCCAAAACGGGTTGCGTAAGCAATACCTTCAATTTTTGTATCGGCTATCCAGTTATTATGAAAAAAAGCAAGTTCAGCCTTGTTTAATGTTGATGAACCAGCCGGGTTAAACTCTAAAAAAGAAATATCATCAGAAACTGCAGAAAAAGCTCCCGCCATTCCCTCGGAACGCCCTCCCATAGGAATATTTAATACCGGAAAAATAGTTAATCCCGCGTTTTTATCAACTCCATAAATACTATTTAAGAAATCGGCTATATTACCGTATGTATCCTCTCTATCAGCAGCCCATATGGGAAATAGAGAAAATAATATCAGAATAGCGGTTATTAGAACCGGTACCTTAAAACGAACCATCTACTATAATAATATATCGGTTTTTACAAAAAAAACAGTATACCCGCGAAGGATTATTCGTAAAGTTACGATAATATAGTATAGTAGTGATAATGGCGAAATTTGCGCGCCTATGGCGGTGCCATTCATGGCACAAACTGGCTATTTTAAGTTTTTTCTCATTTTTTTTACTGTTTGCTGTTATTCCTGCTTTTGGCGGCGGCGGTAAGGACGCCGATCTGGTCAGAGCAGATGAACTAATAAAAAACAGAGAGCATGAGGAAGCTATTTTAGTATTAACCGACTACGCCAGACGTAATCCGAATAGGTTTGATCAAGCGCAGCAGCGCCTGCGAACGATATACAGAATACGGGATGAATTTAACCGTACAGCGGATGAACTAATTGCAACCCTTATAAATGATCCCGGAAATGACCCTAAAATTCTCGCTTTATCACAGCACCTTTATACTCTGGAACATGAGGACAGCCCGTTATTAATAAACTTTGTAGCCAGAACCAGAGAAATTGCCCAGTTTAACGTTAACAGGAATTTACTAAGAAGCATTCTGGAAAGAGGCAGAAAATATCTGGACGATGGAGATAGTGCAGCTGCTATCCAAACATACGCGGAAGGTATGAGTTTTATGCGCCTTGAATTTTTTGCGGCAGGTTATGATGAAGAGATAGAAAATGAAGTCCGGCGTCAAACAGGAGTAGTTAATCTAATGCTTGCCGATTTCCAGCAAGCTGACTCGCTGCTGGAGACTATTTCTTCTGAACTGGTACATGCGATTAATACTGAAGAAACAGCAAAAATTAACGAAGTAATTGAAAGACTAAGACCGGCAATGGACAATTTTATCGTGTTAAAGCATGAGCTATATGAAGCAGCCGGTGTTTTTGAGCAAATCCTGAACGAGATAAGAAAAAACGACACTGAAACAGTAGACCGCAATCACCTTGCGTTCCTTTCGGTTTTAATTCATGGACGTTCCAATGAAACGATTCAGGAAGGAATGCTTGGCGCTTTTGATAATCGTTGGGTAAACTCGGTTGGTTCTGTCGTTAGCGCTTTTGCGTCATATATTGGCACGTCATTTTCCGCTTCTTTGGAAATGTTTAATAATGAGGAATATTCAACGGCAGTTTCTTCTTTAAACAGACTCGAAAACTACATTACCATGACTCCTTTGTTTTTTCTGAAACATCAGCAGCTTTTTAAAGATACGGACGAAAATTATCGTCCTCTGGATTTAACGTCACGCGCAAGGCAGCGGAAAATTACATTTAATGAAAACACTGTCTTAAATAAAGATATCCGTGAATATATGGAAATACTCGCTGTAAGCGAAGCAAGCGCTTTAGTTAAGCAGGTTGTAAATATCACCAATAACCAGAACATTGACAGATCATCATTATCCCGCTGGCAGGATGGAAGCATCAGTACATCACAGGCATTAAACAGTGAACAACAGGTAAGAAATCATATAATCAGTCTGCATAACTCCATAGACGAAGTAGTTACACAGGCAGATAAAATAAATACAGAAATTCAAATCTATCATAATGCAGCGCATTTAACAAACACAGTAAATACAATTCAGAACCTGCGTTCTTTACTGCTTAATGAGGAAAATTTGTCGGCCCAAAGGTATTATACTATTGCGCATAACAGTCTGTATAATAATCTGCTGGAAAGAAGAATTCAATTGGAAAGAAGCAGAAACCTTATTAATGGCAGAACAGGCTCTGACGAGGACGCTGCAATTATCTACTTTTATCCAACTGAAGCTTTGCAGGAATTAAATGCATTGCTTGCGGCATTAACAGGCGATTTACAAAGCGGAAATTCCATATTAAACGAATACAGAAATGAACAGCCGATAATAATAACCCATGCGGCAATTTCAAATACCCGCACAAGACACCAGGCAACTGTTGACGAATTGAATCAAATACAAGCGCAGGGTCTGACGCTCGCGGAAACTGCCCGGTTTAGATCATCACAGGCAGAAGCATTCAGGAATGAAGGATTACGCCTCTTTAATGAAGCGCAGACTGCATATCAAAGACAAGCATTTGATGTAGCGCGTGAACGTCTTCACCGCGCTGATGAAAGGTTTAACGATTCTTTGGAATTACAGGATTCTCCCGCGCTGCGGCAAATGCGGGACACTCAACTTATCGCTCTTGGGCAGGCAATTGACTCGGCTGAAAACGAAACTATAATCGCACAAGTACGTAATCTGTTAAACAGCGCGCGCAATTCATATTATGCCGGTGATTTCCAACAGGCAGAAAACAGTCTTGTCTTCGCCAGGAATCGCTGGAGTGTAACAAACACGGATGAAAACGAAGAAATTGTTTATTGGCTTGGCATTGTCCGGACAGCGTTATCAGCGTCTTCAGGCAGAATCATCCCGCCAACCGCGCCATTATATGCGGAAATGAGTCAGTTATTAAGCCAGGCGCAAAGAAATTATGAAGACGGCGTACGTTTTGTAAACACCGGTCAGCGCGCTCAGGGAATTGTCAAATTTAATGAAGCGCGTCAGTTAACAAGGGAAGTCAGGCTTATGTTCCCGTTAAATCAACAAGCTGGAATTTTAGAGTTAAGGATAGAACAATTCTTGGATCCCGCAGCGTTTAACGCGTCATTTGAAGAACGCTTGAGAGCCGCTCAAGCCGGAACAAGGGTACGTTCCCTGGAAGCTTATGCTGACCTTCAGAACCTGGCGGAAATAAATCCAAGATACCCCAACATGAGAGCAATACTTACGCAGGCGCAATATGACATGGGATTTCTTCCGCCTCCGCCAAACCCGGCAGATGTCGCGCGTTCAAGAGAATTAACAGCTTCCGCCAACCGGATTATAGAAAATAATCAATCAGCGCAATTCGACGTTGCACTCAGACAATTAAACGAAGCGATTAGCTTAAATCCGGATAATACAGACGCAACGCGCCTGAGAGACAGGCTGCTCCCCAGAATGAATATTCCCAGCACAATCGTACTTACCAACGAAGATGAAAATATTTATCAGCGGGCGTTACGTGAACTGGAAGCAGGCAACAACCTTACTGCACTTGCTCTTGTAGAAAGGCTTATGCAAAATCCCAGAAACCGTAATATAACAAAACTTGTTGAATTACAGCGTAGGATACGGACAACAGTATTATGACACGATTATTTAAATTATTATTACGATTGGCGTTGTTCTTATTTTTGGCTGCAAACGTTCTTCCCGCTGATGATCTTTTTTGGGAAGAAGCGGAACTTTTTACTGCGCGTTCCGGAAGATTTCCCGTCAGCGCGCCTTCAAACAATTTTTCGGTAATAATATGGCAGGAATTTACACCTAACAGAGATTCAAGCATTACTACCAGCGGAACTATCAGTATATATATGGCTGTAAAAGAAACCGGGAGGGACTGGGAACGCAGGGGAATAGTAGCGGGTCCTTATAGTTTTTTAGGATCAGAGCCTTCAATTACAAGCCTTGTAATTGATAACCGCGGAAGAATAGTAATTGCCGCTGCTGCAGGAAGCGCTCAAACAGAAATACTTATTTCCACAGACAGAGGCCGGAGTTTTTCCCGGCAAATGCTAAACCTGGGCGCGGATAATTCAGTAGCTCCGCGTCTTTTTGTCCGCGCTGACGGCGGATATTTTCTTTTTGTTACAAGAGGACGTTCACAGGCATTGTCAATTTATTTTTCACGTTCTGACGATGGAATTGAATGGTCGCCTTTTGAATTTTTTACGCCGGAAAATACACTTTCGCTCAACTTTCTTCCCACCCACGCAAGTGTAGGACGCAGAGATATTGTGTTTTTTCAATCCCTTATAATGGGTACGGAATCTTTATCAACATTCCAGTTATTCTTTAAAATCAGTGATGATGGCGGCAGAACATGGACAGATGCAAGACGCTTTACCAATTTTAATGATCTTGTAAATCAAACCCAAGCGCCTCCTAACAGTTTTGACAACCAGCGTCCTCATTTATTAAGACATGGAAATAATTTCTTTATAGTCTGGGAACGGCGTTTTTCTCATCAGCCGCCTCAAATATACTGCGCGGTTATTGATTCAAACGGAAATATTATCGGACAGGTTGAACGAATAAATAATATAGAAGCTTTTTGTATTAACCCTATTGCATTTTTAAATGATAACAGACCGGCAGTGGTTTGGGCGGATAACCGCAGCGGATACAACAGAATTATACTGGCACAGCGCGGGGATTTTGGCTGGCGGAATCAGGTTATATCCGGTACAAACATGGAAGCATCTTTCGCGAGACCAGTGATAAGCCAGGAAGGAACATTTATTTTCTGGCAAACAACAGTAAGAGACTCAGGGCGTATATATGTACTCGCTCCGGATACTTCTGTCAGCAGTCCGAGAATAACAGCACTTAATTTTACTCCAACCAGGGCCAATCGTTCAGAAAGAATACGCGTCGCCTGGAATATTCCCGACGATACATCCGGTATTCACGGATTTTCCTGGACATGGAGTCAGGATGAAAATTTAATACCGCCAGAACAAGTAGCAATAGCAAATACCGGAAACCCTCAAAATATGAATATGGAACTTAATGCAGTTGAAGAAGGTTCATGGTATTTTAGTATTCGTGCGCGGGATAACGCGGGGAACTGGTCAGAACCAGCGCAGGTTATGTATAACAGAAAAAGTATACCGCCGCCCGCGTTAACAATTATTGAGCCAAACCTTGACGAAAGAGGTTTCCTGCTTTCCAATACATTTAATATGCTGTGGGAGCCGTCATCAGATCCGCTTGTCGCAGGTTATACATGGAATTTGCAATTTTTAGGCTTGGCATCTAATTATGATTTGGCGAACATTGGTGAATATATTAATATAAATGCTCCTCCATCCAGTATTTTAGGAGTTAATACTTCTGTTAACTTTATAAACCAGGATAACGGCTTATGGGTTTTTACAGCAGCGGCTATTGATCAGGCGGGAAACATAGGACCGCAGTCTAATTTAATTTTCAGAACAAATAAATTTATTCCTTATACAAATGTCAGTTATATTGATGCCCAGCAGGACGAACAGGGAGTACTTACAATCCGGTTAACAGGCCGCGGTTTTTCGACAAACGGACAAATAGTATCAATTGTTTTGGAACAGGAAGGCCGGCCAAACCAGACAACAGAAAGTTTTAATATTTTATCGGACAGGGAAATAAGCGGAATAATATTTGAAAATATAACAGAGGGTCAGTATCGATTAAGACTTAATCACTCTTCCAGGGGATGGTATACAGCCAATACATTTATTCCTGTCAGAAGAACAGGAACTGTCAAATTCGGTGATTATTCCAATCAGTGGAAACCTTTATGGTCAATCCAGGATAATGTATGGTTATCAATTAACCCTGCTACAGCGCTTATTATATTATTGATTATTTTCTGCGCGATCGGAATGATTGCTGTAATCCGCGGAATAGGCGGAGTTATCGCAGAAGGAGCAGCAGTTAAACAGGAAGCTAACGCTATTATAACAGGAGATTTTATGCCAAAAGAAAAGAAACAAAAAATAGTGCAAATAAAAAGAAGGGGAAGCGGATTACGGCGTAAGCTTGCTTCTTTTACAATCGTGCTTGTTCTCCTTGTAATTATAATGATCTCTACACCAATGTATTTAAGAATGACAGATATGCAGCAGAAAACCCTGTTGGAAAGTTTAAAAAAACGTTCCGAGGTTCTGCTTGAAGGAATCGCTTCCAGCGCAAGAACACATATGCCCGCCGGGGATGTATTGGGATTAATGAATCTTCCGCATCAGTCATCAGCCATTCAGGAAGCGAACTATATAACTATCACAGGGTACGGTACTGGCTCAACACATACAAATCATATCTGGGCATCCAACGATCCTGACATAAACTCAAAGATCAATACGACAGAATTGCAATACGGTATAACGCAGTTTAACGAAGATGAACTTAGTCCAATTTATGACGAAATAAGCAAAGAGTTTAACAGACGCGCGCAGGAAGCAGCAGGAGATATTTCAAGAAGCATAAGAGACTTGTACGACGAAAGTAACACTCTTATTCTGGATACTACCGAAGAAGGTGAAAGACGCAGAGATGACATTCAGGTTACAATCCGGTCTCAGGAAGTAAAATTGAATGAAATACTTACAGATGTCGCGAAGGAAATAGGTTCATATCCGGAATTTTCAACCGAAAGAATTGCAAGTGACGGAAACAGAACATATATATTTTATAAACCTATAATGTATCGTCAGAGAGCGGATGATAATTTCTACCGCGGATTAGTCCGTTTGGAAGTTTCACTGGATTCTATTATCAGTGAAATTAATAATGAAAGAATAAACATCCTGCGTACCATTGGACTTGTAGCGTTAGCAGTAATGATAATCGGAGTTATCGGTGCATTTATTTTCTCTGCAGTAATTATCCTGCCTGTAAGAAAGCTGGTAAAACATATAGAAAGAATACGTGACACTGAAGATAAGACAAAACTCGCCGGTGTGGATATTTATATTAAATCGAAAGATGAAATAGCAATCCTGGGTAAAACAATAAACGATATGACGCACGGTCTTGTAAAAGCAGCGCTCGCCGCGTCTGACTTGAGTATTGGTAAAGAAATACAAAAGAAATTTATCCCTCTGGAAGTAGACAGCCAGGGAAATAAACAAAGCAGCGGTTTTAAGAAAACACATAACCTCGATTTCTTTGGTTATTACGAAGGCGCAAAAGGTGTATCAGGAGACTATTTTGACTTTAAAGACCTGGACGGCCGTTATTACGCGATTATTAAATGCGATGTAGCTGGCAAGGGAATTCCAGCGGCGCTCATCATGATTCAGGTAGCAACAATGTTCCTTGGTTACTTCAGACGATGGAAACCAACTGCGGCAGGTTTCCGCATAGAAAATCTTGTTTATCAGATAAATGACTTTATCGAAGCGCTTGGTTTTAAGGGACGCTTTGCGGCATTTACGCTTTGCCTCTTTGATTCAGAAACCGGAATAGTCCGCTTCTGTAATGCCGGTGATAATATTGTCCACGTTTACAGTGCATCTGAAGGCAAGAAAAAAATGATTTCTCTTCCGCAAACTCCAGCGACAGGCGTACTCCCCAATTTTATGATAGAAACTACCGGCGGCTATAATGTACAAACCGTAACAATAGAAAAGGGTGATATTCTATTGCTCTACACTGATGGTATTGAAGAAGCAAAAAGGAAATTCCGCGACAGTAACTTTAAAGAGATTCTCTGCACGCACGGCCCTGTTGACACTCCGCACGAAAACCATTTGTCAGGGCAAGCTGACGAAGAAATGACACCTGAACGCGTAGACGCGATTATAAACGCAGTAATGGCGCGGGAGGTATACACTCTGCGTAAATTCCATAATCCGGAAGAAGGACCTAACGGCGGCGGCGAATTACAATTCGATTTTACATCTTGCGAAGGCAATGTAGAAGAAGTAATAATGGCAATGGTGTCGGTAGAAAAAATGTTCCGCTGTTATAAACCTGCTAACGCTGGAGAAGACTCCAGGGTACTGGTAGATAAAAAGGTGGATGAGTTCCTGAAAAACCACTTCATTCAGTACAGGCAATATTGTTCACATACAAGAGAATTCCCGGAAAATCCAGCATACATGTATTATACTCATGTAGATGAAGATGAGCAGTACGATGACCTGACCATCTTAGGCATCAAACGAAAGGAATAAGCAGAAAATGTCATTTAGCGAACAGTTAAAAATTAAGCTTGAACAGGGCTTGACCGCATCAAAGGATTTCTGCGTAAAAGCAGGAGCTAAAGCGCAGGACCTGGGAGAAAGAGGCTTATTAATGTGGGACATCAGGCAGCTAAAAAACAAGGTTAAAAAACTGAAGCTCCAGCTTGGAAATGAAACCTATATTGCGTTTACAGACCATGATCAAGCCGCCATAAACCGAGAATCAGAAGAGTTCAAGGCCATACTGGACGAGATTCAGGATATAAAGGAACAGATAGAAGAAAAGGAAACCGAGCTGAAAAGGCGCAGGGATAGTGATTAGTTACTAGTGGAAAAAAATCTTCAAATCCTCTTGATTATTTCTTATATTGTTTATAGAGTATAAAAAGCTTATAAAAGCTTGGGCCGCTAGCTCAGTCGGTAGAGCATCGCCCTTTTAAGGCGGTGGTCGGTGGTTCGAATCCAGCGCGGCTCAATCGTAATTCCTTATGGAATAAAGAATTAGTTTAAGACTACCGGAAGAACCGGCGTTTTAACTCCATAACAATGAGTAAAAGAATGAGAAAACTTTTACGAAGGAGGAGTAATGCGCCGGTTTTACTTGCACACAAGGAACAATGGAATTTTCTACGCGGAACTTATTGACCCCCAAACAGGGGTAAAGCTATCAGCTCGATCTACAGGAACGAAAAATCGGGATGAAGCTATGTTGATAATTGCCGAATGGCTTAAACATGGTATACCGACAGGCAGAACACGAAAGCCGCGAACATTGGAAGCGGTAGCGGGGATTGAAACAATTCTAAAAATCGTCAGAAAAGCGGAAATAAATTCTGATGACGCTCTGCGAATCGTTCAGTTATTGAAGAGTCGTGATCTGATAGATATTCCAGCGGTAAAGACCGGGAAAGGTTCTGTTTCTTTTACAGAGTTTCTTGAGACGTTTTGGGATTATGAATCATCGCCTTATGTTCGGGAAAAACTAGCGCATGGTCATAGCATAGGGAAGCGGCATTGTTATGAAATGGGAAAACGATTTAACCGTTATTGGCTGACAGCTTTTAATGACAAACGACTGAACAACATAACAAAGCAAGACTTGAAGATCTTTTCTTTGTCTCTCGCTGATAAAGGTTTGGCGCCGGCGTCGATTAACAAGATCATGGCGGTGGGTACTACCTGCCTGTCATGGGCTTTTCGAGAGGGACTTATCCCGACGGACCCGACCGTTGGATTGATTAACTTTTCAGGGGAAGCGAAAAAGAGGGGAATATTAACACCCCTGGAAGCGCAGGCTCTTTTCGCGATTCGCTGGAAAGACAAGAGAGCTTATACGGCTTCTCTTCTGGCTTGTACTACTGGAATGAGGAGCGGTGAAATCTTAGCGCTTAAACGAGAGGACATCGGCGAACGGTCTTTAAATGTTCGACATTCCTGGAGTGTTTACGACGGCTTGAAGAAGCCAAAGAACGGAGAGACAAGACGTGTTCCATTGCTGCCGGAAGTACGCGGCAAACTGCTTGAGCTTGCCGCGGAGAATCCGCACGGATCAGACGGGTTTATTTTCTATGGTAACTTAGCGGATAGGCCGTTAGACAAGAAAGTTTTACTGAAATATTTACGCAGGGCGTTAAAAGACATTGATATAGACGCTCGAGCAAGG